>MDSY01104797.1_pt1 | contig 18477 bp, 11 predicted proteins | sample 811131 | NCBI WGS metagenome assembly MDSY01 (sample SAMN05326643, study PRJNA326480) | marine metagenome | isolation source: seawater | place: Atlantic Ocean: South West | collected 2010
CGACGTGCTCTTTCGCCTTCTCAGCGACGGCTTCAGCGACCGCGGCGGTGCGCTTCTCGTCCACCCACTTCTCGCGGTAGGTCGTAAGCTCGTCGCGTGCGGAAGCCCCTGCCGCTCGCTCGGCGGCCAACGCCTCGCGTTCTGCCGCAGCAGCCTCGCGCGCAGCAAGGAGCTCCGCACGCAACACGCGAATCTTCGCTTTCGCCCTTACCGCACTCTCTCGCATCTTGCTAGACAGCTCCTTTCTAGCCGCTGTCTGCACCTTGGCATTCATCTCATCGTCGTTCGCCAACGAGAAGTGTGCTTGTCGAATTTCTAATATTTGAAGCTCCTTCTCGCTGAGCGCTTCGCGAAGGGCGAGGAGCTCAGCAGCAACAGCGACGCCGTGGTTCGCCGGGTCGTCGCCGAAATCCTCGGAAATTTCAACGTGGTCGTCAGACCACTCCGTGGCGACGACCTCATCGGAGGACCCGCCGTCGGGTGAGGATGCGGAACTCGGTGAGTTCCCCGACCACTCTGACATGACGAGCCGTGTCGGCGTCGCTCGCCTTCACGTGAGCCTGCGCCCCCTCCAGTGAGGGGGGCAATTCAAATTTACGAAAAACCGTCTGAGCCTTGGAGGAAACGAAGGAGAAACTGGCGAGATTCGGTGGCGAACGAATTTCGCTTCTTGGCTACGATGGGGTGTGAAGCTGGGTGCCTCCTCGAGGTCTACGCATCACTTGTTACTTTATATTCATTTCTCTTCACCCTGCCCAATCCCGCTAACGACCCCGTCCGCTTTCCACTCGATGAGCTCTTCCACGAACGCCTTGGCCTCGTCTGATCCGCCCTGGATTTTCACCCCGTGTTTCGCGAGCAAAGCGGTGAGCGCAGCCCTTTCCTTTCCCAGCTCGTTCTCCATCCAGTGCCGCAAAGCCGCCGCACGGCGTCGTGCGAACTCCTCTTCCGTCGCGGGTATGGTCTGGTCCTCCACGATCGGCATGCGACTCTCCGGAAGACCGCGCATCGCCTCGTCGTTTTTCCCACCAGTCTCATCCGCGAAGAACCTGCGGCCGATTTCGGGGACGTACTCGCGCTGAACCGGTCTGAGCAGCGCGCGCGTCATGCTGCTGCGCACGCAGCGCCGCACAATATTAATCGGCATCGCCCTCCTCTCCCGATGACTCGATACCCGTACGCCTCGAGGCGTGCGCGTCGATGAGTGTCCAGCTGCGCCCGTCTCGAACTTCATTGAGGTGCGAATCTAGCTAGCTCTCACGTCGAGTTCTTTTCCCGTTGAAATTTTCTCAAGTCAGGGCACTCTATCGTGCGCTCTGAGATCGTGCGCGGTAGACAGGCGGTGGTGCCTGCACCTTTGGTGTGAGAGGAGGGTGGCGGCGTCCGGGAAGGGTGGATCTGTGCCATGAACCCCAACCGCGCGTCCCTGGGTAAGCGACCGCGCGCGGAGTACGCCGAGGAGCCAACCCCGGAGGCTCACCGAGCGCACGTCGGGTACACTCCCTCGTCCGATGCCGCGCAGCACGCGGATGACGCGCACAACTCGCCGCTGAGGCATACGCCGGGAATCACACCAGGTGCGTACGAGGCTTGATGCCCACGCTTGCGCCACCGTTCGGTCCAAACCGTTCCAGAATCGACCACGACTCCGTTTCTCGATTGCCCCTTGATGGCGACAACGGACCTCTCGAAATTCGTACCGCGTGGAATTTCAAGCTCCCACGCCGTGGAACTGACGCATCTCCCTCACATCACGCCGTCACGCATCCCCAGGCTTCAAATTGCAGCGCAAAACCTCATTCGATGAACTCAACATAGAGTCCGCAGAGCGCGACAGGTACGACGGCGTCCACCTCAGATCCCGAAATCCTTGGCACCCCTTTCTCGTCCCTTGGCACCCTGCTTCAAATGTTAATTTTGAATATTCCAGGAGCGCTGATTGACGTCGGCGCGCGCGGATGCCAACCCTTTTCCCACGACGCCCCTGACCTCCAAACCCTTCTTTCAATCCCTCAGACTGGCTCGCGAGGACACCGAACAAATCGGCGTGTCCCCTGAGAAGAAGCTCGAAGGCGAGATAGACCAGCGCGCCGTGGCGCAGGTACCGGACGCGGTTCGGCACACCCCGAACCGCTTGTGTTCCCTAGACGCGTACGAAGACGTGACGCTATCGCCCGGCGAGCTGGGCGGGTCGCAGTACATTATGTCCCCCGGCCACGAGCTCGCCAGTTCTTTGCAGCGATCAGAGAGCACGATGAGCGACGGGCGGACCACCGTGCCTACTGTGGAGGAAGTCGCGGCGCTCGACGCGCAAAACACCACGGCACAGCAACACAGGTTGTTTCCAATCTTCGTCAAAGGCCGGAAGGTGGTGCATTTAGTGCGGCACGGGCAGAGCACGTACAACGAGGCTATTAGTGGGCCAGGATCGTGGGATGAGCCCAATATTTTCGACGCGCCGCTCACGAAACTAGGCGTGAACCAAGCGAAAAACCTCGGGTTGTTTCTGTCTAAATTGCCAAAAGACGCGGTGTGGGTCACAAGCCCGTTGACGCGCGCGATGGAGACGTGCGTGTACGGGTACAAATCGTCGCTGGAAGTCATGGCGGCGCAGAGGCGGAAAGGCGCGGCGATGAGCGAAGCCGCGGGGGGGTCGGGGAAGAGCGAGGGTGAGAGCGAAGGGAAGCCTCCACTTTATAAATCAGGCGAGAGAAGGGGGAAAAGCAGGCTGTCTCACGGTGGCAAAGGAGTCGGGATCGTTAGCCGCGGGTCGGAGATTGTGGAAACAAACGGGCGAGTGAGCGACGAAAACGGGTACGTCGAACACGACCCGATGGTGGGCACTACGCCAGCGCACGGGTTGGCGACCACGGAAGCGTCCCGACCGCCGGTGGTGAGCTGTCCGATGGACTTGTTAAGGGGCGAGAGCAGCCGGTTTTCGGCGACTCCGGCGAGTGATGAACAAACTCCGGCGCCCACGACACTTCGCCGGTTGGGATCGGACGTCGGCGAGCTCGGGCCACACGCGGTCGGCGCGTCGCCGTCCGAGACGCTTGACTTCGACGCGCATGAGATGTCACAGTGGGGCGAGCGTGTTATCGTGCACCCGCACCTTTCCGAAAAACTCGCGACGTCAGGCGATATAGGGCGGTGCAAAGGGGTGCTTATGAACGAGTTTCCGTTGTTAGGGCTGGGGTTGAGCCGGCTTCCGGGGGACGTGTGGTGGTACAACCGTCCGCACCACCCGAACGACGCGGAGCGCGAGTTGTTTCAATCGCACGAACCTTCCAACAAGTTCAAGGAACGAGTAGCTACGTTCAGACACTGGTTGATGTCAAGGGAGGATAAAACATTCGTGGTGTTTGGACACTCCACGTTCTTCAAAGAACTGGTGGGCGGGAACAGGAGCTTGAAGAATTGCGAGATCCATACTTATCATCTATGAGCGGCGGCCGAGGTGTAATGATTCTTAGGACACTATCACACTATCATCCACACACAAAGTCACTATACCCACGCTACACTTATGTTTTGTCTCGTCACACGTCACGTTGACGCGAAAGCTCGCGGTCCAGACGATTGACACTAGACTTAGGCAGCAGCTTGTTCTGGAGTTTTAGCCGACTTTATGGAAAGCGCGTGGATCTTTTCATCCATCAGCGACCCTAACGCGTTGTGCACCAGCCTATGACGCGCCAGCGGAGCCTTGCCCGTGAACTGTGCGCTCACCACGGAAACTTCGAAGCTCGACCCGCAGCTGTTGTGGAGACGACGGGAGGTTCGGGAGGGTGTCAGCGAAGCAGATTGTTAATATGGTCGTAGACGGATTTTGTTTCAGAGACTGGAGATTGACGGGCCGGGACGGTAACGCTCGAGACGTACTCTCCACTGATGTCGGTCACATCCACATCCTGCGCCTCGAGCGCGGTGCGCAGAAGATCCTCGACTTCTTGCACGGTCGGCATGACGTCTCCTCGGCGTGTGTAGGTGTGGCGCGGGGTTGTCAGGTTTTTCGACATTTAGAAAAAACAAACTCGTCAGATTTGCCATTCGTGGCCGCGCGGGCGAAGGGAGCCCAGGGGGCAGCGGTGCGTCTTGGTAGTGGCATCTTGTTGGGGAAGATGACGGAGGTCGGTGAAACGCCGGCAGGTCTACTCGCCAAGCTACAGAATAGGAACCGCGTCGAGGTGGATGCTTTTCGAGCGGTGTTCGAGGCGCACGCCGTGGCGCAGCGTCAGGCGAGGACACTGCAGGAGCGCGTGACGGCGTTGCAGCGCCAGTGCTCTGAGCTCGGGGAGGGCAAGGATAAGGCTGAGGCGAGTTTAAAGACCGCGAGCGAGGCTGCGGCTCGTGGGGCTGCCGCGCAGGAGCAGTCCGCACGCGTCACCGAGCTGCAAGCTGAGCTCGCGGCGAGTTACAAACAACACGCTGAGAGTTCTCAACAAGTAATCGTCGCGAAGGATGCGCTTGCAAAGTGCGAGGAGGATTTGAAAAACGCTCGAGAGACCTTGGCTGCGGTGGAACGCGAACGCGACGATGCGATCGCGCGCGGCGTGGAGCTCGACAAAGACCTCGAGGCGTCACGAGCCGCGGCGCAAGCCGCGGCGGGCGAAGCGGAGGCTCGGCTCGCCGGCCGCGACGCGGCTGTTTCGAAAGCGCAGCAGCTCGAAGCCGAGAACGCCAACCTGTTGGACCGCTTGTTACAGATGAAGATGCAGGAAGCGGAAAAGATGAACGAAATCAACGACTTGTACGAAGACCTGAACCGCCAAAAGAAAGAAGGAGAGCTACGGGCGATGGCGAGTGATCTGTCCGCGGCGTCGGCGGCGAGCATGGCCAACTTGGCGGACGCGAAGATGGACCAATGCGGGGGACGGTATTTCCCCGCCCGGAAACGAATCGCGATTCGCGCCAACGCGGGCGGGACGCACCGCATAGCCCTGACTCCTGGAGGCGACGTCCTCGCGACAGCCGGGGACGATAAAGTCATCGCGCTGTGGGACGTGGAAACCGGGCTGGCGACCGGTCCGGGCCGGCTCACGGGCGCGACGGGAGCACTTCTGGATTGTGATTTTTCATCTGGACCGAGCGACGGTGGCGGACTGATGGTTCTCGGTGCGGGAACAGATAGGGCGGTGCGTTTGTGGGACGCCACGAGTGGCAGGGTACGCCACACGATGACTGGCCATGCGGACAAGGTGTGTTCAGCAAAATTTAACCCCTGGGAATCCAACCGCGCCGTGTCCTGCGCGCACGACCGCACTGTCAAGGCGTGGGATTTAAATAAAGGGTTTTGCGTGGCGAGCATCATGTGCGCTTCAAATTGCAACACAGTTACCTACAGTGACGGTTCTTCAACCATCATTAGCGGCCACTTCGACGGGACGTGTAGAGTGTGGGACTTGCGACAGAAACCGGGCCAATCCGCGGACCCGGTTGAAGTGAAGACGCACAACCAGCACGTCACGTCGGTGATTCCAATGCCAAATAACAAATCGCAGTTCATCGCGAGTTCACGGGACAACACTATGAAAATGGTGGATTTGCGCTCCGGGGACGGTGAGGTTGTACAGACGTATCGAGCGACAGCCTATCGAAGCGGCAGTCAGTGGGCGAACCCTTGTGTATCACCGGATGGGCGATTCGTCGTAGCGGGCGGCGCAGACGGCGGTGTCTTCGTGTGGAATGCGCTGGACGGCGGACTCGTGTTGACGCTCAGAGCGCACGACGCCGCGGTCGCAACGTGCGCGTGGGGACAAAGAGGGCTGGCGACGGCGGATAAAAACGGAGTCGCGGTGTTGTGGGGTGCGTGACGCTCTGAAGAGTGTAATAAAAGCGAGTAGTGATGTATCATGGGTCGCTTACACACAAAAATAATACTTTAGCGCGCGGCGATTGATTCCTTGGTGAGCGTGGCGTTCCCCGTCGCGATCGACTTCGCCACGGCTTGCCCCACACCCGCTACGTTTTCCCTCCACGACTTGATGCTTTCCGCGAGGTCTTTCCACTGCTGTGCGCCGAACACACGGTGCGTGACCCGCGTGACCACGGCGACGCCTCGCACTTGGTCCATCTTCGCCTCCACCAACCTCGCGCCGATCGCGCGGACGATCCACCCCTCGACTTCGCCCTCGCTGCACGACAACGCGGCCGCGACCTGCGCGTACGTCACTTCCCCTCCCGCCGCGACACTGCTCTCCGCGAGGCCGCACAGCGCCAGGAGCTTCATCTTGCCCGCGCACTCCGCTTCGTCCAGGCCCAGGGATTTGAACAGCGCGCCATTCTTTTTCGCAAACGCCGCGAAGGCGTCCATCCCATTGGACGTGAGCAGCGTGTTTAGGAGCTCCAGCACATTCGCGGATTTCGTGCCCTTCAGCGCCTGCACCGCGGGGTACCCTAAAATGTCACACCTGAACATCATATCCTTCGCCTGGATGAACGACACGACCGCCGCGGTGGCGACTTCTTCGCCCGCCGCGTCCAACGCTTCACCCGCGCCAAACGTGTTCAAGTACTTCAGCTGGAGTTCCAACACACGCGTCGCGGCTTGGCCGTTGGGGTCCACCGCGCCGTGCGTCTCTGTAAGCATGGTGATTATGTCACGCAAAAGCGTCCTGGTTGCGGCGGTGTCCAGGTTCCAGGAAACGTAGTTGTCCTCCACGTGCTTCGCGAGTGAGTCCACCAGGATGCCGAGCTTGGCTTGCTTGACGTACGCTAAGATCTTCGTCAGCGTAGTGAACCTAGCTTTCAGGTCCGCTTCCATGTTGTACAGCTGGAACAGAATCGCAGCTCTCAACGCGCCGCGCCCGGTGCTCGCCAAAGCTGCGGCGACGAGCGCGTCGATGCACCCAGCCGCGTCCGCGGCGGGAAGCCTCTGCGCCGTGCCCCCCAGGATCAAAACAGCAGCTTCCAGATCTTTGTCCGAAGCATCCGCGAACAGCTTGGTGCCGTGCGCCATGATCTTGGACATGGCATGAGAGAACTTGCCCGCCTCGATCAGGCCGCTGCACTCGGCGGAAAGCTTGTCCGAAGCATCGCCGATCAGCCCGCTCACGAGCTTGGCGACGGACACGATCGGATCCTCCTCGCCGGTCTCCACCAACACGCAGGTGGACATCTTGTGCCTGGTTTCGGGGTGCGGCGGTGCCGTGTGGATCAGACGCGAGACGTGTCGCTCTGATTTATGCAAGCCCTTTCACGCGCGGCGACGGATCGCTCGGCGGATGCACGTGACGTGCGCTGGGCGGGTCGAAAAGGCCGCGCTGGCGGCGACGTCGAGGCTTAAAACTGGAGGATTTGGCGGCTGGGGCTTTCAAATGCGTGATCTGGTTTGTCCCTCATTTTGACGGTATGTTGAGGGTCTGTAGACTAGTTCCGTCATCCGCAAATCCCTGAGTTTTGAGCCTGTTTCGCACGTATTCGCGTTGTTCGCTTTTGTCGTCCCGGGCACTTCAGGCCGGGCACTGGTGATGGCGACCGCCGTGGGGACCTCCTTCGGGGACCCATTTCCCGTCGTGGATGATGACGATAGCGACGACGGCGACATTTTAGCTGATGAGCTCGAGGCAGAGCTCGTCGAGGCGGAGGAAAGGCGAGGGAGGGGCGCAGATGTTTCTTCGTCAAAAACGAGAAAACGAGACAGTGTCGATGCCACCGAGGCACCTTCGGCGAAGACTGCGCGTCGTACGCGTTCGCCACAGCTACCGGGACTCGCGACGCTCCCTCCAGAGCTCGTACACCTCGTTTTCCGGTGGCTCTCTCCCGAGGACCTGACAGAGGTGGCGCAGACGTGCGTGGATTTACGAGAACCGACTTTGGATGATTCGCTGTGGAGACGGTGTTATTGTTCGCGGTTCGGCCATCCCAAACAACGAGAGCGCGACGCGGAGAAACGTGGCGAAACTCGGAAAGGCGGTGCTCGCGGGTCCACAATCGCACACGGTAGCGGTGGCCCCGCACGAGGCAGCACGTGGAGGGCGTTGTACAGATTTGAGGATGCGAAAGAGATGCAAACGGTGAGCGCTGATAAAGGGCCTTTGCGCGAAATATTCATGCAATCCGCCGCGGCGAAGCGCTCGACCCCTCCCGAGTGGTCTGTGCTGCACACGGACGACGTGTTGATATCCACCCCCACGGATGCGGAAGCGGTTGTGCGATGGCGAGCGAGCCGCGGTATAGGCGACGGCTCGGATCCGAAATCAAGGCACCACTGTTCGCTAGCGAACGGGTGCGGGTACCACAGGGTCGGCGCCGACATTTTTGTATGTGAGAAATCGGGACGAGCGCACGTGTGCGACGAGGACTGCCGCGAAAGAGTGGTGGACATGGACGGCATGTCCGAGATGTGCTGCATATCTGGCAGGTCGTTCGACCGTATGCTAGACGAAGGGGCTGAAGGCATGACTGGCGCGGTCGAAGCGACGGGCGAACGAGGATTTCTCGGACGGTGTTTTGAGGAAGGGTACGCCGCTTCGTCGGAGCGAGAAATGCACGCCGCGCTGTGGGGCGCATCAGGCGGGCGACTAGCGGACGGAGACGCGGGAGACTCGGATTCCGAAATCGACTTTGAATCATGACTTAGCGACTTACTTCTTTTCAAAGTGGATAATTAGTTACATAACACTTTTCTAAAACACGCTGTCTCCCGACCCTTCCAACTCGTCCAGCTCTTCTGGAACAAATTCATCCTCGTCTTCGATCACCTCTTCGATATCCCCTGACCCGGATGATTGTGGGCTCGAAGCGCGGACGGGCGCCACGGGTTCTGGAACCGCTTGCGCCGCCGCAATTTTCGCCGACAGCGCTTCGCGTTTCTTGCGCTCCGCTTCCAGCGCAGCCGCGGCTTCGCTCTGGCGCTTGGCATCAGCCGCGGCTTGCATGCGACGCGCCGCTTCCGCAGGGTCCTCCTGTTTCGGCGACGGTTTTGGTGACGCTTTCGGTGACGCGACAGGCGCCTCCTCAACAGGCGCCTCCTCGTCCTTCGCTTCGTCAATTTCATTCCCAAACTCCTCACCATCCCCCACCACGTTCGACTCGGCGACGTACAGTGCATGCTTGTCGTGCATCGCCTTGGTTCGCGCGGCGTCCGCGCGGCGAATGGCGACGATGTCCGCCGCGGCGACCGCGGCGCTCGCTTCCTGTGATTGCCGCTCGTACGTCAACTTGCGTTTGTACGCGTCAAGCGCCGAGCGCTGCATTTCTTGTTGGTGCTCAAGCTGTTGCATGCGAAGCACGTTTACCGCGGGCGAGTCGTCCGTCCTGGCGCGAGCAGCGATGTCATCCGTGAGCGACGATCGCAGGCCTAGCTGCGCCGCGGTGACTCCCGGAATCTCCGCCGCGGTGCGAAACGCCGACGCCGCCGCCTCCGCTTGCACGCGCTTATCCCTCTCTTCGTCCAGCATCACGCGCATCGTGGACTTTGTGTCCTGCATCGTCGCCCAGGTTTCCTCGGCGCGACGCACCGCTTCGTCCAGCATCGCATTCGCAAGCTCGTACTTCCCTTTCCACTCAGCAGCTTCGCGCACAGCGTCGCCACGGTCCGCCATCGCCGTGTTTCGCTCTTGCTTAATCCGTGCAAGGTCCTTCCTGCGCTGTGCGATTTCGCGTCGCGCCAGCTGCGTCTCCGCCTTGGCGCGCTCCGTCGCCGCTACAAGCTGCGAGTACGCGGGGCTTCCAGCGCCCGCGGACGAGGACACCGCGCCACTCGCCACCGCCGCGTTCATGGCCAGACCCATCCCAATGCCTCCCGAGTCCACGCCAGAGACGGTGACGGGAAGCGGCACGCCGCGCTTTGCAAGCGCGTCCCTCGCCGCATTGAGCTGCGCTCGCGTGTCTCGCAGCTGCGCTTCGAGAATATCAGTCGCCGTGGCGTGTTCTCCCGCGTCTCGTCGCGCCTCCGCAGCTTCACGACGCGCACGCGCCAGCGCGGCGAGCTCGGCGGCGTGCGCCGCGCGGTCCGCTTCAAGCTTCGCGCGCTCGTCCGAAATCGCGGAGATCTCCGCGGTGACTGTTTGGAGGCGTCGTTCCGCGTCGGCGTTTGTTTCTACACGCCGAGAGCTCGCTCGGTGTTCCGCCTGCGCGGTGAGTTCGGCGTACCGCGTGGCCCACTGTTGTTCCTTCGACGCCATCTCCGCCTCGCGGCGCGCCATCGCCTCGTCGTCCTTAGCACGGCGCACGGCACGAGCGGCTTCCTCTTTCTGCGCCACATCCTTCGCCTCCCTCAGGGCTTCGTGCTCGGCGGCGAGTCGCTGGCGGTGGTCGTACGCGGCGCGCTCCAACGACGTCTCCGCCGACCGCACGCGCTCCGTCTGGCTCTCTTCCCTGGCCCGGAGCTTGCGCAGACGCTCGGCGTGCACGCGCTCGAGCTCTTCCCTGGCTTCCGCGATTTGCCTGCGGTGCTTCGCCGCTTCCTCAAGGCGCGCCTGTCCCACTTCGTGATCGCGCACGCGTCGCACGGATTCCTCCATCTCCGCTCGCAGCCGCGTTTCGCACTCTTTTTGAAACGCCGCCATGCGTTGTTCCGCGTCGCGAAGCGGCGCCAAACGTTCCGTCTCCACCGCGCGTTCGTGCATCTCGTCGATTTGCGCTAACCGAAGCGACAATGAGCTGTTCCCGCCGTCGTCGTCCGTCTGCGTCTGCATCTCTCTTCGCGCGCCGCTTCCGCCCATGTCGGCGACGCCCTGTAACAAGCTGAGAAGCAGCGGGGGCGCTCCGGGGGAATCTGAGGTGGGGCTGGCGGGAAGGTGCCCGGCGATGGCGCCGTTCAGGGACAATACCCTGGCAAGCTCCTCCCTGGTCATCACTTGCTGGTTCGTTAGCCCGCATTCGGGCTGGAAAACGGAAAGCGAGTAGCTGTAGTTCTGCGCGGCGAGGTACTCCACGTACAAGCTGTTCGCCGCCCTTTGCCACAACGTTTGGTGCTCGGGGCCGCTGCTGGTGAACACACTAGGGTCTCTTCGCTGCAGAACCCCGACGAGACGCGAGCGAAGCGTGCCCTTCAGTCCGTCAATGGTGCCGGCGTTCTGCAGTTCCTCGAACACCTTACGCCGGAACTGGCGGTCCGACAACGCGGGCGCATCGGGCGCCATCTCGACCAAAGACCGGTGGGTTCAGAAACTTCGAGTCGCCCGAGAGAAATTCGAAACGAACGCGGAAAGAAGCACTTCGGCGTGTCGTCGCAGTCACCCCGCGGAGGTCGCGCTTCGCGGCGATGTGACGCACGCGCGTGATACGCGTGTGCGAACACTCGTGGGTTCGATCACGCGGACCGCACACTGGCTGGCCTCGCCGACGAGTCTGGGAGTTGACGATGAATTTCAAATCAAACGGTCACAGCTCGCCATTTTTGAAACCGCGCAGAAGTTGGCACCCCGCCAAATAGCCAAACACTCTGTTCGATCTCCCGGTGCTTCAAACCCCACCGCACTAGCTAATCGATGGCGCCTGAGAAACGCGGCATCCAGAGTTTCTTCGCCCCCGTTGCGAAGAAGCCCAAGGCTGGCGAAGCACCTACGACGGTCACGGCACCGGTCTCCAACGCGGTGGCCAAGAGTCCCGCGAAGAGTCCCAAAAAGCCAGTTGTCCCCGACACCGGTGTGCCCAGCGAGGATGGCGTGACCACGGCGCAGAGGCAACGCGCAGAGCTGAACAAACAGGTGGCGATAAGCAAGCAGTTACAGAAAAAGGCCTGGGAAGCGGCTGAGCAGGCAGGGCAACAGCCCAACCTCGATTCGCTGCTCGTGGAAACGACGTGGCGCGCGATCCTCGAGGCCGAGTTCAAGAAGGCGTACATGCAAAACTTGAAGGATTTCCTCCTGCGCGAGTGGCGAGGCGTTCCGAAGGTATTTCCCGCACCTGGAAACATTTTCAGGGCGTTCAACACGTGTCCCATGGAACGCGTAAAGGTTGTTATTTTGGGTCAGGACCCGTACCACGACACCGGTCAGGCCATGGGTTTGAGTTTCTCCGTGCCGCGGGGGTGGAAAGTTCCGAGTTCATTGAGCAATATTTTCAAAGAACTCGGTTCGGATTTGGGTTGCACGAAACCGACACACGGAGATTTAGACAAGTGGGCCACGCAGGGTGTTTTGATGCTCAACGCATCGTTAACCGTACAAGCGCACAAAGCGAACTCGCACTCGAAAAAAGGGTGGGAGACGTTCACGGACGCCGCGGTCAAGTCCCTCGCTGCGAACCGGGAAGGGTTGGTGTGGATGCTTTGGGGAAAAAACGCGCAGGAAAAGGAAAAGCTGATCGATAGGACAAAAGGACACTTGGTTTTGAAATCCCCGCACCCCAGCGGTTTGTCCGCGCACAGGGGGTTCTACGGCTGTAAACACTTCTCACAGGCGAACGCGTTCATCGAAAGCAAAGGGGGGACCGCGATCGACTGGCAAATCGTGTAGGGAGTATTTTTTTACCAAGGGTCTCTTTTTCTATATTTTTCTAACGCGGCTTCGCTCTTTTTGTATCTCACATCACCTCTCACATCGTGACGGCAATTCCCTTCTTCTCCATCAGCTCCACGACTCCATTGATTTGCAAACACACGGACATGATTTGTGTATCCCAGTGTTCCACGATCGCGCCTCCGTCGCTTGTGTTGTGAAACGTCACCGCGTTCTCGACTTGGTCGATTGACCCGGCCATTCTTCCCTTCGAGATCATCTTCGCCGCCGTTAATTCGGCTCTGTCCGCGCCCACGCCTAACAGCGTCCCAAGTTCCATAAGTGAGATGTTGTTGTACAGCTTCGAGGCGCTTAGAAGGTTGTGCTCGCTCACGGCGCGGGAAAGAACCGTCAGACCGTCGTCGCCCACGGCGAGCTGGTGCGGTTTCAGAGTCGCGCCGAATTGCTCAACCTCCTCTATGCGCAAAATGCGCTCCAGGTACACCTTTTTAAGCATGGAGAAGTTCGCGACAGAGGCGCACCGCTCGTCTTTGACTAACGTAGCCAGGATGCGACTGCGTTGCGGGCCCGCGGAGGCCAGGATGGCACAAGTGATGGCGTTCGCGAGAGCCGTGGAGAGATGAGATTCGCTCGCGTTCTTTTCCCCGCCGCCAAAATCGACTTGCGACAACTCGTAGTACCGCATCGCCGCTTCCACGAACCTTCCTTTCGCGTCCGAAATCCTGGAGTAGCAGGTTTTGTACTGCAACTCAAGCGAGGAGTCCTGAGATGACAAGTGGGGGGTGTCAATCAGTCAGCGGGCGGCGAGAAAAAAATAACAAAAAAAACTCTGTCAAAAACTTAAGGCAAAACTAAAAACAAGTAAAAAGCTGCGAACGAAAAGCGCTCTCTGGACCTCATGGTAGGCACACGGTTTTCTGCTTCGCGCTGACCTTCGGTTCGCGACCTGGTCTCACACGACGAATCGCGCGACGTTCAGTCCCACAGCGATGAAGGTCGTTGCGCTCGGTGTGGTTAAGATTGGTAATAATCATCGATCCAGAGACTGGGGGTTTCTTTTTTGGAAATCCTGTTCGGGTTCGGGTCCATGGACCAAAGCGTACCTTGCACGTGCTTAGAAGGAACGACGCCTTCTTGATGTACGTCTCCGCGTTCAGCGCGTCATCGTCCTCCAAGTACAACGTGGCGATCTGCACGCACTTCTGAAGCTTGTACTCGTCCGAGAGGACTCGGATTCCGCTGTCCAGATCTATGCCGGACAGAACCTGCGCGGCTGCGCTCCACAGCTCTTCGTCCTGGTACAGCTTCGACAGGCCTTCGCGTAACACGCTGACCTGCTCTTCGAAGGAAACTACCCGCGGGGTGATCTTCTCCAGCGCGAAGTCCGCGGTTTCCTTGTACCGCTCCGACGGCAGCCTCGCGAGCTCCGAACACAACGACAGCAGGACTTGCCTTGAGATCACCAAAGGCACGTCGTCCGATAACATGTGCGCCACCATCATTTTCAGACCTTCCACGTCGCCATCGCCGGACAAGAGAGTGTCGAGCACCTCGCGGTACTGAGACGTTCGCAGTTTCTGGTCGGAAACCGACACGATGCCCCCCAGGCGCGCCTCCATCGCGCTCGAGCGAAGTGAGGGGATGAAAGCAGATTTAGGGCAAAATAACAATATTGTTACAATCAAAGTTTCCGCAACGATATGAACCCTTGCGCGTTGGTCTCCCCTTCGTACGTCACGGCTATTTTGGCTTTCGCGGGCAGCGCGAGAAAGTCTATCAGGGTCAGCCCCGTGACGTTCCCGTCGGGGTGCCTCGTGGCGCTTGTTAGCCGCCCTGAACTGTGGTGCAAAACATAACTCGCACTGTTCACCGCGGCTAATACCGGCTCGCCGTTTATCAAAAGGCGAATCGCCGGCTTTTTCCGCGTGAAAAATCCAAATGTCACCTCGTACAGCCCTGGTGCGGCGGTGTGCAACGTTGTTTTATCTTTTTCCCACCGGAAGTTACCAGGGTCCGTGTTCACGCTCTGCACGTTCCAAGGCACCGCGCCGTTCGATTTCGTCCGGCCGCTCTTCCAGATCCACCGGCCCACGGAAAGCGCGGTTTCGTGCACCACCCCGCGCAGCGCGACTTGCGTTTCTTTGGCGAACGTTTCCAGCGTGGAGACGCTGGCTTTTTCGTCCAGCGCCGCGCTCACCTCCGCCAGCGCGCGGTTGACTTCATCCACGCCAACCTTTTCGGAACTCATGTTTTGCAAATCAGCCGCAGAAACTATGGATTCGTTCACCACAGAGAGCTCTCGTTTCGTGGCATAACTCCCGGCGATCTGTTCCATGCGCTCCGCCAAAGCCCGCACGCTCGCGGCGTCGGCTTTCTGATTTAAGACTTTGTGAACTCTCGCGAGGTCGGCGGATCCGTGGTTTTGGGGGGCACTCTGATAAGTCGTCACGAACGGCGTTGCGTTGTGCGTGTCCGTGACGCTTGGCGTGTGCGAGACCGGCACATCAGGAGGTGCGAAAAAGCTGTTGGACGATTGCGCAGCGCTCGCCGGCGTGACGTCCAACCGCGGCGCTCTCGGCGTGTCGTCGAAAGTTCGGGTTTGATGTCCGTGTTCATTCATCCCTCCCGCTCCGCGCACAGCCCCTCCACTTCCCATTTCTCCCCTCAAATTGCGAAGCATGGTGTCCAACGCGGCTCGAGTTTCGTCGCTCGCCCGTTGCAGGTCAGCCCTGGTGGCGAACTTTTCCAAACGAACCTCCGCCGTGGTTAACCGCCGCTCCAAATCATCCAACCTGACTTTCGCCGCGTCATCCGAGGATTCACCATCGGTGGAAGTCGTTCCATTGGTTTTCCCCTCACCCACCCTGACGTTCAACAGCTCCTCGTGCGTTTCAAACGCTGCCCTGACGTCCGACTTCAACGCCCGTAACTCAGTTTGTTCCGTTAAAGCCGCAATAGCATCCCCCTGCGCTTGAAGCGCTTTGTGGAACGCCACGAACGAAAGCCGCACTATGTCCTGAATGTTTCTCCATTCGTTCAAACCGTTGTTCAGGTCCTCCACCACGAACTCGCCATCGGAAACCCGTGCGCGTTCATCTCCGAATCCGCCGCCGAAGTGCTGGTGGTGCGACGCCATCCAGACCTCGACACCCGACCGTCCGGAGAAGGGCCGCGCACCCGAAGATGGATTGCGTTGCAACGGCCGATTCAATTCGACGGATTGTCCAAGACTCAAAATCATCGGGTCGTCCAAATTATTCAACTACCATCGACGAGTCACGACAGAACCACAACAAGTGCTTTGAACGAGCCGGCGGTGCGGTGTCCGCAGACGACTGTGCGTCGTGGTTTGTTCGGTCGCCAGCGTTCGTATAGAAACCGCGTGGCGTACCACTGCACCCCCCGGATTCGACCTCGTCGACGTGCCGGGCTACGGGGCAATTTTGGCTGCTCCCAGAAACAGCTCGGGATTGGGCCTTTTGAATCTCGAGTCGAAGATACGAGAGGACGATGGCGGGACGCGGCTCGCCGTGGGCGGCGTCCACGTCAAAAGCCGGGGAAGAGGTTGACCCGTCTGACGTTTCGAATGACATGACCCCGAGTGAGCAGCAGCAGCTCATCGCGACTTTGTCCAAGGTGAACGCGAACGTCAAGCTCCAGCTCTTTTACAGCGAGAAAAAGGTGGAGGACTTGACCGAGGACTTGACCGCCGTGCTTGGCGTGGACGAGAGCGAGGTTGCGAACTTCCGCACCAATGTCGAGAAAAGGAACGTGGACCAGAGCGTGAAGATAGAGACGCTCACCGCAGAGCTAAAGGAACGCGATGACATCATCGCCGCGTGTTCCAAGCACATCGAGGATTTGGAAGCGCAAATCAATGAGGGCTCCACGGCAAGCGCGGATGAAGCCGTGGCGCTCGCGACGAGCGTCGCAGCCGCCACCGCTGAGTCCGTGCTTCGAGAACTGGAAAATGCGCAGTACGACAACGCAGCGTTAATGACACGTGCCGCGGCTGCGGAAACAGCCCTCGCGGCGCTTAGGGAAACCACTGTGGCGCTCGAAGCGGATGTCGCCGCGCACAGACACCAATCCGCGGCGAACCTTCGGCGGTCCATACTCGCCGTCGCGTCCACGCAAGCGGCGGAGCAGGAGATTGAGAATTTAAGACAAAGGCTGAACACGGCGACACACACCGCGGACGAAGCCGCGGCGGATAGGGAAGTGGCGGTTGCGAGGGAAAATGCGGTGCGCGAGGAACTCGCCGCGCGCGAGCGCGTCGCGGCGGGGTCGCTGGAGGAAAAGGTGAACGAGCTGATGCTCGCGGAGTCGTCGCGCAGAGAGGAACACGCGCGTGTTCTGACTGAAGTCCGCGCGGACGTTGAGCGCGCACGAGCCGAGGTGGACACCGAGCGACGTCGCGCGGAAGCGGCGAAGAGTAATCGAAGACAAGCCACGGATGAGTTACACTTGATGCGCGACCGGTGCGACCGCGAGATGGCGGAGTGCCGCGCTTCGGCGGAGCGCGCGGTGAACGATAGCAACACGCGTGCGCGGATTTTGATCGAGGAGGCTCGAGAACGTGCGCACCGTGCGGAACACGCGACGACATCTGGTGCGGACGAGGCGGTGACGCGCGCGCGTCAAGACGCAGCGGACGTGCGCTCGAAAGCGGAGGAGGAGATCAAAATGGTGAAGCGTCGGTTCGAATTGGACCTCGCGGGGGCGAGACAACGCGCGGAGAAAGACGCGGAGGAGGCCAGACGCACAGCGTTTGAAGCGCGCGACGCACACGCGAGAGAAGGAGAGACACGAATAATCGCGGCGGTCGCGGCAAAGGAAAATGCCGAGTCAATCGCGCGCAGTCTCAAAGCAGAGCTCGTGGACGCGCGGTCGGCGTTGGCTGAGTCGGAGATGGCTCTCGCCGCGGCGCGCGCGAGGGAGGCGGCGGCAGAACCTGTCGCCGAGATGCCCTCTCCCACCACCGCGCTGAATCGCGCGTACGCGGACTCTGCAGAGGCACAGATGGCGCGGCTGATGGCAACCGCGCGCAACGCCGAGGCCACGCGAGAGGAGGCTGTTACCGAACTGGAGACGGTCACCAAGGCGTTGGTGGAAGAGCGCCGACGCTGCGACGCCGCGAAAGTCGACGCTGAGCTGGCAAAGTCAGCGCTGGCGGAAACCGAGCGCACGCTCCGAGAAACCGAGGCTTATTTGAAGGAGACGACCGAGGCGAATAAGAAATCAGAGGCGTCTGATTCAGACGACCGGGAAGAAAAACCAGAATCAACCGCAAGAGCGCCGAGACTCGGTCCCTCCCCTTCCGTAGCGCCGGAGAACGCCTCGGTGAAGACCAAGGCGATGTGGTTCCAAAAGCGGCACGTGTCTGATTTCGAGGAGAGTGTCACAATGTCACCTCGAGGCGCTCGTGGCGAGACGAGTGATGACGTCGCAGCCACGGCAGCTGCGGCTGCCGCCGCCGCGCAGCTCGGTCGCGAGAACGACGAGTTGCGCCGTCGCGTCGCCGATCTCGAGTCGCGCGCCGCCCTCGCCGAAGCCGCTGCGCGCACCAGCGAAGAGTTCGCTAATGCGAACGCGGCTTCTCGTGAAAACGCAGTGCGCGAAGAGGCGGAGCAGGTTGTGGATATGCTGCAAAGTCGGGTGGATGAGCTCGAAGTGAAACTTCGACTCGCTGACTTTATGTCGCGAGCGGCGAAGCGCGAGGCGACGGAGATGGCGACGCAACGCGAACGCAGCGCGGCGAAGACGCGCACGCCTCCGGCGAGTCCAATGAGAACACCTGGCGAGAGCCCTGTGAGAACCCCCCCACGGAGTCCTGCAAAATCATTGATTTCAATGTTGACGCTTGCGGAAGAGCCCTCTGGTGACGTCGGCGGCGATCTCGAAACTGCGGACCTGCGCGCTCGCGTGGCGATGTTGGAATCCGACGTGGAGGCGCGCGATCGTCGCGTGGAAACAGCAGAGACGGACGTGCGTCGTGCGACGAAGGCGGTACAGGAGCTGAGCGTCCGTGCAGAGAAAAGGATGCAAGAGCGGCGCCAGGCTGCCGCAG
>MDSY01142631.1_pt1 | contig 18477 bp, 16 predicted proteins | sample 811131 | NCBI WGS metagenome assembly MDSY01 (sample SAMN05326643, study PRJNA326480) | marine metagenome | isolation source: seawater | place: Atlantic Ocean: South West | collected 2010
AAGAATATCATGACTATAGAGGCTATGCCTAGATACATCATGTTTTTGTGTGTCTTTTTTTTGATTTCTAATCTTTCCTCTTGAGGAACAGAACTTCTCATATTTAATAATATTGATGTGCTAAAAATGATAGTAAAACTAAAGGAAGATAAATAAAAGAGGCAAACATTAATTTAGTCGCCCATTTATCTTCTAATGTTTTTAAGAGCATTATTGCTGGATATAGCATTATTATTCCTAATGCAAGTACGATTAAGCTTGTTGTAAATCCAGCAATGCCTGATTCCGGAAAACAGGGTAGCATCGCAATGGGAATCATGAACAATGTATATAGTAGTATTTGGAATGCACTTCTGAAATCTTTTCCTTCTTTCGAGGGAAGTAGGTGAAAGCCTGCTTTTTTATAATCTTCATGACACCTCCATGCTATTGCCCAAAAGTGAGGGAACTGCCACATGAATTGTAAAAAAAACAATAATAAAGCAGCTGGAGAGATAATAGTTTCTTCGGGAAGTGAGATGTAAGTCGCTTCAAATGCTGCCCAACCTATAAGGGGAGGAGCTGCGCCAGGAAAAGCTCCTATGAATACTGCCCAAGAAGATTTCTGCTTCATCGGAGTGTATATGAATGAGTACGAAATTAAACTAGCCAAACCTAAAAATCCTGTTAAAGGATTTAGTTTGAACCATAAAATGAGCGTTCCAGCAACTCCATTGATTAAAGTTAAAATCCATGCAGTTTTTAAAGATAATCTTCCTGTTGGTAATGGACGATTCTTAGTGCGATCCATTTTTTTGTCCAAATCTCTTTCAAGTATTTGGTTAAACCCATTTGAACTAATGGTAACCAACATGCCCCCTAAACACAACCATATTAACGAAAACCAATTAAATTCATAATCAAAGTCAGTCTCTGTTTTATGTAATAGAGTTTTACTTTGGTAATATTTAAATGCAGTTATGTAAGTGATAGACGCTGAAAACACTACTAAAGTAGCAAGCCTTAGTTTTGTAAACTCCTTTAAATCATTATAGAAGCTAGGTTTTTTATCTTTTTTTTCGCGTCCCAAATAGGAATAAACTAGGCTCAAAGATAAGGCTTTTACTTTAACCTTTATTATCTTATTCCGGCTGTTGCATAACCACCTAATAGGAATACCATTTTAATTTTAGGCATTCTTCTTTTGTTAAGTGATTTATAGTACCACTGCAGATGCATCCCTCCCCACTTATAGGCTTTAGAGTAAAACTCTTTTTTGTTTTCAGAATCTAAAGATTTTATTAATTTTTTGGCTAATGAATAATAATTAAGAGGTTTTACGACCTCTCTCATTGGATTTGTTTCACTCTTTTTAGGTTTCTTCCCGTAAAACAGTTTGAATTCGGAATCTTTAGCATTCTTGTTTACAAAGAACTCTGTTTTACCATCATAATCCATTGCTTCGCATTCTGCAGCAATTGGTATAACTAAACCGCCGTTGAACCCTGCTTTTTTGGTTCGGATATATAATGTTCTTGCTATTTTTCGCTCTACTGAACCTACATTTTTGAACCTTTTGAATTCAAGGTCATTTTGGTATTTTATTGATACTTGGTTTAAAGAGGAATCATATTTTAAAGCTTCTAAGCCTTTCTTTTTTCTTTTTTTATTTATTAAAAAGAGTATGGTTTTATTGAGTAAAGTATTATTTAATGTTCTTACACCAAGGGTTTCCGTTTTTGCTGTTTCAATATTAAAATTGTCAGTAGTAATGTTATTTTCTTTGTTAAACGAAAGAGTGATAATAAATATAAGAGAAAGGGCAGTTTTAATCATTTAATTTCAATTTTTTTGAAAACAACTTTATTATTGATTCCCCATGAGCCAGAATATAAAACACCCTCAATAACAGTGCTTATTTTATAAATACCTGCTTCTTTTGGTAGTTTTTGAGCATTTGCCCAAAAGTTATACCCTTTTGTTAAGTTTGAAACAAGTACTTTTTGAGGATGAAATCTTTTATTGTGGATATAATAAATAGGCTTTTTAATTTCTCCTTTATTAATCAATAAAGGCATAGCCATTTGATATAAACCAGGTTTGTATATTTTTAAGACTTCAGATTGACTTGATTTTTTGTTTTCATCAGATACTGAATAAAGAGCTTTTAAATTATGGACACGATAAGCTTCTAAATTAGCTTCAAATTCGTTGTATTTATTAATGAATATTGTGTCCATTTTTAACCATTTGTATTTTCTTTTAGTATAACCCTTTTTATATTTTCGGTATTTGATTTTGTGCCATCTTTGAATTTTTTTTGCTTTGTAAATAGATAAATATGGTAGTGCTTCAATAGAAAACGTATCTCTTCCTTGTATGAATTGTATTAGATAATTGTCGTCTTCAGGATTTGGGAAAACTCTTATATCTTTTATATCAAGTACGTAAGCTTTAATAGTATTGTATTTTTTCAGTTTATCAGCCTTTGATTCATCAGAAAGGAAGTATAATCGTCTTAAATCCTTCTCTAAACTATCACCTTCGTATCTCCATTTAATCCCTTTGTAATGTTTGAGTTCAGGATATCCTTTTATTTTATCACCAAAGGGGGTTAATAATTGTTCTCGATATCCATATTCGGGTGTTATTTCAAAATTTAATTTTTTTCTTTTCTTTTTGAGTGAAAGCTTAACATATACTTTAGAAACCTTTAGGTCTTGAGTTATTCGAGGCATCTTAGAGTAATCCATGCACTTAGGTGTTATCTCTGGTTCTGAATTGTCAACACAAACATTTGTTTTTTGATTTAGGTTTAACCACTCAGATTTATAGTTGATATAGAAATATTTATCTAGAGTATATTTTTTTTGGAAATCAGGAAATATGGTAATTGGCTTTTCGGATTTAACATAAACCTCTTTGCCTTCATGAAAAGCTCTGATTTCAATAGCATATTTAGTGTCTGATACGTCCCCATTTGGTAAAAAAGAAGGATATTTAGAAAGTGCAAAATCATATGGTTGTACAAATTCTTTGATTTCTAATTTCACATCTCCAATTATGATTACGTTACCGGTGCCAATGAAACATTCAGGTAATATTTCGACTTTAGCGCCTGATGGTAAATAAAAAACATCCCCTATCTGAGTATAAATCATTCGCTTTATCGTTTTTTGATCTTGCGAATACTTCCAGTTTTTAAGTTCTGAAGGATTGTATGATATTGTTTGATAATCGGCTCCAATTATGGTTTTAGGACTATCCCACTTTATTTTATTTTTTGCAATTCTATTTCCTCTAAGGTCCAGTAATTTTAGTTTTGTGAACTTTTGGATATCTAAGGGGATGTATGTTAGACCACAATTATTAATATGTATTTCTTCTAATTTTTCCGATCCTTTAATCTCCCAATCTGAACGTCCAAAGACACAGTTCGTAATAATGAGCTGTTTCACTTTTTTGTTTTTACCAATTTCTTTGAATACATCTGTAGGATTTGAAAAACTACAATTTCGAAATGTGACTTGCTCTCCTTGAAACTTAGAGAATGATGGAGAGATTTTTTCAATACATGAATTATCAATATATAGTTTTTTGATATTTCGTAGCTTAACAATATTGAATGGCATTGTTGTTAAATTTTCGTTTCCGACCTTAAGCTCTTTTAGTGATTTATATGAACCCGTTAATGATTCAACTAAGTCAGATATTTTTAAGTTGTCACACCCTCTAACATCTAAACTTTTTAAGGTTGTTATTTTTTTAAACTCATCAGGAAGTTTTTCAAAAGTTCCATTTGAAAGGATTAATTCTTTTATAAAATCAAGTTTGTAAACCTCTTTTGGCAAGTGATTTGCTCCTGATAATTTTAATGATTCAAGATTATTCAAGAATTCGAGGCTGTAGTAGGTTAGCTTTTCTTCAATTGCAGGCGTGTAACTTAAATCCAGTGATTTAAGAGTGTTCATAAAAACCAATGTGCTTGGTAAAGTATCAATACAGTTGTAAGACAAATCTAGTTTTTCCCAAAAAGTATATTCAAAAATAGGGGGAAGGTATTTAATATGATTATCTGATAAATTAACTTCCTTTAAAGCGCTTGCTTTTCTTATTGAAACAGGTAGATAAAACATATTGCAATGATTCGCTGTTAGTTTTTTAAGCTTAGGTAACTTACTGATAAGTGAAAATGCTTGATTAATATTTAATTTTCTATTACCTGAAATGTCAAGTTCTTCAAGATTTGTGAAATTTTTAAACCAAATAGGAAGAAAGGTTATTCGGTTGTTGTTAATCTTAAGTTTCTTAAGGTTTTTACAGTTCTTTAATGATTCGGGAAGCTCTATGAATCCCTCATTGGAAAGATCTAAGAATTCAATTCTTTTGGTTTGTTTTTGAAGATCCTCGAATTTATATGCCTTCTGACTGAAGACAGAAAGGCAACAAATTATAAGGGATATAGAAAAAAAATCTTTCAAGCTCTTGCAAAATAAGAATGTTCTTAACACACAACATCATTATATTCAATAGCTATTCCATAATCCAATGTTAATTAATATTACCTTTGTTTTTCATTAAAATTTTTCAATGGCTGGAATTTATATCCACATCCCTTTCTGCAAACAAGCTTGTCATTATTGTAACTTTCATTTTTCAACCACTTTTGAGAGTTATCGTGAAGATATGATCGAGGCAATTTGTAAGGAATTAGAATTAAAGAAATCAATTTTTAATGATGAGAAGATTCTTACAATTTATTTTGGGGGCGGAACCCCTTCTTTATTAACGAATGAGGAGGTTGATGATATCTTTTTTGCTATAAATTCGAATTACCAAACAGAGCATGTTGAAGAGGTTACAATTGAAGCCAATCCAGAGGATATATCAAACGAAAAACTTCTACATTGGAGATCAAAAGGAATCAATAGGGTTAGTTTGGGGGTTCAGTCGTTTTTTGAAGATGACTTAGAGCAAATGAATAGAGTGCACTCGTCTTTTCAAGCAGAACAGGCAATTGAGCTAATTAAAACTTCAGGTTTTGATAATTATTCAATTGATTTCATGTTTGCTCTGCCTTTACTCACGGATGAACAATTAATTAAGAATCTTGAAAAAGCAATAACCTTAAAAGTTCCTCATATTTCTTGTTATAATTTAACTGTAAAGGAGCAGACAGCTCTTTTGGAATTGATTAAAAAGGGAAAAATTGATGATTTAAGTGAGGATAAGTCTATCCGTCATTTTCAATTAATAATGGAGAAGCTCGGAGACCATCGTTACCTGCAGTATGAAATATCTAATTATGCTTTGGATGGTTATAAGAGCAAACATAACTCTGCATATTGGGAACAGAAAGCATATATAGGTATAGGGCCTTCAGCTCACAGTTTTTATAATAGCTTAAGAGCTCATAATATTGCGAATAATAAAGTATATATTAATGAGGTTAATAAACAAGGCGATTATTATGAAATTGAAGAATTAACTGATCAGGACTTTTTTAATGAATTTATTATGATTCGGTTAAGAACCTCAAAAGGACTTAATATAAGAGATTTAGAAATTCTTTTTCCTCAGTATATTGATGCCTTCAAAGAGAAAACTTCAGACTTTATTAGAGGGGGACAATTAGCTTTTTTCGGAGACGAGTATCGGTTAACAAAAAAAGGGAAATTAATGGCTGATTATATCGCTAGCGAATTTTTTGTAACAGATTAAGTATAGGTTTTATTAAATTCTTAGTTTCTTATAAAGGGCATAATACATTCCTAAAGCTGTAGCTACGCCTAGAAAAGCTCCTGCGATTAAATCCATCAGAAAGTGAAGCGATAGGTATGTTCGTGATAGTCCAATAAAACAAGCTAAAATCATAAGTGCAACACCTGTTTTCTTATTTTTTATAATTATCGCTAATCCAAATAATAAGCAAAAAGCAGTTGTGGTATGACCGCTAGGAAAGCTTCTAACTGTATGTAAATCCAGGCCAGGCACCCATTTATACGTCATAGACTCTTTCAATTCTAGAACTCCATATGGACGTTCGATAAACCAGAGGAAATATTTGCTGATACCAGCAAACAAGGCAGAAACACCATAAATAACTAAAATGAAAATAAATTGTCTCCAGTTTTTAAACAATAAATATACAAGCAGTGGTATAGTGAACCATCCTTCAACAAGATGACTTAAAAATCGGAATATTGAGTTGCCAATCGGGTGGTAAAATGAATTGGTGAATCTTTGAATTTCTAGTTTTGGGAATGCCAAGGCGATAATTAATCCTGAAAGGAAAAAAATCAAAAATACAATTAAGGGCCCTATGTTCTTCCTAAGAATATTCAAAATTTAAAAGATAGTCCAATTTTAAATGAAATGAGTAAATTTTTAGTAAATAATTCTCAATGATAAGGAGTGAGCTTCTCCATAAAGTTTGCTGCTTGCTTTTTTTTCAAATTTATTAATTTCGTACTGATAATAAATGCCCCAAATAAGACCGAATTTCGGAAATAAATATCCAAGTTCAGCATTAGAATTGAATAGCTTTTTAGCAAAACCTGAATAAGTATTAACAGTTTTTTCATCAGGGTTTTCGCTTGAAAATCGATCCACTCTACTAAAAGCCATTATTGAGTAAATGGGGATATGAGTATTAAAGTCGACGCGCGAATTGTTTTTAAGATTAAACTTGCTCATCATACTTAATCCAAAAAATGACTGATTGAATATTAAGAAGTTTTTGTTGTCAAGTTTTGGAAAGAAGTTTAAATTGAAGTCATTTCCAATATTAGCTCCAATAAAATGCATTGAGTTTTTAAAAGAAACAGTTTTAATAGTCCAATCATAATAAATGTTTATTGCTGTAGCGGCAGAAATATAAGGTAAGTCTAAATTGATTTCTCTATTTGAGTTAGAGACTTGGAATTGAACCTTGTTTTTAAATTTGTCGCCAAATTCATAAGAGTAACCTCCATAAAAATATCTTCCAGAATGTATTAATGATTTGTGCGTATTTAAGGTGAATGCTTTGTAACCTGAACCGAACTTAACGGATTTCTCAACACCTAATAGGGCGATATTTAAAAGACAAAAAAGCCCTATCAAAAAGATATTTAATTTATGAGTTCTCACAATCTTGAAACTGGCCGTTAAGTTATCTTTAATTACGTTTATTATGGTGGTTTTGTTTCCGTAAATAGTTGCCCCAAAATAAAAAAGCCCTAACAAATTTGTTAGGGCTTAAATATCAAAATAGGTTAATTTTACATCATACCTGGCATACCTCCTGGCATACCTCCACCCATAGCAGCAGAGGCAGCTGGATCTTCAGGTTCATCAGCTATTACACATTCAGTAGTTAGTAATAATCCTGAAATAGATGCCGAGTTTTCTAATGCCAATCTTGTTACTTTAACTGGATCGATAACTCCACTAGCAATTAAGTTTTCGTAGACATCAGTTCTGGCATTGTATCCAAAGTCACCTTTTCCTTCTTTTACCTTATTTATAATAACCGATCCTTCACCACCAGCATTAGAAACAATAGCTCTTAAAGGGGCTTCAATAGCTGTTTTAACAATGTTTACACCATGTTCTTGGTCGTCGTTTTCACCTTTAACACCTTCTAAAGCTTCTAGCGCTCTTACTAAGGCAGTACCTCCACCAGCAACAATTCCTTCTTCAACAGCAGCACGTGTTGCATGTAAAGCATCATCAACTCTGTCTTTCTTTTCTTTCATTTCAACTTCAGTAGCTGCTCCAACATAAATTACTGCAACACCTCCTGAAAGTTTTGCTAATCTTTCTTGTAATTTTTCCTTGTCGTAATCAGATGATGTCGACTCAATCTGAGCTTTGATTTGATTAATTCTAGCTTTAATTAGTTCAGAATCTCCAGCTCCGTTTACAAGAGTAGTGTTATCTTTGTCGATAACTACTTTTTCAGCTTCACCTAACATTGGTAAGTCAGCTGTTTCTAATTGATATCCTTGTTCTTCGCTAATTACAGTTCCACCAGACAAAACAGCGATGTCTTCTAACATAGCTTTTCTTCTGTCTCCAAATCCAGGAGCTTTAACAGCCGCAATTTTCAGTGAACCTCTAATTTTATTAACCACCAATGCGGCTAAAGCTTCTCCATCAACATCTTCAGATATAATTAATAAAGGGCGACCAGTTTGTTGAGCTTTTTCTAAAATAGGAAGTACATCTTTTAAAGCAGATATTTTTTTGTCGTGAATTAAGATTAATGGATTTTCTAATTCAACCTCCATTTTATCTGCGTTGGTTACAAAGTATGGAGATAAGTATCCTCTGTCAAATTGCATACCTTCAACAGTTTTTAACTCGTCTTCAGTTCCTTTAGCCTCTTCAACAGTAATAACACCGTCTTTTCCAACAACTTTCATTGCTTCAGCAATTCTACTTCCTACTTCGCTATCATTGTTAGCTGAAATAGAAGCGACTTGTGCAATTTCTTCTGTTTTGTCAATTGGTTGAGCTTGTGATTTAAGATCCTTAACAACTACTTTTACTGCAGCATCAATTCCTCTTTTTAAATCCATTGGATTTGCACCAGCGGCAACAGATTTGATACCAGCACTGTAAATTGCCTGAGCTAAAACAGTAGCAGTCGTAGTACCATCTCCTGCTGCATCAGCAGTTTTGCTAGCTACTTCTTTTACTAATTGAGCGCCCATATTTTCAACTGGATCAGCTAAATCAATTTCTTTTGCTACTGTTACACCATCTTTAGTTACAGTTGGAGCTCCAAATTTCTTGTCTATAACAACATTTCTTCCTTTAGGTCCTAACGTTACTTTTACTGCGTTTGCTAAAGAATCAACACCTTTTTTGATTTTGTCTCTTGCTGCTACGTCAAATAATATTTCTTTTGCCATTTTTATAAATGTTTAAATAGTTCTCGATTAAACGATAGCGAAAATATCCGCTTCTCTCATTATTAAATAATCAACTCCTTCATAGGCTAATTCAGTTCCTGAATACTTTCCGTAAATCACTGTATCGCCAATTTGAACAATTAAAGGCTCGTCTTTTTTCCCTTCTCCAACTGCTATAACTTCACCTTTTTGTGGTTTTTCTTTAGCTGTATCAGGTATAATAATTCCTGATGCAGTTTTTTCTTCGGCGGGAGCAGCTTTAATTAAAACTCTATCTCCTAATGGTTTTACGTTTACTGACATTTTATAATTATTTATTAATTTTTAAAAATACATTTACAGATAGCACTTTACGTGCCATTTAAAAAGCTGCGTAAAAGTAGTGTTTTTATCCGTCAAAATTACTGATAAAGTTATGTGGTAAAACAAAAATGTCAGCACTAGTGACAGGCTGACATTTTTAAATACTTTTCAAAAGATATCTATCATTGAGGTTCATCATTTTCAGGAGCGTCCTGCTGCTGAATTGGACTATTGTCTTTTTCAATGTCTTTAGGCGAGATTGAAGTTGTGGAGATGATACATAAAATTGCCAAAGCTCCAATTAAGTACCAAGTAACCTTTTCAACGATTTCTGTCGTTTTTTTTGCTCCAAATGATTGGTTTTGAGATGCAATGTTAGCGTCTAAACCACCGCCTTTACTATTTTGAACAATTACTACAAGTATAAGTAGAATAGCGATTATTATAATTAATACACTTATTAATGCCATAGTTTAAATTCTTAATCTTTTCCTAGTTTTTTTAGAAGGGAAGCAAAGTAACTCTTTTTTTCTGGATTATTCAAAATTAACTGCTCATAAATGGACTTTGCTTTGACTATGTTTCCTTGAGTTGCGTATACTTTTGCTAAAGTTTCGGTCACTATCCCTCCTGAATATTCTATACTCTTTTGTGCCATGTTTTCCGGAGAGTAAAATTCTGTCTTTGGTTTTACTCTTGGTTGGTTTTCAATAAACTGATCTATTAAGGCCTCTGCTTTTTCTCTAAATTCAACTCTTTCCTGATCTTTTTGATTTAGAGTGGGTTTTACTTCATCAACGGTTGCACCTCCAATCCATTCAAGAAATGATTTTGGAGATTGACTAGCTATTTTTTTGATTTTTGCTTCGGCTTCTTTGTTAGCTTTAATTTCAGAAGAAGCCTTGTCTATTTCTATTGATAGCGAGGCATTAACTGCAGAGGTTATAATTAGTTGATTAAGCTCTGGAATTTTTTTATTCGATGTCTCTTCTGAGACATCTTTAGTGATTGAGTTTGATGATTCGCCTATTTTAAAATTAAGCGGACTTTTATCGGTGGTATCTCCTTCCGAATTACTTTCGCATACATCAAGGGAGTTATTAATTTTTTTAGACTTTTTATTTTGTATTTCTTTTAATTTAATCTCAGCTACCTCAATTGGATCATCTATTGTGATTTTTTGTTCTTTTTTAACAGTTTCAAGAGGAGCCTCTTTAATTATGTAATTATTTTGTGAGTCAGGTTTCTGAGTTAGTTTTTTTAGAATTCTTCTGTCGGTAATGTAAGCAGCTGCTTTCTTGAGTTCTTCGTCAAAAAGAATATCACAATCATTAAGTAAGGAAGATAAATATAATAATCTAATGCTAGCTGAATAAGGGAATGTATCAACAAGTGTCCTTAAATCCTTTTTGTGTTTAGGATCAACATTTGCAGGTGCTTTTATAAGTTCGTTAAAGGTTTCCTTATTCATTGTTTACCATTCCATCAAAGTTTCATTATAAATTAAAGCTACCAATTTTTCGGAAATAGTTTCCATTAGATCGTTTTCAAGAGATGAGAAATCTTCTGTTGATTCAAAATCATCATAGCTTTCAAATGCTTTTTTGAAATCCTGACTATCATCGGTTGAATTAGCATAGGTTATTTTAACAGTTATTGTTAATCTGTTTAATGCGACAGTTTCATCACCGGTACCTTGAACTGGAGTTATTCTGTATTTGGTGATTACACCTTTAAACTGCGCATCTCCAATGCCATCCGTATATTTTAGATTTGATTCATTGGTGAATCTTTCTTGTAATTCATCTTGAATTACTATTGCTAGGTTGGGATTAATAAGTGAAGCCGTATTTGTAAAGCTTTCAATTCCGAATGTTTTCCCTGGAATTTGTCCTCCGCGAAATGAGTAAGAAACTTTACAACTCAAGGCGATTAAAGAAAGTGTTATGATTAATATACTGCGCATTATTGAATGTGATATTCTTTTATTTTCCTGTATAAAGTTCGCTCCGAAATACCCAACTCTTGAGCTGCGTTTTTTCTTCGGCCCCTATGCTTTTCAAGAGCTTTAATAATAAACTCTTTTTCTCTTTGCGCCAAAGATAAACTCTCTTCTACCACTTCATGACTTTCATGAAATTCTTCTTGATTTTGTGGAGGATTAGGTTGGACGTCAAATGAACTATTAACAGGGACTGGAAATGCCGAGTAATCTTTTGTAGGTGCAACATCTGAATCTAAATGTAGTTGTTGATATGCTCTTTCTGTGTCCCCAACTTTACCTCTGTTTCTTACTAAATCGGCAACTACACCCTTTAAGTCTCCAACTTCTCTTTTCATATCAAAGAGCGCTTTGTATAATAATTCGCGCTCTCTTTTCCATTCAGAATTTTGAAACGGATCGTTTTCTGTTCTTGGATCACCCCCTATTATAACAGGAAGATTAGAAGACGAAGCTTCTGGTAGGTATTTTAATATTTGGTTACTAGTAATTAATCTGTTTTCTTCAATTACAGATATTTGCTCAGCTATATTTTTTAATTGGCGAATATTTCCCGGCCACCTATAATTCTCTAAAATTTGGCGAGAATCTTCATCTAACCTTAAAGGAGGCATTCTGTATTTTTCGGCTAAATCAACTGAGAATTTTCTAAAAAGTAAGTAAATGTCTTCTTTTCGTTCTCTTAATGAAGGGATTTTAATTGGAATTGTGTTTAATCTGTAATACAAATCTTCTCTAAACTTTCCTTTTGTAATCGCCTTAGGAAGATCAAGGTTTGTTGCTGCAACAACTCTAATATTTACTTTTTGAACTTTAGATGAACCAACTTTTATAAATTCTCCAGCCTCTAAAACTCTTAATAGTCGAGCTTGCGTGCTCGTGGGTAATTCACCAACTTCATCTAAAAAGATAGTTCCTCCGTTAGCCACTTCAAAATAACCTTTTCTATGATCAACAGCTCCAGTGAAGGCTCCTTTTTCATGACCAAATAATTCCGAATCAATTGTTCCGACGGGAATAGCACCACAATTAACAGCAATAAAATCGTTGTGTTTTCTAGAACTTTGAGAGTGGATGATTTTAGCGAAATTTTCTTTACCTGATCCACTCTCACCCGTAACCAAAACAGAAAGATCTGTCGGAGCAACTTGCATAGCAATATCAATGGAGTCATTAAGCAGTTTTGAGTTGCCTATAATTCCAAATCTTTGTTTAATGCCTGTAAGGGTTGCGCTCATTTTATTAATATGTTACTTTTTCAACGGCTTTACCAATGAGTGTCGCTGATGTGGATTTTTCAACTTTAACTTTTACAAAGTCTCCCAATTTAAAACTTTCCTGAGGGAATATAATGACTTTGTTTTGGCTATTTCTTCCACGTAAATCGTTTTTATCACGTTTGGAAACTCCTTCAACCAAAACCTCATAAGTCTCCCCAATTTCAGCTTCATTTAACTCTTTGTTAATTTGAGTTTGAATATCAATAATTTCTTTCAGTCTGGCTTTCTTAGTTACTTCAGGAACATCATCTTCAAATTTCTTTTGAGCTAAGGTTCCAGGACGTTCAGAGTAAAAAAACATGTAGGCTAACTCATAACGAACCTTTTTCATAAGGTTAACCGTATCTTGATGCTCTGGATCAGTTTCTGAACAGAAACCTGTAATTATATCAGTAGAAATAGCACATTCAGGGATAACTTCCTTAATTCTTGCTACTTTTTCATCATACCAATCTCGAGTGTAGGTACGGTTCATTTTTTTTAAAATTCTTGTATTTCCGCTTTGTGCAGGAAGGTGGATGTAATTGCAGATATTTTTATAATCTCTTATTGCAAACATGACTTCATCAATAATATCCTTTGGGTGAGATGTTGAAAATCTCACTCTCAAGTCAGGAGCGATTTCAGCAACCATAACTAAGAGTTTAGCGAAGTCAATTACTTCTTTTCTCGGAGCTTCTTTTAGGTTTCTCCCTCTCAATCCTGGGTCATCAGACCACCTGTATGAATCAACATTCTGTCCAAGAAGAGTTACTTCTTTATATCCCTTTTTGTGAAGATCTTTACACTCATCAATGATTGATTTCGCATTTCTGGATCTTTCACGACCCCTGGTAAAAGGAACAACGCAAAATGTACACATATTATCACAACCTCTCATGATTGAAACAAATGCAGTAATACCATTAGAATTAATCCTAACAGGTTGAATGTCATCATAAGTTTCTTCACGAGAAAGTAAAACGTTGACAGCTTTTTGTCCATCTTCGATGTCATCAACTAATTCAGGAAGTTTTCTGTATGAATCTGGTCCAGCAACTAAATCAACTAATTTTTCTTCCTCAAGTAATTTTCCTTTTAACCTTTCGGCCATGCACCCTAAGACTCCAACTTTTACATTTTCTTTTTTATTTGGATCATGTTTAATGGCTTTTAATTTCTTTCGAACAGTTTCTTCAGCCTTATCACGAATTGAGCAAGTATTTAAGAATATTAAATCTGCATCATTCATATTGGTTGTAGTGGTGTATCCTTCATTTCCCAAAACCGAAGCAACAATTTCTGAATCTGAAAAATTCATTTGGCAACCATAGCTCTCAATATATAATTTCTTCCCCGTTTTTGTTCCGTTACCTCTGTCAAGCTCTAAAGCTTCACCTTGGCGACTTTCCTCTAACATATCTTTCTGTTCTCCCATTTTGAAAAAATTGATTAGTAAAGGTACATTTTATAAAAAGAAATGACAATATGTCATATTGCTTAAATTCTTTAACTTATAGGTTAATATTTATGCTTTTTTTTAACATCTATTAAAATCAATTTGGATGGTTTAGTTAGAAATGCTTTATTTTGCAATTTCCCTAAAAAGGGATAAAACACAATTTTAGTAAAATAATATGGCGAAGAATCTAGTAATAGTCGAGTCCCCTGCAAAGGCTAAAACGATTGAAAAATACTTAGGAGCAGATTATACGGTAAGGTCAAGTGTTGGTCATATCCGAGATCTAGTGAAAAAAGGATTAGGAGTTGATACAGAAAACGATTTTGAACCAACATATGAAATTTCACCTGATAAAAAAGCAATTGTAAAAGAGCTAATGGATTTAGCGAAGAAGGCAGACATTGTTTGGTTAGCAACGGATGAGGATCGCGAGGGAGAAGCAATTTCTTGGCACTTGTTAAAGGCTTTGAAATTGGATATATCCAAAACAAGAAGAGTAGTTTACAATGAGATTACAAAAGACGCTATTTTAAAAGCGATTAATAATCCAAGAACAATTGATTTTAACTTGGTTAACGCTCAACAAGCAAGGAGAGTTTTAGATAGATTAGTTGGTTTTGAATTGTCTCCAGTATTGTGGAGAAAAGTCAAACCCTCACTTTCGGCAGGTAGAGTTCAATCGGTTGCAGTAAGACTTATAGTTGAACGTGAAAGAGAAATTCAGGCTTTTAAACCTGAAAGTTCTTTTAGGGTAGTGGCTCATTTTGATGTTAATGGTAATTCTTTTAAAGCAACATTAACTCGCAACTTAAAAACTGAAGCAGAAGCAAATGAGTTTTTAGAAAAAAGTGCAAAATCAGCTTTTTCAGTTTCAAAATTAGAGAAGAAACCGGCAAAGAAAAGTCCTGTTGCACCATTTACAACTTCTACGCTTCAGCAGGAGGCAGGAAGAAAGTTGGGATATGCCGTTGGACAAACAATGTCTATAGCTCAAAGACTTTATGAGCAAGGATTGATAACATACATGAGAACGGACTCTACAAGTTTGTCAGGTTTTGCCTTAGATGGAATAAGAGATGAGGTGATCTCTTCTTATGGTCCTGAGTATCATAAGAAGAGAGTTTTTAAAACCAAAAACAAGGACGCTCAAGAAGCTCACGAAGCAATTCGACCTACTGACTTTAGTAAGCATGAGATTGATGGTGAATACCAGAATCAAAGACTCTATGAGTTAATATGGAAACGGGCTGTAGCTTCTCAAATGTCTGATGCGCAATTAGAACGCACCACTGTAACGATTGATGTGTCTGAAGCAGAGAAAGATTTAGTAGCTAAAGGAGAGGTTTTAAAGTTTGACGGGTTCTTGAAATTATACTTAGAATCTACCGATGATGAGAATGAAGAGGAAGAAGGAATGCTTCCAAACTTAGCTACTGGGGATTCATTGAACTTAACTAATATGAATGCTCGTGAAAGATTTACATATCATCCAGCGCGATATACTGAAGCTAGTTTGGTGAAAGCAATGGAAGAAAAAGGAATTGGACGACCTTCTACATATGCACCAACAATTTCTACTATTCAAAGAAGAACCTATATTGAGAAGGAAGAGAGAGATGGTGTAGAAAGGGGATATAAGTTTATGACACTTGAAGACGGGTTATTAAACTCCTTTGACCGTACTGAGATTACAGGAGCCGAAAAGAATAAATTATTCCCTACCGATATAGGAATGTTGGTTAATGATTTTTTAGTTCAAAATTTCAGTAAGATTATAGATTATGGTTTTACTGCTCAGGTTGAGCAACAGTTTGATGAAATCGCTCAAGGTCTAAAGGAATGGAAAACAATGATAGACTCATTCTATCATCCATTTCATAAAAATGTTGAGGATACTATTGAAAATTCCGAGAGAATTACAGGAGAAAGAGAGTTAGGGGTAGATCCTAAATCAGGAAAGAAGGTGATTGTAAGAATGGGTAAATTTGGTGCAATTGCTCAAATTGGTGAAACAGTTGAGGGTAGTGATGAAAAGCCTCAGTTTGCAGGATTAAGAAAAGGTCAAAGTATTCAAAACCTTACACTTGAAGAAGCAATGGAATTATTCAAACTTCCAAGAACTTTAGGTGAGTTAGATGAAAAGCCTGTAAAAGCAAATATTGGACGTTTTGGACCTTACATTCAAAACGGATCATTATTTGCAAGTATTCCAAAAGAAGAAGACCCTCTAGATATCACCTTTGATAGAGCCCTTGAATTAATTGCTGCTAAAAAGAAAGCTGATGCTGAAAAATTCATCAATTCATTCGAACATGAAGACGGAGAAATTTCAGTTCTAAATGGTAGATGGGGTCCTTATATTAAGCAAGGTAAAAAAAACTATAAAATTCCTAAAGATGTTGAAGCTACAGATTTGGCTTTTGATGAGGTTATACATATTATGAAAAACCAGCCTAAAAAAGGCGCTAAAAAGAAAGCCCCAGCAAAGAAAAAGACTGACGCGAAAAAAACAAATACTAAGACTAAGAAAAAATAAGAATGAGTTTAAGCATTTACCTAAATTCACTTGAACAAAACTTCATTTCCAAAGAAAAATGGAAGAATAATTCAATAGGGCAAACAATAAATCATTATTCTGATGATGTTAAATTGGTTGAATATGATATTGCTATTATTGGAGTAATGGAGCAAAGAGGCCATGTTGGAAATGATGGATGTGGTTCGGCGCCAAACAAAATTAGAGAGCATTTTTATAGCTTGTTTCATCGTTTTGGTAATTGTGCTAATATTATTGATTTAGGAAATGTACTTGCCGGTAATACTTATAAGGATACTTATTTTGCATTGACATCAGTTATAACCGAGTTAGTCAAAAAGGAAGTTATTCCTGTAATTATTGGAGGAAGTCACGATTTAACTTATGCGAATTATCAAGCATATGAAAACTTAGAGCAGGTTGTTAATTTAGTAAGTATTGATCGTTCAATTGATTTAGGTTTAATCGAAAAAGAGATTACTGAAGAAAATTTTATAAATAATATCATCATGCACCAACCAAACTTTTTGTTCAATCTTAGTTCAGTTGGTTACCAATCTTTCTTTGTAGATAAAGAGATTGATTCAATGATGGAAAAAATGCATTTTGACGCTTACCGTTTAGGATTTGTTAGGGATAACATTGAGGAGATGGAGCCAATAGTTAGAAATGCTGATATTTTAAGTTTTGATGTTAATTCAATTAAAGGGTCTGAGTTTTCGGGGTATTCTAAACCAAACCCAAATGGCTTTTTAAGCGACGAAATCTGTAGAATTTCGCGTTACGCTGGATTATCTGATAAATTATCGTCTTTTGGATTATATAATTACAATCCTGTACATGACGTTAATGGCAACGGTGCAATGTTATTGGCTCAAATGATTTGGTATTTTATTGAAGGATTTCGTGAGCGTAAAGGTGACTATCCAGTAGCAAGTAAATCATCTTACAAAAAATATCATGTTGCAATGGAAAATGAAGAGCATGAATTAATTTTTTACAAAGGAGATTCTGGAAGGTGGTGGATGGAAGTCCCGCACCCATCAGATTTAAATAGTCGTTTTGTTCGGCACCAGATGGTACCTTGTAGTTACTCTGACTATGAGTTGGCTTTGAGTGGAGATGTTCCTAATAGGTGGTATCAGACGTTTCTAAAACTAGGTTAATTTATGCAAGAAATCAAAGACACGCTTATTTCTGATGATCTGTATGAGCGCAAATTTGTTTGCGATTTAAACTCTTGCAAGGGTGCATGCTGTATCGAAGGTGATAGTGGAGCGCCTTTGAATGAAGAAGAATGTTCCATTCTAGATGATATTTATCATGATGTTAAACCATACATGCGTTCCGAAGGAATTGCTGAAATTGAAAAACAAGGAAAGTATATAATGGATGTTGATGGAGATTTAGTTACTCCACTAGTGAATAATCGTGAATGTGCGTATGTATATTTTGCCAAAGATGGAGGCACAAGATGCGCAATTGAAGCGGCTCATAAAGACGGTAAAGTAAATTGGAAAAAACCAATTTCTTGTGAATTATTTCCTGTTCGAATTAGCGAATATCCAACCTTTACTGCTGTAAATGTACAATTCCTAGATATATGTAAATGTGCCTGTAGTCTTGGGAAGGAATTAGAAGTCCCAGTTTATAAATTTTTAAAAGAACCCCTAATCAAGCGCTTCGGACCAGAATGGTATCAGCAAATGGAGAAGATAGGGGGGTGAAAATGGTTTCTAACTTAGAATTAATTTGATTCTGTCTAGTTTAATTAATGCGTTTTGTACTCTTAATTTTCTTTTTTTTATCATGACTCTTTTCTGATTGAGGATTAAGAGTAGAATTGTTTTTCAGACTTACAATTTCTACATGATCTTATTGTTCTTAAAATAAGGTGTTTTTTATTCTTGAAAATAACGAATTATGTTTTTTAAATAATTTCGTGCCATTTTTTACGGCTCTTATTAAGAATTGGGAAAAAACCGAATTAATTCGTTGTTTATCAGTGCCTTAAGTTTATTTTTTCTTTTATTAAC
>MDSY01107871.1_pt1 | contig 18471 bp, 9 predicted proteins | sample 811131 | NCBI WGS metagenome assembly MDSY01 (sample SAMN05326643, study PRJNA326480) | marine metagenome | isolation source: seawater | place: Atlantic Ocean: South West | collected 2010
CCAATCATCATTCCACCAGGAAAAGCATAATTTTCTAAAACTACTTGATGAATAATTCCAGCACCAGGTTTCCAAAAACCAATACCATATTTATTTGAAACGGATTCAAGAAAATCAAATACTTCAGCAGAAGTACTATTAGCAGATTTTAAATCTATATTTGCTCCCGATTTTGCCTGAATTAAGTGATCACAGTGAACTGTAGTTGGAACAGCAACCTTTACTTTTCCAGCTTGCATAAATTGTAACAAAGCCATTTGAGCCGTAGCGTCTTTGCAAGCAATTCTATCGGGAGCAAAATCCACGTAGTCATTACCTCTTTCAAATGATCGATCTGATTGATTCCAAAGGTGAGAATAAAGGATTTTTTCAGATGCAGTTAAAGGCTTTCCAGTTAACTGACGTGCTTTATTTACAGATTCACTTAATCCATAATATACTTGCTTAATCATTTCAATATCAAATGCCATAGAGCTATTTATAATTTTGCATAAAACTACAAAATTAAGATAACAGATTTAAATCTTAGATAGAATTAATTGATTTCAGATTTTTGAAAATATAGATAATCATAGTAAAGAGACATAATAGTATATTGAGAAAGAATAAAATTGGTGTTTTATTAAAACAAAAAAGCCCTCATAAAAATGAGGACTTCGTTGGTCTACTAGGGCTCGAACCTAGACTCTTCTGGACCAAAACCAGACGTGTTGCCAGTTACACCATAGACCATTAGAGGTGCAAATTTAATAGAAACATTTCATTATTTAAACAATTTTTGTCCTTTTTTGTGTCTATTTATTTTGCTAGTAGGTAGGTGCACAAATTATATAAATTATATTCACTAGTTTTAATTCAAAATGAATAAAAGATAAAAGTAAACTAATCACTTTTTTCTAAAGAAATTAATAGAATATATTTAATTGTATCTCTAGAGATTATTTAAAGTAATTATTCATCATTTTCCTAAATATTATTAACCCATTTTAGTTTTTTAAATATTTATTCAAAAAAAAAGGCCTCTTCAAAATGAAGAGGCCTTTTTAATAAAATAATGGAATCTAATTTACTTCAGGGTTTGATTCAATTTCTCCAATAGTAATTGGAAAAAATGCTCCTGGTGCAGTTATTGCAACAGAAGTTGGTATCCAAAATTCTGACGGAACACCAAATCGGTAATGGTCAGCAACTCTTCTACCTTGTAAAAATAAATTTACTCTTCGAGAATGCAATAGCAAATCAGTCTCATCTACTTGCGAAGTAAATGGTGTTAAAGAAGGTTCAAGAGCCCGTAAATTATTAATATGAGTGGCGAAACCACTATTATCTCCTCCTGCAAGTGCGTGCTCTGCTAAAATTAAATGCATCTCTCTAGCTGATACAATAGGATAAGTAGGATAAAGACCCGCTTGTGTAAAAGCCTTTACATGCTTATATAAAGCAGGATCAGGAATAGCATCAATTATATCATTTAGCGTTATTGAAGTTGCAGGATCATTATCACCAGTTGCAACTGGTGCAAGACTTGCTGAAATTACATAAGTATCAGAAAGTCGCATTTCTTTTCGATCATTAACTTCACCACCAATATCTAATCCCCCAATTGTTCCTGGAGCTGATGAAGATGTGTTAAGAGTTACTTGAAAATCAGGTGTTAAAGCTGCTAATGCTTCTGTTGCAAGGGCTGCTGCTGCTGCTGAGCTAACTAATGGGGAAGCAGTATTTACTGGATTAGTTTTCCCCCAGACTCCTTTATTAAAGAGTGTTCTGGCCTTCAGTGCTTTTAATTCTCCTGTTAAACCAGCATTAAGAGCAAGACCTGCATCAATATAAGTTACAGCCTGGTCGTAAAGAGATACCATGCTAGTAGGACCAACTGCTGGTGCACCAACTGTTTTATCGGAACCAATAACAAAGTCATCGAACATATCTGCAATAACCATATAAGAAATTGCAGCGTACATATAAGCACGAGTCATATCCGCGTTATTTTGAGAAGTCCATGCATTAGTAGCACTGTACTCAAGTCCCAAAGCAATTACTGCATCAGACCAATACCTGGCCTCTGCAACATAGAAAAATGCTGCGTTAGTAAATTCATTGTTAATGTTATCTATGTTTCCAAAATTAAGCTGTTGCCAAGCATCTCGGGAACCAGACCAAACCATTTCATCTGAAGCTGTAGAGTAAGGAGCTAGGATGTTTCCATAAGCTCTAACTACAACTGCTTCTAAGCCATTGACCATAGGTCCAAAAGCTCGTATATCAAGATCCTCTTCAACAAGGTTATTTGGGTTGTCTGTATCTAAGCTACATCCAACCAATAAAACAAGTGAAAAGAGACTCAATCCAAAATATTTAATAAAATTATTTTTCATAGTTTTTTTTTTTAAAATCCAAATTTAAGAGTAAATAAAACCTGTGTTGGAATAGGCCACCCAAAAGCAGAAATTCCTTGTCCGAAGTTCTGATCGACTCCCCCAGTAGCTCCTCTACCGAATGAGTTAAGTTCAGGGTCAACTCCAGTAAATTCAGTGAAAATAGCTAGGTTTCTTCCTGAAACTCCAACTGAAGCAGTTTCAAAATTAAGCATATCCAAAATAGGACCTTGAATTTTATAGTTTAAACTTAATTCTCTCCATCTTATGAAATCAGCTTTTTCCAATGTATTGAGACCTGAGAAAGGAGCTAATGCAAGTGTGTTGTTTACCCACTCATCTAAAGCAGCAACTCGAACAGCTCCATCATTCAATAGGTTAAATGAAGAATCAAGACCACCTGTCATATAATCTCTAATTGTATTAGCAGATCGAGGTAGATTTCTACCTATAGCTCCATTTGCCTGTCTAAATGCATCAGTTAAATTATTAACTACGAAGTTACCTCCTTTATATTCAAAAGTAGTACTTAGTGTCCATTGCTTATAATTAACAGAGCCACCAAATGATCCAGTCCAGTCAGGTGTAGATTTACCTAAGAAGTGATCAAGGTAGTCACCATCTCCATCGTCATCAGCAAGAAGAACGCTTCCTGTTCCAATTGATGATGGTACACTGAATGAACCGCTACCAGATAAGAATGCAGTTAATTGAGCTTCAGTATCTGGCAATCCATCACTGTTTGCAATATCAACTGGTAAAGAACCAGCAGGAACATCTAATAGTTTAGCACCATAGTTTGCACCAGGAGCAGCTCCTTCTATTAAATAATTACGATATCTAGGGTAAGAGCCTCCAACCTTCAATGGGGGAGAACCCCCAAGGTCTTCAACTTTTTCTTGTAAATAAGCAGCGTTAAAGTACAGATTCACAGTTAAATCTTGCCTACGAATAATATTTCCGTTAATATTAAATTCAATACCATTTGCTGATAAAAGACCAATATTTGTTAGCTGAGTACTTCTAAATCCACCCGAAAGAGGAAATTGTCTAGCATACAGTGCATCTTCAGTTACCCGATCCCAATAAGTAAATTCAACATTAATTTTATCATTAAATAAACCAGCATTGAAACCAAATTCGAGTTCTTTAGAAATTTCAGGACTCAACTCAGGATTACCAAGATTGTTTGGTGCTATACCAGCTCCAGTACCTGATGCTAATGCTTGATATGTTGTAAATGCATCAAATGCACCCGGCTGAAGACCTGCCCATCCATAAGAACCTCTTAATTGTAATGAACTAATTGGGCCTATGTTGCTCCATCCGTCTTTGTCAGAAGGAACAAAAGACATTGAAATTTTTGGATAAAATGCTGCATTAAACTCACTACCAAATGCAGAGTGAGCATCTAATCTACCCCCAACTGTAACAAATAAATGATTTTTGTAGCCCAGCTGCTCTTGGACAAAAGCACCGGTATTAATTACCTCTACTACAGATTCAAATGTGGACTGAACAGCTGCAGCACTGACAATTTCAAATCCAGGTCCAGGAAATTGTAGTCCTTGACTTCCAAGGACTCTTGTTTTTTGACCAACATATTGTCCACCTACTATAAGGCTAGATTTAAAATTACCAAATTCATTATTTATGTTAACTTTAAATTCAGATGATTTAGCTAAGAAATTTCTTGTATCGACTTGTAAAGCTCCATCTGGTCTACTAGAAGAAAATCCATCAATATTCCATCCAAAAGGTAAAAGATTACTACTTAATTGACTTGAATAGTCAACACCAAAAGTAAGGTCAAGTTTTACATTTTCTACTGGATAATAATTAATTTTAGCACTTCCAGTGTATTTATTCACTCTTGATTCAGTTTGAATCTGAAGTGTTTCATCTACAGAAGCGAACGCAATTGTACCAGTTGAGTTGTTTGGTTTCACAAGCTCTGGTTTACTCATTTGAGCCAATGAACCAACACCATAAATATTGTTGTTGTTTTCGGGCGCACTACTATACCTTGAAGTATATCCGGAATTTAAACGAATACTCCATTTGTCGTTTGGATTGATATTCAGGTTTAAATTAAACTGAGCAAGCTCATCAATATCTGTAGCAAGAGTTTGTTGACCATCTAGGTACCCAACTCTATCTTTAGCTCCAAATGGACCATCAGTATAAGAATATCGAGCTGAAGTAAAGTACGTTATAAAGTCAGTACCCCCTGAGACATTCATATTAAAGGTATTAGACAATCCTTGTTCGAATAAGTCTTCAGTTGCATTAAAACTCACCATCTCATATGGGCGAATAGTTCTTCCAAAAGCTGTACTCATGACAGCTGCAGTAGAAGCACTGGTTGTAAAACCAGTATTGTCTGCAATTCTTCCTTTGGGAAAATTAATAAACCCTTGAGTTGTTTTAAAATCAAACTTAGGTGCACCTGTCTTACCTCTTTTAGTGAAAATTTGAATAACACCGTTACTCGCCTCGGTACCAAATAAAGTGGCTGCAGAAGCTCCTTTTAGGATTTCAATTCGTTCAATTGATTCAGGATTAATATCGTCAAGACGAGAAGTAGAACCCCCACCTCCTGCGCTAACAAATCCTCCACCAAATCCTCCACCTCGGTCAACACGTATACCGTCAATAATAACGATCGGTTCGTTAAGCTGAGATAATGAAGCACTACCACGGATTCTAATCTGAGTTCCCTCTCCAGTCAAACCTCCTGAAGGTAAACCAACAATCCCTGGTTCACGACCTTGTAAAATATCAGAAACTGAATTAATTGGCAAATTTGCAAGTTTGGCTGTTGAAATGGATCCAATACTGTTTCCTAATTGCTTTTTGGCAATTGGTGCACCTGTTCCCGTAACAACAATTTCATTTAACTCTGAAGCTGAAAATTGCATTGAAAAATTAATGCTAGCATCGCTAGAACCAACTGTAATAGGACCTGACACAGAGGCATAACCTGCGTAAGAAAGATTTAATTTATAATCCCCCGGTTCCATGTTGGTAATTGTAAAATTACCATCAAAGTCTGATACAACTCCTTTAGTGGTTCCGTCTACAATAACGGTTACTCCAAAAAGGGGTTCGTTTGTTTCGCCGTCAATAACCACACCTGTGATGGATTGTTGGGCGTAAATGATTGTTGAGAATAAAAATAGGTAAAGAAAAAGCCTATCCTTAAAGTCAAACAATTGTTTAATTTTTTTCATAAAATCATTTTTATATTAATAAATAATTAGTTAATTATATGTTAAAGTATTTAAATAAATGCACTAAACCAAAAAATAATAATAAAACTTTAATTAATAAATTGTTAAAATTTATTTTTTACCTTTTTTATTAATTTTTTAAAATCAAATACTATGAAATTCTTTTTAAAAACTCTAGTTGAGTTCAAACATTTAATTTTATTAATCCTTATTCTCCCTTTAAACTTGAATTCTCAAGATAATTTGAAAAATTCTTCTGCATTAAGTCAATATAAATGGAGGGCTATTGGGCCAGCAAATATGGGTGGTAGAGTAACTGATATTGACGGTGTACCCGGAAACAAGAGTGTATTTTATGTGAGTGGTGCAGATGGCGGTATCTTTAAAACTACTAACGGAGGTGTCAATTTCAAACCAATTTTCGAAGGTCAAAGAGCCTACTCTATTGGTGCTTTGACAATTTCACCCTCAGACTCTAATGTTTTATGGGTAGGAACTGGTGAGGGTGATCCAAGAAATAGCGTTGGTTATGGATGGGGAGTTTACAGATCTGTTAATGGGGGTGAAAACTGGGACCATCTTGGTTTAGAAAAAACCGAGAGAATTAAACGAATAGTAGTAGACCCCAATAATCCCGATATAGCCTGTGTATGTGCTTTAGGAAAAGAGTGGGGTCCTAATAAAGAGCGAGGAGTATTTAAGACGACTAATGGAGGTAAAAGTTGGAAAAAAGTATTATATATTGATGAAGACACTGGTTGTGCTGATATTACTATGGAAATTAATAATCCTAGAATTATGTATGCAGGAATGTGGACTTTTAGACGTAAGCCTTGGCGTTTTGATGATGGAGGAAAAGAAACCTCGTTACATAGAACAATGGACGGAGGGGAAACATGGGAAAAGGTTATGAATGGCTTACCAGATGCTAATATGGCTAGACCTGGAATACATATTGCTCAAAGCGATCCAAGTATTTTATATTTAATTACTGAATTTGAAGGTGGTGGAACAGTATTTCGATCTCAAGACAGAGGAAATAATTGGAAAATGGTTAATGATGATCCAAACATCAACTTCAGGCCTTTTTACTATAGTGATGTTCGTGTCGATCCCAATAAACCCAATATTCTTTTTTCAATATCTGGAAGATTAAGTCGATCGGTCGATAGTGGTAAAAATTTTGAAAGGATAGCAACAACAGTTCACGGAGATCATCAAGCATTGTGGATAGATCCTTTAGATTCAAATTATATTCTTAATGGAAGTGATGGTGGATTTCAACGTTCTTTTGATGGCGGAGACACTTGGGAAATAATTAATAATGTAGAGCTTTCTCAATTCTATCAACTATCAATTGATAACAAACAACCTTACAATGTATATGGTGGACTTCAAGACAATGGAACTTGGGTAGGGCCAAGCAATTCTTTATATCAAGCAGGAATCCTAAAAAGACATTGGAAGGGATTAGCATATGGAGATGGTTACTTTGCAGAGCCTATTCCTGGCAATGAACATAAAGTATATACAAACCTTCAAGGTGGGGTTCCTTTCCTTGTAGATTCTCGATATGGTAATGTTCAAAATATCCATCCATATCCCAAAATTACAGGATCAGCTGGTGATGCTATCGAATTTCATAAATATCGTTTTAATTGGGACTCTCCTATACATATATCTCCTCACGATCCTGAAGTTGTTTATATGGCTGGAAATGTTGTTTTTAGATCTAACGATCGCGGTAATAGTTGGGAGGTAATAAGTCCTGACTTGACAACTAATGATAAATCAAAACAAAAAACCTCTGGTGGGACAATCTATCAGGACAATACTGCAGCAGAATTTCATTGCACAGTTCTATATCTAGCAGAATCTCCCATTCAAAAGGGTTTAATATGGGCTGGAACAGACGATGGAAATGTTCAAGTAACGCTTGATAGTGGTAAAAATTGGACCAACGTAAACAAAAACATTAAAGGACTTCCTGAGTTTTCATGGGTATCAAAAATACATGCTTCTGAGCATGATGCTGGAACTGCTTTTGTAGTAGTTGATCAGCATCGGATGGATGATTTTAAACCCTATATATTTTACACAACAAACTTTGGTAAATCTTGGAAGTCTATTTCAGAAAAACTTCCGCAAGACGATTACGTTAAAGTAGTTCGTCAAGATCCCCATAATCCAAATGTGTTATTTGCTGGAATGGAACACGGAATTTATGCTAGTTGGGATTTTGGTAAAAACTGGGATAAAATAAACAACAACCTTCCAAATGTATCAGTTCGGGATATTAAAATTCAAGCTAGAGACAGGGATATTATAGTTGGAACCCACGGAAGAGGAGCTTATATTCTTGACGACATTCGGCCTATTGAGGAATTGTCTTCTGTAAATTCAGAAGAGTTGAAACTTTTTAAAGTTCGAGATGCTTTTTTATGGAACATGTATTGGAGAATAGAAAACTTAGGAGATCGGACATATAAGGCTAAAAACCCTGAATATGGAGCTTATATTAACTATTTCATAAAAGATTTATCTGACAAAAATATTACTGCTCAAATAATAGATAAAAACGGAAAAGTAATTACAACACTGTCAGACTCAAATGCTGTTCGTGGAGTAAACAGGATTGTATGGGATCTTGGTTATGACTCTGCAATACCATTAAAAAATTCTGTTAAAGAAGGATTTTCCTCTTCGTTAATTCGTCCGAAAGTTGCTCCAGGTTCTTATAAAGTAGTTTTAAAAGCCAACGGAATTGAACAAACTTCACAAATAAATGTTTTTGCAGATCCAAGAATTGGAATGAGTCAGGAAGATCATGAAAAGAAAGTCAATTCTTTATTGGCTTTGAGAGATCTTCAGACAGCAACTCATAAAATTATTGATAATATAGTCTCGCTAAATTCTCAATTGAAAGAATTAAAAGCGAAACTCAATATGTTAGATGATAATAAATGGGAATCATTAGTTGTTAATGTAAATAATCTTAAAAAAGATAGTCAATCTTTTCTAGATGATATTCTTAAACGCCCTCCTCCATCAATGAATTACAGACAAAAACCAAGATTAAGAGAGGAGATAAGATCATTAATGCAAGCAATAGACAATACTACAAACCCTCCTACTGTTCATCAGAATGAAAGAATATTAAGTCTTAAAGGGGAAGTCAAGGATGCTGAAAACATGATGTCAAAATTAAAGAATGGAATAGAGTCTATTAACAATGATACCGTTCAATTACCAACAATTGCAATGGAATAAAAAATTTTAAATAAATTGAGTAGCTTCAGTTTTCAGATTAATTAAAACGCCTCTAACTAATAATGCTAATTTTTGTTGTTAGTTAAAGGTGTTTTTTATTTATAAAATTAAGTTAATCCATTATAAATGGGGTTTCCATTGCAGTTGGAACAGCGTTTTCCTTAGATTTTTTAACCATTTTTTCAACTTCAAGCATAAGTTTATTGTTTTCAATTACTATACCATCTTTAATTGTGTGTATAATACCTCCTTTTCTAACCATATTCCCATTCGAGTCTTCAGTCAAAGCTCCAAAATGATACATGTTTCTTAGATTATATAATGGACTAGAATTTATAATAAGAAGATCGGCAGTGTATCCAGGTCTTACCAAACCTAATTTTTCTTGACGTAGAGTTTTAGCACTATTTAGAGTGGCAGATTTCAAAACCTCTAAAGTATGCATTCCTGTCTCTCTTAAAAGCTGAAGCTCTCTAACATTAGAAAATCCTGGAGTTGCAAAAATATAACTATCATCTGACCCGTAAGCTACTCTTCCTCCCCTCTTGTTAAATTCAAAAATGAGTTCTCCCCAAAGTTTAAATGCATTAGACCAATAATATTCATCATCACTTGTCCAATCATAGTGGTAAGCGCCATGGTAATTTGGATCTGGACCATTTCTTTCAATCAATAGTTGATGTGTATACTTCTTGTGCCAAGGCAAGCTCTGGGCTCTTAAAATATCTCTATTGGCTTCATAAACTACTCGTGTTGGAAGCATTGTTACTCCATAATAAACCAAAGAGTCAACTGTTTCAGTGAGGAGACGTTCTTTATTTGTTTGAGACCAAACTTTACCAGCTTGTCTAAACCTTTCATTTTCATCATTATAATTGTATGTTGGGATAAAATCTTGAATATTTCTGTCCAAAGCAGACTCTGCATATGCGTAGTGATGTTCAATCATTGTTACTCCTAATCTTGCAGCATCTATCGCTTTAGTAACCGCTGTTGTGTTGGGTGGAATGTGATAAGTCGTAATTCCACCATTTTCTTTAACAGCCTTACAGACTGCTTTTAGAAGTGCTTGGCTCCATCCTAAATTTCCAGCATTTACAACATGAGCTCCATTTTCAAACATTTTCTTAACAACAGCAGGAGTATTTTTTGGGTCATCGAGAGCCACCTTATCAAATTTTGTAGTTGCTCCATAAGACCATATCGGAAATAATTTTGGTGCAAGAATTTTATTTTCCTTACTCAATTTAGCTTGTTCTATTCCAGGCATTAGCCCTCTATCTGAACCCGGAACCATGGTAGTTATTCCGTGAGCTAATTTTAAATAATAAATGTACTCTATAGGCATTGGCTCGGTTCTTAAATGAGTATGAAGATCAATCATTCCAGGCATTACATATTTACCTTTTGCATCGATTACTCGATCACCTTCTTCTCTTTTTACAACTCCTCTACTTTTGGCTGTAACAGGGTCAAAAGGAATCATATCTACAATTTTATCATCTTTAATAACAATATCATAGGGACCTACTGGCGGCCCACCGTGCCCTGGAATTACCATAGCCTCCCTAATAACTAGTTTATTATAAGGGCCAGCTGCGAGTCCACCAAATAATTCTTGAGAAGATAATGGTGAGATAAATAAGAGTGCAACAACTAATATTATTAATTTATTTTTCATGTTAATGATTTTAAAATTTAAATTTATTTAAGATTCCAGTTTTTTAAATAATTTTTAGAAGGGGCTGTTTCTTTGAGGCGCTTTTGAATTTTATCCAAATACATGGTATTATATCTTAATCTTGAAATATGATTTGGGTTTTCTTGATCACCATTCCAACAATGCTCGGCATTATCCCCATAGTCAACTTCTCCATCATAATAAGGATTCGATGTGTTTTCAAGAAACTTTTCAGTTAAAACAACTGCATTGTTAAGATAATAATTGTCCATGTCTCCACAATAGATGTTAACTTTACCAACCAAATCAGAACCGATTTTATCCCAATCGCGCTCCATTATGTATCTTAAATCATAATTTTCTTTCCAGTAATTTGCTACTTCTGAATCAATCTTTCCTGAAAGCTTGTCCCAAATTGGTTTTGGATATCCATTGTCTCCAACAGGTGAATAAACTGCTTGCCAAATATCCCATTGGTCACCTGATCTACTATTATTTCCAAGGATATACTCTTTCCTATTAACATCTTTTAAGGAAGACTTTATGAGCCCTTTACCGTCTCTCATGCCAGGTCTTAATGTTTTTTTAAATGACCCTTCGCTATAATATGCGTTTACATCTTTATAAATATCTACTACGGTATATGCTCTAAAATCAATTGGGTCAGGGCAAGCGGCAAAACAACCGTTGTATTCTTTTGGATAAAAAACCTGAGCCGCTAGGGCCTCCCATCCACCTGTTGATCCTCCATAAAGAAAACGACCCCAGCCTTTACCAACACCATTAAATAAGTCTTCGATATGCGGAATCAATTCAAAGGTAATGGCATCTCCATATGGACCAAGATTAGCTGAATTAACCGCATAAGAATCATCATAATATGGGTTTTGATGTTGTATTTCTATAACTAAAAAACGAGGGAAGTTTTTTGATGTCCATGCTTTATAAAAATCATACGCTTCTTTCTCTTGAATATACTTATAACCTGTTATACCAAACCTTTCGCTGTAAATAGTGTCATTTTTATTCGCATCAGGAGGGGTTGTCCTGAAGCCACCTATCGATTTAGGGAAATGCCCATGAAACACCATTAATGGATATTCTGTTTTGTTTTGTTTATAAAAACCTTCAGGAATAAGTACATTGGCCTGAAGGTACATTGGTCTTCCCCAAAATTCACTCAAAAGCTTACTTTGAATCTTAACATGCTTTATGTATTTAGTGTCTTCAACTGAGGGGATTTCTGGTATTTCTTGAGACAATTGTATTTCAATTGGCTTTCTTTTATATGAAAAATTCACCTTTACAGGTTTACTATAAATGTTTTTAGGGCTAATATTCCATTTCTGTCCCTCTCCTTGATCCATTGGAAGTGAAACATTCTGTCCATTAGACAAATTAAAGGTTTCATATTTATTTAAAAATGCTTGTACATAATACTCTCCTTCTTCAAGGTCTCCCAATTTTTCTATCGGATAAGATAAAGTTTCAGAACTAAAACTTTCAATTGAACCTGGCATCCAACCTTTAACGTCATTTCCTACAACAATAGCTGAGTTGTCAGAATCATTAATTTGAAATCTCGGTTCTTTTAGGGAGTCCTTACTAATCAAAATTAAAAGCCTACCATCAAATCCATCAGACCCTAATTCTTCTAAATATGTAACATTTATCAAGGGTTCATTTATTAAATCACATGACTGAAAAGTAAAATACGTTACAATTATTAATAGAAAATTAAATACTCTAAGTTTTGAAGATTTCATATTTGTATGTTTAGTATTACTCATAAATATAGGGAAATGATTAAACAAATACTATTTAATGTTATAATTTTCAGTTAGTTGCACTTTTTAAGGCCAGTAATTTTTTAAAAAGTAGTAGTTTTAATTAATAGTTAAACCTTAAAAATAAATGAGTATTTGGATTATATTAAAATTTATGTCGTTCGATCAAATATTCTTACATTCGTTTCCATAAAAATAAATGTATGGACGCAAGTCAATTCAAATTTTGGAATCGTACACTTGGATGGAGTGTTTTTGCTATAGCACTTTTAACTTTTATTCTTACAGTAGAACCAACAGCAAGTTTTTGGGATGCAAGTGAGTACATTGCAACTTCTGCTAAATTACAAGTTGGTCATCCTCCAGGAGCTCCTTTTTATCAGATGATGGGTGCTTTTTTTGCACTTTTTTCTTCTGGCCCTGAGCAAATTGCTTTAATGGTTAATTTAATGTCTGTTTTTTCAAGCGCATTCACTATTCTGTTTTTATTTTGGACTTTAACTCTTTTACTTAAAAAATTACCCGCTTTTACAAACATTGAAACTACAAACGATGCGATTGGGCTTTTTGGAAGCGCTTCAATTGGAGCACTTTCTTTTTGTTTTTCAGATAGTTTTTGGTTCAATGCTGTGGAAGCAGAGGTTTATGCAATGGCAACATGTATCCTTTCATTACTATTTTGGCTAAGCCTCAGATGGGAGCAAGAAATGAATACTCCCAGAGGAGATCGTTGGCTGTTGCTTATTGCCTTTATAATTGGACTTTCTTTTGGAGTCCATTTTATGGGACTTTTGACAATTCCAGCAATGGGAATGCTTTATTATTTTAAAAACTATAAAACTATAACCCCAAAAGGGTTCATCACAGCAAATATTATTTCTGTAGCAATTTTACTTTTTATATTTAAGTTACTACTTCCACTTACATTGGCTCTATTTGGAAAGATGGAAGTTTATTTTGTAAATATCTTAAGATTTTCTTTCAACAGCGGAACTATTTTCACTGCTATTCTGCTAATCGGACTTTTTATATACGGTCTGAGATTTACACGAAAAAAAAATTATATAAACCTTAATACTGGAATACTTTGCGTTCTTTTTGTTTTCCTTGGGTTTTCATCCTGGATTATGCTTCCTATTCGTGCAAATGCTAATACAGTCATTAATGAAAATTCACCTTCTGATGCTCGGCAGCTATTAGCCTATTATAATTTAGAACAGTATCCCAAAACTAAATTGTTTTATGGTCCTATGTTTTCTGACATGTATGCTGGGCAAGACGAGCAAGAGCCCTATATTGATGATAAGCCCAAATACGAACGTGATGAAAAAGAGGGACGTTATATTATAGTAAATAATTGGGAAGGCTCAAGAATTAATGCAAATGCTAAACACAAAGGAATACTCCCAAGGCTTCACAGTTCAGAGCATGCTGCAAATTACATGAATTTTACCGAGCCATTAGATTTTGAAATAAAACCAGAGTATCGAAGAAGTAAAGAACTGAGAAATGACGTAGATACTTTTAGAAGAGATGCCGCAGAAGGAAATATTTCTGGTGAGGATTACCATAATTTTTTTAAAAAAATGGGATCTTATTTGAATATCGAAAAACCTTCTTTCATAAGTAATATGAGGTATTTATTTCAATACCAAATTGGTTATATGTATGTGCGTTATTTTATGTGGAATTTTGCTGGACGAAAAAACGATATTCAAGGAAGATATAATACCCTAAATGGTAATTGGATTAGTGGTATTCCTTTTATTGATGCCATTCGATTAGGTAATCAAAATGAATTAAGTGCAGATATTTTAAACAATAAAGCCCGTAATACATACTTTTTCTTGCCTTTAATTTTAGGTTTGTTTGGCTTATTCTTTTTATATGGTCAAGATAAAATGAAGTTTTGGGTTTTAATGTTGTTTTTCCTATTTACAGGATTAGCATTAAAGGTTTATCTCAACGAAAGACCCTTTGAGCCAAGAGAACGAGATTATGCACTTGTTGGCTCATTTTATGTTTTTGCAATTTGGATAGGAATGGGAGCTTTTGCCTTAATTCATAATTTAAAAAATAGTGTTTCAAATAAATTTGCTGTTCCAGCATCTGTAATTTTATGTCTTTTAGCTGTTCCTGTTTTAATGGGGGTTCAAAATTGGGATGATCATGATCGCTCTGGAAGATATACAGCGCAATCTATATCTAAGTCATATCTAGCTTCTATTCAAGAAGATGTCGGCGCTATTATTTTTACAATTGGAGATAATGATACTTTTGCACTCTGGTATGCGCAAGATATTGAGGAATATCGTCAGGATGTTCGACCGATAAATACAAGCTTAATTGCCACAGATTGGTATATAGATCAAATGAAACGTAAAACCTATACCAGCGAAGCTATTAATATTCAGTTAAAGCATTATCAATATGCCTATGGAGTGCGAGATTACATAAAGCATGAATCTCTTATTGACAGCTCACGTTTGGATATAAAAGAATTCATAAATTGGATTGCACGAGACGATTCAAGAAACAAATACAAACAGATTATTCAAAAATCAGGAGGCGATCCGAATCTTTATCCAAAGGGAACTCAAGAAATGGTTTTTTATCCTACAAACAAAATTCGGGTTAATGTTAATATAGAAAATGTAATTAGCAGTGGATTGGTAAAAGAAAAAGATCGTGATTTAATAGTCCCTTACATTGATATTGATTTGCCTAAAGGTGGGTTATATAAAAACCAGTTGATAATGTTGGATATTCTTGCAAATAATGATTGGAAAAGACCAATTTATTTTACAGGGGGAAGCTTTGAAAATTCAGAGTATATGTGGATGAAAGATTATCTACAACTAGAAGGTTTAGTCTATAAACTGGTTCCTATAAAAACACCCAAAAATAAAAACAACCCCTACCTAATGGGGCGCATAGATGCCGACTTAATGTACGAGATTGTTAAAAAATGGGAATGGGGAAATTCTGATAGTTCCGAAATTTATCATGATCCCGAAACCCGAAAAAATAGTATTTCTTACCGAAGTAATATGGCTCGCTTAGCAGAAGTACTTATTGATGAGGGAAAATTAAAAAAGGCAAAAGAAATAATTGATTTAAGTCTCGAGAAAATGCCTTTGGATTATTTTGGATACTATAGTCTTTTAACACCATTTATAGAAGGGTATTATCGAGTAAATGCTAAAGATGATGCTCGTAAACTTTTTGAACAAATTGCAGAAAAACATCGAGATCAATTGGAATATTTTGAAAGTCTCTCCTTGAATCTTCAATATGATCTGGGAGAGGATATATTGACCGAAGTTGAGCGCTATCGTTCACTAATCGAATTAATTATTGACAATAAGGATACATCGTTTATGACTTCTAAAATTATTTATTTTCAAAAACACACATCTCCTTTTGAATTTCTTTATGGGTCCTATGATTTCTTCACCAGTCAAGAGGACTTTATTGAGGGTCTCTATTTAGGAGGCAATCCGTCAGCTGCACGTTCTTTAACTGAAAAAATTGCATCTGTTTATGAAGAACGTTTGACTCAACTAAGCAGTTTCCCTGCTGAAAAGCAAAACTTATATGAAGAGATTATAATGAATGAAATTAATGGTTATAGAAGACTAATGTTCTATGTCAGCCTTTATGAGGAGGAGGTTTACCAAGTTGAAATGGAGAAACGTATTTACGAGACTTTAAAGCCTCTGACTATGTTTGATCGAATTTTTGAAGAAAAATAGAAGCTAGCCAACGTATTCATTCATCATACTAATCAAAGTGTTTGCATTTTGCTCACCGCTTTGCCTCCAAACCATCTCTCCATCTTTGTATATCATAAGAGTTGGAATGGCTTTTACACGAAGCGCATCGGTTAACTTAGTGTTTTTTGTAGTTTCAATCTTAATTACTTTTCCTTGATCACCAATAGCTGCAGCTACATCCCGAAGTGTAGGATGAAATTCATCGGATGGTACTAAATCTTCCTGAAAGAAAACAAGAAGAAGAGGTGATTTATCGTCTATTAATTGACCAAATTTTGACACGGCAATAGTGTTTAAAAAGTTTTACGCAATTTAAGTTTTTTTTATTAAACGACTTTCTCAGAGCATTTTAGGGTAATTACAGTTATTTCTGGCCAAATTCCAACCCTTCCTGGATAGGCCAAAAAACCAAAGCCTCTGTTAACATTTAAGTACTGCTTTGCTTGATTATAAACTCCCGCCCATTGCTTATATCTCCATTTTACTGGGCTCCACTTAAACCAACCGGGTATTTCGATTCCAAATTGCATGCCGTGAGTATGACCACTTAAGGTAAGTTCAAATGGAAAAGGATGTTCAATTACCTCTGCCTCCCAATGAGAAGGGTCGTGTGACATTAAAATTTTAAAATCAGTTTGCTTAAGCTCTGAAACTGCAAGATTGAGGTCTCCTGCCTTCTTAAAGCCTCCTTTTCCCCAATTTTCGACTCCTACTAATGCAATTCTTTCTCCATCTTTTTCTAAATACTTAGAGCTATTAAAAAGTATATTAAAACCCATTTTTTCTTGAGCTATGATTAAGTCAGAAAAATTTTTCTTTTTATCTTGTTCTGTTTTCCATTGAACATAATCTCCATAATCATGGTTACCCAGTACAGAAAACTTACCGTAAGGTGCATTTAATGAGGTTAATAAATCCATCCAAGGGTATACTTCAGAAGCTTTATTGTTTACCATATCACCTGTAAAAAGTATAACATCTGATTGCTGCTTATTAATCAAATCAATTCCATAAGAAACCTTCTCTCTGTTGTCAAAACTACCGCTATGAATATCTGAAATTTGAGTTACTGTAAATCCGTCAAATGCCCTAGGCAAGTTGTCAAATTCTAGAGTATACTTTAAAACTTTATAATTATACTTACCCTTAAACATTCCAAATAAAAGGGAAGCTAGCGGAACAGCTGCAATACCTAATGCTAATTGTGAAATAAATTTTCTTCGGTCAGGAAAATAATTCTTACCTGTTTCTCGGTGTGTGAAAAAGTTATATAATGCTTGCGGAATTCTAACAATATCCTCAAAAAAAAGAAAAAGAACAACCAGGGTTTGAAAAGTAAAAAGAGAAAGAAAAAGCCCTAAAGCCAGACTCATTCCAGGATTAAAAGCATCATCTCTACTGTATGAAATACTTTGGTATGTAAAATTACCCGAAACAAGGAGTACAACAACCCAATATAAAATTAGGAGACTACGTTGTTGTGTCATTGTTTTGATCGCCTGAAAAGCATAAGTTCCAAATAAAGAGAAAAATAGAAAAAGTATGATCCAACGTGTCATATGTAGAATTGGTGTGAAGGTTATTTTATTTTTTTAGAAAGTTCCATAGCTTTCCCGTCCGAAAGACTTGCAACGTAACAAGTCGCATTGAGTAAAGTAGAATATAAGGAGGTTGAAACAAATGGAGTGCCTCCTGGAACCAAACGTAATATTAGTTGATCATAAGCGTCTGTATGGCCTTTAAACTCATTAACAGCTGAAGTAGTAAATGCTTCTAGTAAAGTAGTAATTACTTTGTAGCCCACAATTTCTTTCTGTAGAACCTCTGGGGAGTGGTATACTTTTTCAATACTTAAAGAAATAATATCGTCGATTTGAGCTACATATTTACTTTTATCCAGTAATGCAAAGGGGAAACTTCCTGAAATAATAGCTTCTTCATTATCAATGAATGTTAAAACAGCATCCTGAATAAGGCTATTAATTGCTAAAGCTCGAAGGTAACTCATCCTTTGTGGCGTATGTTTTAGAGAAGCATAAGTTTTATTGTCTATCGAATCTTTTACAAGATTTATTAGATACTCTAAAGCATACGATTCAGAAATCCAACCTAAATTAATTCCATCTTCAAAATCAATTATAGTATAACAAATGTCATCAGCTGCTTCTACCAAGTAAGCCAATGGATGCCTATAAAAGGTGTCTGCTTTTTTATGTAACCCTAAGTCTTTTGCAAGTGTATTAAACGCAGATTCTTCGGTTTGAAAGAACCCGAATTTTTTGTCAGCAACGTGTTTTGTTGGTTTATGAGGTAATGATGCCTTTGGATATTTCATATAGGCTCCTA
>MDSY01119773.1_pt1 | contig 18461 bp, 21 predicted proteins | sample 811131 | NCBI WGS metagenome assembly MDSY01 (sample SAMN05326643, study PRJNA326480) | marine metagenome | isolation source: seawater | place: Atlantic Ocean: South West | collected 2010
TATGGTTCTAGTTCTCTAGTAGCTACAACTAGTCCTGGCTTTATTACACTAAACACAGAATCATTATGACCACCAATGGAAATTTTCCTGTAATTGAACATGGGATATTCTATAGTTAAAAAGTCTTCTATTACAGTAGGAACTTGCCAATTATCTACCAAACATACAGAACCGATCCTTGTTAAATTAGGACTACAAAAACTGCCTAATTTGTTTTCTTCTTTACATTTTTGTATATTTTTTAATGTTAATTTTTTATTTTCTCTTAATAATTGATTTTTTATATTTCTATCACTACGAGTGAATTCATAATTTTTATCTTCAATAACAGTATCTACATTTTCTTTACCAAACCATTCTACAAATTTCGGTAACATAGCTTTGGTAGCAAATGTGCCAGGATCAGTCACCAAAAGTTTATTGCCCATTATGATACTATCATCCCTTGGTTGTAGTGGAGGATTTGGTATTAGGTTACCACGGATTCCAGTATGGTATAAAGCTGGATCTTCTATTTCTCCAGAATTTTTTCTGTAACCTAATTCACCTTTGGTGTTAACATAATCCATAATACTGTCTTTATATCCTAATTCTTTAGTGGTAGGTTGATAAATTTTTATATTATGACTTTTCATAGTTGATACAAAATTGTCTAAATCTTCTTGTGTTTCGTCAAATATTCTTTTTAGTGCATTCCTTGCTCTAATCTGCTTTACTTCATTGAAAAATGAACTATGATATATACTACCTACTAACAATTCTTCTAAAGGTTGAAATTCATCCCAACTGTTAATTTTATTCATCTGGATAATCTCTATATAAAAAATGTTGAATAGTTTCTTGATCTACCATCTTATTAAATGCTACATGATCTTGTTCTATGTTGTCTTGGTTATTAAGCACGTTTGTCATTGCATCATCTAGATCTTGCATTGTTGCAAAATCCATGTCTATACGGAATTCCGGTAAATCCATACTTCTAAAACCTAATTTCATACGACTAATTCTAAATGATTTACATGTAGAAATATTATTTAAAAAAATTGTAATGTTTTTTGCAAAGTCCTTTGGATTATATCCTTCTTTCAAGTCTGCATAAATTGTATAAATATTCATATGATACCCAACTTATTTAAATAATTTTATGCACAGATTAATTGCTTTTGGATGCTCTTTAACTTATGGATTGGGTTTGGCAGATCCAGAACAAACTGCTTGGCCAAAAGTGTTAGCTGATATGTACACACGACAGTGTGTAAATAATGGCGTGCCAGGTGCTAGTGCAAAGGAAATAGCTTACAATATTTTAAATTTTAAATTCGATCCAACTGATATAGTATATATAAATTGGAGTTATTTCACAAGGTCTTGTGTAATTACAGAAAAAAAAATTATACAGTTAGGTAGGTGGAACAAAAGATTTAGAGGTGTTAAAGCTTGGATAGCTTATTATTATAACAAACACAATGAAAGAAATGAGGGTTTTGCTTATATTAATCTATGTAATCATTTTTTGAAAAAGAAAAAAATTAAAACATATAATATGTTAGTGTATAATGGCTACATAGATTATGCAAAAGAATTTATTCCCTATCATAAAACTGATTTTTTAAAAGATTGTCATTTTGATGAATATATAAATTACTATCCTTTGAACTCTAACGATATAGATCATCCAAATGAAGAAGGACATGCAAAATTTGCAAAGTTACTATATGATAAATCTATTAAAGAAGAGTACGCACTATGACAAGATTAGTAGCATTTGGTTGTTCGCATACTTATGGTGAAACCTGTTCTGATAGAATGCAAAATTGTTGGCCAGCACAATTAGCAAAAAAATGGCAAATAAATTTTGTGAATAATGGAGTAAATGGAGCAAGTGCAAAAGAAATATCCAATTATATTTTAAATTATGAATTGCATTCCAATGATATAGTAATTATTTTATGGAGTCACTGGACCCGTTCATTTAGATTTGATCAGCCTAGATTTTGGTCAAAGACAAAAATTAAAAATAGTAGGAACAGTCAAAAAACTTCAAGAGGATTAGTTGGATCAAGAGATTTTGGATTACGTAATACTTATAATTTAGTTTGGTTAAGACATTTATATAATCATTTTGACAATGCGTTTGAAGCTGTAAGTTATCAAAACTTATGCTATTATGAATTAAATGGTAGAAATATTAAAAATTACCATTTTTTAGTAGATGAATATCAATATGGATTTATACAAGAACATTTTTCATGGAATGTAATCCCTTATGACAATTCTATATTTTTAACAAATTATTTTGATATGTTTCCACTTGCAGGTGATAAAGAACATACTGATAAAGAAGGTTATAATCATTTTACCAATTTGATATCTACTAAATTAAACAACGAAGTAAAGGTCTGACGCCTACAGGTTGCCCTGAAGAGAATCGAGCTAAGTGTATAGCTTTGGTTGGCATTAAGTCGAAGTCTTTGCAGACTTTATAATATGCTTTCTCGTATTTTTTCCAAAAATATTCTGGTCCTATTTCATCTATATATGCAATACCTAATGACACTAAACTTTGATTATTCATGTTAAAATCGTTCATTATTGTTATTGGACCATCTAATTTTTGTTTGGAAAATCTGACACCGATACGATTGCCTCCTAATCCTCCTTTGCTTAGACTAACGCAAAAGCTTTTTATTGCAGGATGACCAAAATCGAAAGAAATATCCTTGCAACAGCTAATCCAAGCAGCATCTAAGTGTACTTGAATTTTTTTTTCAAAACATATATCCAAAATCAAATCCATATCAGGATGCACATCTCCATAATACGGAAATGGCATAGCTATTATCAGTTCTTTATCTGGAGCTAAAGTGTTTACTGTAGTCCATTTGATAGAATTGTTTAATCGCCAATGATACTTATAATCATTTTCTAAAATTTGTACTTTATCTACACCATTCTTTTGGTATATGTCATCTATAAATTGTGTACAGCCAATACAAATATCATAAACATTAAAATGATCTATATTTTTAAAATTATTTAAATTGTGATCATTCAAATATTTTATAAATTTTTCTATAAATATTTTATCTAAATTTTCGGTATGTACAGGATTGTTAATATAGAATCTATCATATAATAGATTTATATTTTTATCATACATAGGTTGTGGACGTTCAAGCTGTAACCATTCTGTAGTATATTGTCGATGTACACTATCGCGCATAATATAACCTCATGAATATACTTATGTGTTTTTTTTGCAAATAAATAATTAATGAAATGTATTTTACCTTGGATAAATTTTAGCACAACAACTTTTGGTCGACCAAGAGTGTGTGGGTATAGTGAGGATAGTGTTGTAAAAAAAATTAATCGAAATCTAAAAAACAGCACAATCGATGAAGAATGGAACAATGAATATTTTCGTCGCATACGTTTAGATTTTTTAAAAGACAAGTGGCCGGAAAATTGTAAAAGATGTGAATATGTAGAAAATCTACATGGTATAAGTAAAAGGATGGAAGAAAATAAAGGCTATTATGAAAAATATAAAAATTTAATTTCACAGACAAATGAATTTGGAGAGGTACCTTATATTCCACCACATATTGATGTAAGAACTGGTACAATATGTAATTTAAAATGTATACACTGTGGTACAGGTGCTAGTAGTAGATGGAATGAGGATACATTTTTATTAGACAAATATGAAAATACAGGAACTTATTCTGTAAATCATAAATGGATTGAACAAGATAATACTTTTTGGAACACCCTCCGTACCAGATGGCAAAATATTAAAAAATATAATTTTTTGGGTGGCGAAAGTTTTGCAAATAAACAGCATAATTTGTTTATAAAAGATCTAAGTGAAACCGAATTTGCTAGTAATGTAACATTATGCTATACAACAAATGCATTGCTGTTAAATGAAAAAATTTTAAAACAATTAGAAAAATTTTCTTATGTATCATTAAGGGTTAGTCTTGATGCAGTGCATTTACCATTAGAATATTTTAGATATCCTACAAAATGGAAAGTACTTCAAAATAAACTAGATTTATTGAATAAATTTTGTACAGATAAAAACCACATCGAGCTTAGTTTTCAGTGGACATGTAGCAACATAAGCATTTTTTATCTTACTAGAACATATGAAGAAGTGCGAAAATACACAAATTTTGATTTTTTATTTTGTAACCATGTTGAATGGCCTGTTCACATGAGTGCACAAAATTTACCTATTGCTCTTAAAGAAAATATTTGTAAAGATCTTGATAATTATAGATTTTTGGATAATCATAGAAAAGATGTTAATTTTTACATACAACATATGAATAAACAAAATAATTGGAATCAACATGGCAAAATATTTTTTAATTATTTAGATGATTTAGATGTGGTAAGAAATCTGCAGTGGAAAATTAATTTCCAAGAAATGAATTTGGATATATATGATGAAAGATGACACCTATTGCGTTATGCCATTTTTATCTTTAGCAGTAAAACCTGATGGGAAGGTAAAACCATGCTGTAGATATAAAACATGGACAGATAATGGTAAAAGAGAATGGTATGATAATGCGGATATAAACCATAACATAGTTGGCAGTAATGCAGCTCTACACAGTAAAGCGTTTGATTCTGTGCGTCAAGATATGCTTGGCGGAAAAAAAATTCTCGGTTGTGAAAAATGTTATGCTGAAGAAGCACATGGATGTTTCAAAAGTTCAGGCACAAGCATGCGGCAATGGTATAACAGACAATATAAAGATCATCAAATTGGAAAAATACAATTAAAATATCTGGAAGTAAGTTTTGGAAATTATTGTAATTTGAGTTGTAGAACTTGTGATAGTGCATTAAGCACTAGCTGGTATGACGATGAAATATTGTTGTCTAGCAAATATGATATCAAGCCAAACAAAAAAATATTAGATATTCCATTTAACTGGACTTCAAATGATTTTAAACATGTAAATGAAATAAAATTTGTAGGAGGAGAGCCTATGCTAAATCCAAATTTTAACAAATTTTTGCAAACTGTAATTGATTCTAATAATGCAAAACAAATCAAACTAACTATATTTACAAATTGTAGTTGGTTTCCTAAGAATCATATCATTAATTTGTTAAAAAAATTCTCTGTGGTTAATATATGGTTAAGTATAGACGCAATAGGTGATAAAAATGATTATATACGGAATAAAAGCAATTGGAATACTGTGCATCATTGTGCAAGTAAATGGTTAGATTTAGAAAAACAACAAATTGTTGGTGTAATGTTAACACCAGCAGTTGGTATTTTGAATGCCCATATTTTAGATGATGTAATAAAATGGTGGATAGATTTAAGAAACATGAATAAATTGCATTTTCAAAGAAGGAACGAAAGGAGCCTTCAAACTGAAAAAGGTGATATTGTTTTTAGTCCTGTAATTACACCAATTGCTTTTAGTGTGCTTATATCACCTTTAAAACAAGAAGCAATAGAAAAATATAAACGCTATGCAGAACTTGTTGTAGGAGAAGATGAAAATGCTATTACTACTCGTCGTTTTTGGCATAAAGCAGTAAAAATATTATCACAAAAAACTAATATTAACCTACATGATACTGACTTTATAAGTTTGACTAAGGATTTAGATAAGTTACGTAAACAAGATTTCAAAATCACTTTTCCAGAATTATATGCTGAAATAAAAGATATTTATGATATAGTGCCTGGAAAATTGTGATGGAGGCATTTTGTTACATACCTTCTTGGGATTCAAGAAATAAAAATGGATATAGACATTTTCAGAGATGGATTAAAACAAACAAGATAAAGCAAGGCAATATTATTATCTGTTATCCTTGGGAAATTACTTGGCCAATGGAGCATATTAGTAATAGTTATAATTTGCAACCAAAATTATATGAAAATATAAATTTAATTGTTATCATTAATTGTTTTTTTAATAAAGAGAAGTTTATATCTCTAGTTGGTAAATTCGGTAATATAGAAATTATAAATTGGAAGTTTTATTGGTTTCATGATTATTTACGTGAATCTAAACAACTAGAAGATTTGAATCCTAATCCTTTTGATATCAAAAACTTTAAATTTAAAAAAATTTTTACCTGCTTCAATAATGAACCAAGGCCACATAGAATATATTTAATAGATCAGTTATGGAGAAACAATTTATTACCAAATTATGGTGACGTTAGTTGGCATACACCTATAAAGAATAAAAAGACATTTCTTTATTGGAAAAAACCAAGTATACTAAGATTAAAAGGACAAAATAGTAATGGTTTATCGCCACATGATATAAATGCATATAGGGGATTGTTACCTGCAGAATGGTATAGATCTCCAGTTCATATTGTCACAGAGTCAAGTGTAACAATGAATTTTTTAACAGAAAAGACAGCACAACCTATTTTGATGCAAAAATTATTTTTAGTAGTTGGTTGTAGAAATTATCATAAACATTTAAAAGATTTAGGATTTAAACTTTTTGATAATATTTTTGATTATAGTTTTGATGTGTATGAAAATATGGAACAAAGGATAAATGGTATAGTTGAAAATATTTATAATTTACAATTACAAATGGATAAATTGCATAATTTATATATAGATGCAAAACCAACATTACAATATAATTTTGAAATATATATACAATTGATAAAAAATAGTCCAGCAATAGTAAAATCAAAAAATATTACAGAATATTTTGATTTATGGACAAATAACGAACTTATAAATGATATGGAATTTTATGGAAAACAAATTTAAAAGTCCTACATTTTGTGCATTACCTTGGGTACATCTAAGCACTAGGCCTGACGGTAGCATGCGTGTATGTTGTACTGCTAATGCAAGTTCGGTCGGACCTACAAATGATAAAAAATATGGAGGACAAGTTGGAATTTTAAAGACCGACGATGGCAAACCTAATAATTTAAACGTGACAGATTTTCAGACCGCATGGAACAGTGATTACATGAAAAATGTTAGGAAACAAATGTTGAATGGTGAAAAACCTCCTAGTTGTTTAAAATGTTTTAAAGAAGAAAAAGCGGGTCACAGAAGCAAAAGACAATGGGAAACAGAGTATTGGGCATCAAGAGTTGATTTAGACAAAATTATATCAAATACAGATTCCGACGGATATAGTCCGGCACACCTTACTTATATTGACTTACGATTTGGAACTAAATGTCAGCTGGCATGCATCATGTGTTCTCCTCATGATTCGTCAGGATGGATAAAAGATTGGTCAGCAATTTTTCCTAAAGTTAAAAATGAAGAATTAAAAGATATCATGCAGTGGGAGAACAAAGGAAGCACTAATCATAGTTCATATAACTGGCATAAACAAAATCCTGTTTTTTGGAAACAGTTCTATGAACAAATGCCAACTATGCAGCAAGTATATTTTGCCGGTGGTGAAAGTTTAATTATTGATGAGCACTATGGAATTTTAGAATTTGCTATAAAGAATGGACATGCAAAAAATTTAGAATTACGATATAACAGTAACGGAGTTGAATGGAGGAAAGATTTATTCGAATTATGGAAGCATTTTAAATTAGTTAGATTTCATTATTCTGTTGATAGTATATGTCAAATGAATGAATACATAAGATATCCTAGTAAATGGGATCGCACAGTAGAAGTTTTTCATATCCTTGATAATGAAACATCTGACAATGTAGAAATTACTATTGCTTGTGCTGTTAATGCCCTTAATGTTTTTTATATACCAGATTTTATACAATGGAAGTTATCGCAAAATTTTAAGAAAATAAACATGTGGCCTTTTGGGGCAGGCATGATAAATTACCATTTTGTATACTGGCCAGCACCGTTGAATGTTAAAGTATTACCAACTTGGTTTAAGAATAAATGTCGGAGAAAATACAACGAATTTTATCCATGGTTGGAAAAAAATTGGAACAAGTGTATTCCAAGTTGGCATAAGAATAAAATCAATTTTGAGATGTGGAAAGATGCGAACTATGGAATAAAAAGATTACAAGGACTGTTAACTTTTATGGAGAGTGAAGATTGGAGTGTGCGTTTACCGCAATTGAAAGAATACATAGAACTTTGTGATAATCAACGTGGTACTGATTTCTATCGGACATTTGTTGATATGAAAGATATTTTTAGTTAATATATTACTGTGCATTCTGTTATTGGATCAAAATATTTATACAATAAATCTGTTATTTTTTTATATTTTTCTTTTCTACTAGGTTTGCTAGGTAAAAAAATTGCAGTCTGTTTTTTATGATTTTGTAACCAACAATCGATTTTATCTTCAAAAATTGCAATTTCTTTTACATAGGAATATTCGAATACAATTCCGACGGGTGCAATTTTTTCTGGGCTATGTAAAAATCTATTCTGACGTCTTATAACATGAAAGTAATATCTAATGTCATTTGCAGTTTGTATTTTATTACACAAATAATTTGGAATTACTAACACATATGGAGCATTGGTTAGTCTTGCAAGGTGCCAGTTTCCTCCTTCTGGCCCTACTGCAAATTTACAGTTTTCGTACCAATCAAACACAGGAATATCTTCTATAAATCTTTTGTAAGGGACAAATTTATATTGATTATTTGATATAAGATTATTATGCGTGGTTAATGTGTCAAAATTATGGAAAAAAGTTGATTTCAATGCACCGTGTTGTTCAGTGTTTGCACGGAATTTTTCTCCAGGAGGCCAGCCAACAAGTATTTTTTCTGTGTAAGTTTTGTGTTGAAAAATATTTACATTCATATCTGATAAATCAAATGTACCTACTCTATTATCAAAATCTAATAAATTCTTTTGTATTTTCCTAACATATTGCCATCCATCTGCATCTCTTTTTTTGTCTATTGGATTTTGTTTGAAATATTTAAGTAAAAATTTTTGTAATTCTTTGGAAAATAGATCATCTTCCTGTAATGGATAGCAGATATATTGATTATCTTTAATATGATGTATTTGTTTATCAACAAAATCAATTATTTTAAAACATATTGTATGTGTTATTGAAGCATGTAATCGCATTTTTAGCAAACGTTTAATTCTTTGACTATAATTTGTATATTTGTTTGCTTTGATAGTAGTCGGATGTATTATGTCTATTATTTCTTGTGGATTAGTGTGGAATGCATAGGCATTCTGCACAGCAAACTGTAAAACCATTAAATCGTCACCAAAACCTAAGTGTTTGTCCAATTCGGATATGAATATGATTTTAGGGTTTATACAAATGTTCTTATGCATATATTTGTCTATATTTTTTATATTGTATACATTTAAACATAAGTATATTTATGAACAGCATATCCAAAACATTTTGTGTGTTACCATTTACACATTTAAACATTAAGCAAAAAGGAAAAATCAGCGCATGTTGGAGGTATCCTGGAAAAATAGGAGATTATAGCCAACAAGCTTTGCAAGAAGTCTGGAATGATACAGAAATAAAAAAAATTCGTAAAGCTTTATTAAATGGCGAAAGATATCATGGATGTAAAAGCTGTTGGGATATGGAAGACTCTGGAATTGTAAGTACAAGGCAACAGCACACAGCATTTCCGCAAAGAAATCAACAAGATATAGAAAGTATTATTGCGGATGATTATACTATGCCTATTTCTGAATTACAGCATATCGAAATAAGATTTGATAATATTTGTAATCTAATGTGTCGGCATTGCAGTAGTGATTATAGCAGTAAATGGCATGCTGCAGTACAACAAGATAACTCTCTAAAAAATAAAATGCTAGAATATGGTACTTACAGAGAGTCTGATAGTGTAAAAAATTTAAATGATAGAATAATTGACGAAATTGGTTTATATAAATCGCACATAAAAACAATCCTTATTTCAGGAGGAGAGCCTCTTTATCATGACAAACATTATAAATTTTTAGAAAATATAGTAGAGTCTGCGGATCAGATAGAATTAAGTTATAATACTAATTTAACTACTTTGGAATATAAGGGTAAAAATATTTTAGATTTATGGAAAAACTTTCGTAGGATTTTGTTACGTATTAGTATAGATGCAGAACCAAACATTTATACATATGTTAGAACAGGCAATCATCTACCTGTTATAGAAAAAAATATACAACATATACATGAAAATTTAAAAAATTATAAATTAAACGCTACTTGCACTACCAGTGTTTTAAATATTACACGTTTACCAGAAATTTTTGAATACTTTCATAGTATTGATGCTTATATACATACAAGTTTGGTTCAATACCCGAGTGCACTAAATCCAAGAATTTTACCAGGTCAAATAAAAGAGGCAATTACACAAAAATGGAATCAATGGCTTAACGATATAGATAAGTATATAAAACAGAAACATCCAAAGATTGATATTGATGTGCAAAAAAAAGCTATATATAGATTTGGAGGAATGGTTATTAAATATATGAATAGTAAAGATTGTTCCAATGATTGGCAAAAATTTATTGATTATGCATCGGTGTTGGATAAGTTTCATAATACAAATATATTAGAATATTATCCTGAATATGAAAAATATTGGAAATAATTTTGCAAAACTTTTTACCGATTATAAAAAATTTTCAACGTTGTCAGCGAAATTTTGATTTGAAAAAAACAATCGATCCAAATTTAGTAAATCTATTAATAGATGTAGGCCTGAACACACCAACAAAACAAAATCTGTATTCATTTAAATTGATTGCTGTGCAAAATCCTAATTTAATTAAACAAATAGCCGCAGCAGCAAGAGTTTCGCCTATAGAAGAAAAAAAATCTCTTTACCGTTTAAAGCGTGAAAAAATAAGTAGGAAACGACAAGGTTTAAGCCCTTATCATAATACACAAATATATGCAAATTTAGTATTTTTGTATTTTATTAATTGGCAAGAATATAAGTCTGAAACAAGAAAACAACGAGATCCCAGTGGACTAGATTTATCAAAAAGTGCTTATGATAATTTAACTAATTTAGAAATAGGCATAAGTGTAGGTGCTGTCGGCACTGTAGCAAATAGCAATGGATTACGGACTGGATGTTGTAAATGTTACGCAGAAGAATATATACCCCGTGAAATTTTAGAACGTGCTGATGTACAACAAGAAGATTTACGTTTGTTATTTGGGATAGGATATCCTTTGTACCCCGTACATACACAAGTTACAAACACAGATGATTATAGAGATAGTCATAATAAATATAACGAAAAGTTTTTTATAGATTAATTATGGATTTAAAAAAAGTTGATAAAAAGGGTAACCAATTAAATTTAGTACCCCATGCTAATAAACATAAATTTAATGATTATTATCAAATGATGTTAGCAGATTCAAGTAGTGTTGAACCATCAATGGAAGATATAAAATGTGAGCTACAATTAAATTCTTTAAATATGTTTGAAAAATTATCTTTTCATATAAGGCAAAAAATCGAAGATGAGTTAGATAATGTAAAAGATATGTGGGTTCCTTACTTAAGGCGTGAAGGAATTTTGAATGATAGAGAAGGTATTTCATTATTTGGAATTAAAGGAATGCCAATTGAATCAGGATTAAGTATGCCAGAAGTAAAAAAATTTTTAGGCAGAACTCCTTCTGAATTAGAATTTACAGAGCCAACCGAAGCATATTATAAATTAAAAGCTTTACATCCTATTATTGAATATTTTCAACCTGTTGCTAGAACGTATCTTGTAAAATTAAATAAAGGTGGATTTTTTCCACCACATAAAGATACTCCGTTATTAAATCGCGAAACTTTTAGAATTGTTGCTTTTTTATCTGAACAAAATTTGTGTGATAATTTTGAATGGGAAATGGATGGCAGAAAACAGAAAATAACACAATATGCTAGTTATTATGTGGATACAAAACAAACACATAGAACACATAGTTGGGATAATGATAATATTCACCTTATTATGAATATTCCAAAAACATGGAATAATGTTATGAAGTTAATGAGCAAGTTAGATAGTGCTTGATTTATATGCGAACTAAAAATCAAATCTTGAAATTAAAAAAAACTCATAGTCCACCATTTGTTATAAAAGATATTCCAATTGATCCAAAAGAATATTTAAATTATTATTTTAATAATCAAGATAAACATATTAAAAAAAATACAGGCCCTATTGTTTTAAAGCTGGAAAAAAATAACAAGTTATTGCAGTACCTGACACAAAATTTAAAGAACAAAATAGGATCTTTTACTGTCAGATATGCACATATTTTTGACGTAACAATACCACATATCATACATGTAGATGATACGTATGAATATCTTGATTGTTATAAAGCATTTACGATACCATTGAAATTATATGGTAGTTCGGATGATGTAAAGCTTGTAATATTTGACCAATATTATTATCATGGCCCTGCAAAATTTTTAAATGAGGATAATTTAAGCACAAGGAAAGTTTATTATAACAAATCTGTTAATAATTATAAATATGTTTCTTTTAAAAGCAAGCAATCAATATGTGAAAACATATATAAAAAATATTTAACACATTGTAAAAAATCTTGGTTAAATAACTTATCTATAAATACTTTATTAGATTGGAAGATAGGTAATATATTGTGTTTTGATAGTCTGCAATTACACTGTAGTTCTGATTTTCTTTTGCAAAACATAACAAGGAAAATTGCGCTATCTATTTTTACAATAAAGCAGTAAGCATGGAATGGATTGATCTAATAGAAAAGAGACATACTACATTTGCATGGGCTGAAACTATACCAAAAAAAGAATTAATTTTAGAAGCATTGCAAGAAGTTCATACTCATATTCCAAGTAAAAATCTTCAATTTCCGTATCAAGTTAGACTTTATAGAAATGATAATTTTGAAAAACGTAAAAAAATAATGGAAATATGTCATAGAAATTCGTCATTTTCTATAGATAAAGATCCTGGCAATCCGCAAGTTCTTGCTCCTTGGTTGCTTATTTTTAATTCACGGTATTGTGCAGATTTAGAAGGAAGATTTGATAAAAAGAGTCCAAGAAAAGATTTAGATGGGCTAGGTATTAACAAAAAACGAACTCATAATAAAACTACAGGACGACAACAACAAACAGAAAATATAGAAATTGGCATTTTTTCGGCATATGTAATGCTGTCCTTAGCAAATAAAGGAATACAGACTGGTATGTGTCAAAATATTTGTTGTGACTATGATGCTGCAGAAAAAATTTTCCCTATTGCCCATGACGAAAGAGCTATAGATTTGCGTTTTTTAATTGGTGTAGGTTATGGCAAAGATAGGACACTAAGGCATGAATATTTAGATCCACGTACAAATACAATAAAAAAAATTCCTTATATCACACATGATACTGATCAGGTTTATGGCAGACCTGCATTTGAAGATATTATTATAGATTGCAATGAATAATGATTTAAAATGGAGTCAGTACGACTTTACACAAATACCATTTAATGATATAATTTCTTTTGGGCAAAGAACACTTCTATATAGAGATTTATTTACAGTATCGTGGTTACTAGGTAGATATTGTAACTATAAGTGTTCTTATTGTTGGCCCTATGCCCACACTACAAAAAAAGATCATCGTCCTACAAAGCTATGTTTAAAAACAATAGATGAGATAAAAAGACAAGCAAGAAATAATGGATTCAATTCTTTTCATTTTTCTCTGTCAGGCGGTGAACCTACATTTCATCCAGGGTATTTAAACATATTAAAATATCTAGCAGAAGATGTTCATAACACAAATTACACATCTATCCATATGACTAGTAATTGCTCGCGTCCCTTAAACTGGTTCAAAAAATATGTAGAGTTTGCTAAGCCTTTTCATAGAGCAAGCATAACTGCTAGTCTACACACAGAGCATGTTGATACTAGAGAAAAGTTAATATATTTTGCTGATAAGTTAGAATTTTGTCAATCATATGATGTGCAAGTTACAGTAAATATGGTAATGGTGCCTAATTGGTTTGATCAGGATTGGGCTAATGCTCTTTACTTACACGATAGAGGAATAAATGTTACACTTAAACCGCAGTCTGACCCCACAGCATCTCGTATTGTAGATGGTTACACCGAATTGCAATTAAAAAAATTACATAATGGCATGCCACAACGGTCTTATGTTGAAGTCAAGCGTGTATGGGCAGATAGACCTAAAACAAAAACTGAAGTGCCTAAAACAGATTTTGAAAATGAAATAGTACCTGCGTCATTTCAAGTAGAATTTACAGACTCAACCGGAAAAAAATGGTATATGGATCAGGCTGAAAGATTTAATGCCTTTAATTTCAATAAATTTGAAGGATGGATGTGTAATGCAGGTTATCAAGGAATTATCATTAGAGAACCTGATGGAACTATAAAAAGGAGTTATTCCTGTCATGACAAACCACTTGGGCATATAGAAACAGGATTTAATTTATTTACAGAAGCTAAGTTGTGCACAACCCCGTCTTGTGTATCATCAGCAGATTCAAAAATCCCAAAATTCAAAACATGATGGTAATAATTATTGGTGCTAGAGAAAAATACGAATCAATTATAGACTATTTAATTAATAAGCAAATACCTTTTATTGTTTATGATGCTGTTTTAGATAATGTTAATATGTCTAATAAAATAAGGAATATACAATACATTGGATATGATAACTTTTTTAAATCAACTTATTATATAAAAAAACATAGAGCTATATCTCATGTTATTAATTTTAGGGATCAGTATAAATGGTTATGCCTAGAAAAAGAGCTTTTAGATTATTATAATTGTAATATTTTTACGCTTTCGGATTTAAATTTTTGTTCATATAAATCAATACAAGATAAAGTATGCAAAAGATTAGGCATTCCTACAGTGCCTAGTACTGGAGAAAAAATAATTGTAAAATTAGATAGCGGATATAGTGGAGGAACTGGTTTTTTTATTTGTAATAATAAAAAAGCATCTACTTATACAAACAATAAACATTTTTTTACGCAAAAATTTCTTGATATTGATTGTACAATAGCTGTTTATATTTACGTAGATGAAAAGAAAAATTGGTATATATTAAATTATACAAAAGATGTGTATACTGGAGATTTTTTTCCGGAGTATAGTGTTACACCTTGTTTTGATTTTGATTTTACATGTTATGTAAAAATGTTAAGCAGTCATTTGCAATTTACTAATCGGCTTGTATTTTGGCAATTTGTCATTGACAAAAATTATAATATTTACAGCATGGACTTTAATTGCAGGCCAGTAGGAGGATTTCAGCATGGATACTTTGATAGAATTATTTCGGATTGTGATTGGAGGAAAATTTATTTAGAAAAAATTACTCCTAAAAGTATAATTTATAATAAAAAAATAAAGTTATATTATAAAAATAGTGATAATAGAAATCCTTTTAATTACAAAACATATAGATTTACATGTAATGATTATTATCACAAACTAGATATACCAGCAGCCAATGTGGATCTGCCTAAATTTACGTATAGTTAATGTAAATCAACCCAGGCTCCGTTCGCTCTGCCTTGAAATTTGTTTGTTGTTGAATTATAAATTACCATGCCATTAGCAGCTGTCAGAGCATTTCTTTGGGCTGTAGTGAATGATCCAAACTGTACAAATCCTGTAACCAACGTATTCCCGTACACATTTAGCTGCTCGGTTCCTGGGGTCAACCCGTAGCCTACTGTTAATTTTCCATTTTGAAGAACCATCCAGCCACTAGCGTCGATATCGTTCTCAGTGGATGTAGTATGATGACCAAATGCTAAATAATTTGTCTTTGAAGATATATAACCAGTTGCAAATGTTTCATTAACATCTGTTTGCGAAAATTTAATTGCTCCACAATAACTATTGGTGCCTTTTATCACTGAATTGTCAGTGCGGTTTAATTCTAAAAAATATCTATCACCATTTGACTTTATAATTTTTGTAAATACTCCGGAGCTCGGACCATTTAACCGAAATACACCACTAGTACTGTTTATTGTATCAGCATTAATGGAACTAGCAGTAACTGTATTGGTAATTCCATCAACTACAAGTGTGCTGTCATCTCCAAACAACGATCCTCGAAAATCACCATCTAAGAATTCACCTTGCTGTACTACATCACCTGCGATCCATTTACTTGTTGCACTATCCCAAACCAACGCCTGTTTATCTTGCGGCGAACCTGCATTTACATCGCTTAGTTCATTTATAGGTTGTGCGGTTAGATCGTAATCTGTGGGAGTCCATTTACTTGTGCTTGAGTTCCAAGCTAGTACGTTTCCATTGTTAGGAGAAGCAGTGTCTACATTACCTATATCAGATATCAAATTGTTTGCTAAAACTAATTTGCCATTTATACCATCTACTAGCAGGCCGCTGTCATTAGCAAAAACAGATCCTTTAGTATCAACTGCAAGGAAACCACTACCTATAGTTAAAGATCCAGTTATGTTTACATTGCCTGTGCCTGTAATATCATTACCATTTAAATCTAAATTACCACCTAATTGAGGAGTAACATCTTCAACCAAATTATTCATTCCGCTGACAAGATTACCTCCTGCAGCTGATCCGTCTCCTACATATAACTTTTTTGTATCAGTTGTATATACTAATTCGCCTTCAGCGAATGTTATTCCTACTCTTTGTGCATTATTGCCGCGTCTAAGTTTAAGTGCCATATCTGATTGCTCCCAATAGCGTTTTATGTATTTATGCCATAATACAATATTATTTAGGTCGTCTCTTCATAAACGCTGTGGTCTTTTTTTGTATATCACTTTTTATTTTTGCAGCATCTAATCTAAAGTCAATATGTTGTATATTTTCTTGATATTCTAAAAATAATTTTATTAAATTTTTTTCTATTTCTTCAGGATTTTTTGTTTTACTCTCTCCGATATCTATATTCCAAGTTTTTCCATCATGGAACGACACACGAACAGCATCTAAATAGGTAATAGGTATTACACCAAAATCGATATCTCCAAATACTTCAGGCCAGTGTTCTATAATGTCATCAGGCAATTTTTTATGCTTGGATTTCATCAACTTTTTTATTTTTTCTCTTTGTAGGTACAAGTGTTTCAGCTTGTTCTCTTAAATTTTTTGCTTCTTTAAACAACTGATCTGCCTGTGAGCGTAATCTAGCTGCTAAATCTGCATCTGACAATACCTCATCTTTGTTCTGTGTAGATTGTTCTGTGGTCTTGCTATTTTGTACAGATGTAACTTTGGAATCTGCGGCGTCTGAATCTTTAATTGCTAAATCTTCTATACTTATGCCTTTTTGTTTTGCTATGATTTCGTTTAATTCATCCAATGGTAATACGGTTTTAGTGTCGGGCAGCATCTCTATAGAATTTGTAGGCATTTTAACCATTTTACCTGTCTTATGGAATCGAGCAAGCATATTACTACCGTCTGATAATAAAGTTCGACTCATTGCTTCTGCAAATTCATTTGCTGTTTGACCTGCATTAGATGTTACTAAAGTCATTAGACTATCATGATCAGCTGCTTCAAGATTTTCTGTTGTAACAACCACAGTAGACATAGCATCATTGGGTAATGTTCTATAAGCCACAACAACTTTTCTTCCATTATTTTTTATTCTTCCAACATGTTTAAGCATTTGGAGCACCTTGTGGAGATTGTTGTTGTGCTACTGCATTAAGGAATGTTTCTAATTTGGTGTAAGTATTACCTATAACAGTCATTTCGTTAGGTTTAAACGCTCCTCTGCTACTAGCTACATCAATAATTTGTTTTAATGCATTTAGATCGTTAACTGTCAATTCGATTGATTCTGATTGTGCATCTTCAACTGGTTCCTGGTTCTCTAATTCTTCTGCCATAATTTACTCCTTTATAATATTTAATCGTATTTTAAATACGGACAAGCTAAAGTGAAATAAGATAGTTCTTTTGGTTGCTCAAAACCAACTTGTAAAGCTTCGATTATATTATCTTCTTTAAGTGTAATTGTTTTACCGACGTAAAATCTACCCTTCAGATGATCATCGATCCATTTTGTAATAGTTTTCTCTAGATTATATTTTTGAACCAAAAAAATATATTGGAAGTGTTGAGGAGGACTATTTGATGTCCTTACACCAAAGAAGTTTAATGGATTAGGTTTTTTAGTTTCAATGTTATTTGTCATAATGTGTGGTAATACCGAACGGTGCCTCGAAGTTTTTATCATGATATCCGTGTATCACAAAAATAGTATCGCAATAAGACTCGTCACCCCATGAGCTCCATGGGTAACCGTCAGTAAACATGATAAACTTTTTTGGCTGTATATCATGTTCTTTCATGTAATGCCAGTTACAGTCAAACTCTGTACCCCCTCCTCCTACTGGTTGATAACTTGTAATATCATCACCACAGTCAGATGTAAAATCTTGTTCGTTGTACACTGCTGTATCAAAACACCAA
>MDSY01102451.1_pt1 | contig 18448 bp, 16 predicted proteins | sample 811131 | NCBI WGS metagenome assembly MDSY01 (sample SAMN05326643, study PRJNA326480) | marine metagenome | isolation source: seawater | place: Atlantic Ocean: South West | collected 2010
CCCTAGGGAATTTTTTCTTTTTACAAATTCTAAAGGTCCATTGTTTTCATCAATATCACTAACTGCTAAGAAGAGATCTAGAGATTTATAACCAAAATCATCTTTATGCCAAAGCATACTGGCTCTAGGTTTTTTTGATTCATTAACAATGTTGTGGGTTAAATTAATTTTTGCAACAACTGGCAGCACACCTAAATACTTTGATGCAGAAAGGTATATTTCACTATTAACTGCAAAGTTAACTATGTTTTCTTTAATAGACTCATCTAGATCTTCAAATAGATCATCTACATATGCATTAGAGCCAGATTTATATTTATTTAAAGATTTGCCATAAGATCCAGAGCTCAATCTTTCAAAAGATTTTTTTATTAGATCTTTTTTTTTAAGATTATCGAAAATAGTTTTTGATAATTTCCTTAAAGAGCTATTATTTTCTATAATTATTTTATCATTCTTAGCATAATTAAGATTATATCTTAAATTAAGATCCTTGTGTGAATGGAATAGAACATATAATAATCTTCCTTGAAAATTTATTATATGCTTCCAAAACCAGTCATAAATAGGTTTAATAAAATATTTAATAAAACAATACCAAAGAAAGCTAGATTTAATTTTTCTAGAGTAAAAGATAATTTTTCTTTTCACCTGGTTAAGTACTTTTAAAATTAATATGATGCTTTATATTTATTACATAATTGATAGATGATTCCAATAAGTTTTAGAGGAATTTTTTATAAACATTATATGTATCATTAAAACAACTTTCCCAAGTAAATTTTTCTTTAATTTTATCTGTATTTTGAATCATTTTCTTTTTATCTTCATTCGAATAAAGAAATTTTTCTAAAAGATTTTTTAAGTTTTCACTAGAGCCATCGTAGAGACCATTTATATCGGCTATCTCCATAAGTGATCCTTTTCCAGTATGAATGACAGGACATCCAAAATTATAAGCTTCAACTGCAGTAATACCAAATCCCTCGTACTTTGATGTTATAATATGGCAACTAGCAGATGAATAAAGGTTAGATAGCTCTTGATCACCCCCTTTTACATGCCGCACTACATCTGTTAATTTATATTGAGAAATTTTATTAATTTCTTCTTTATTAAATTCAGAACTTCCAAAGCAAATAATATCAAAATCTTTTTTAAGTCTTGAAGATGAATGAAAAGTTTCAAGTAATACATGAAAATCTTTGTAATTTTCCCTATAACCAACATATAAAACATATGGTTTTTCATTAAAAACTTTATTAACTTTTGGTAAATGATTTCCACCCAGATATACTACGGAGATATTTTCTGGCTTTATATTGTAAAATTTTATTAAGTCTTTTTTCGTATTCTCAGAAATACAAATTAAATGATTTGAATTTTTTATCGCATTAGTTTTAATATTTTTTTTATAATCATATTCTTTACTAAAAATTTCATGAGTAAAATCGTAAACAGTAGAGATTTGTGCAATATTCTTGTCTAGTACAAAATTACCATAATAAGTATTATGAAAAATCTTCACTTGCCTTCTCTTAATTGATTTGTAGAGAAAATGTTTGTTTATTAAGCCAAAAATTTTTCTACTAAATCTGGGATATTTTTTAAGATGTATATTAAAGCTTTTATTTAATATATTTTTTTTTAAATAATCATTTTGATAAATAGTAGCCTGGATCAAATAATCAATCTGATTATTGTTCATTTGTTTACAAAGTTCTATGAAATATCTTGAAATCCCACCATACTTTTGAAGAAAAAAAATATTATAATCAAATATTATCATAATCTATTGTGTTGGTTTTAATTGAAAAAGTAATAATATTCATTAATAATATATCTTATATTTTATTTATTTAAGTATATAAAAACCAACCTTAACTTATTTATAAAAAAGTAATTACTAAATAGAATTTTAAATGATAATTAAATAAATGTTGCATTTTATTAAAAATTTAGATTTATTTTTAGACAAAAAACTTAAGATTCAATTAATTTTCTATTCGATTTGTCTTTTTATAGTCCCACTTTTAGAAACAATTGGAATAAGTATTATTCCTATTTTCATATCGCTATATTTAAAAGAGGGATTTTTTTATGATAATTCACCAATTTATATAATTAATATAATTAATAACCTTGATACGAATAAATTTTTAACGTTATCTTTTTTAATTATAATAATTACATTCTTTTTAAAGAATTTAATTATCATTTTAATTCATAGATTCCATTTACTTATAAGTAAATCTTTAACTTCAAAAACTACAATTAGTGTTGTAAGAGATTTTTTTGATAAAGGTTATTTAAATTTTAAAGATATAACCATTGGTGAGAAGCTTAGAGATATTACAATTGAGACAAAAAATTCAAGTAAATCAATAATGAATTATTTATCCATTTGTCAGGACTCAATTTTTATTATCTTTATTTTAACTTTATTATTTATAGCCTCCTCATCAGCTTCAGTTTTTATTATTAGTATATTGATTATAATATCGATTCTTTTATTTATTAGCTATTCTGCTCTTATAAAGAAATTAGGTATTGCACTAATTTCAAGTAGAAAAATTTTATTTAATAAGATTTTAGAAATATCTAATTTAATGAGAGAAATTAAAGTTTTTAAAAAAGAAGATTTTTTTATTGGAGAATTCAATAAAGAACTCAATAAACTTTTGTCGAGAGATTTTAAAAAGTTATTTCTGCTATCAATACCAAGACATGTAACAGAAATAAGTGCCGTTTTTTTAATTCTTTTGATAATAGTTAATGATATTTTTTTTAATAACTTGAATTTTCAAACAGTGATACCCCAGTTAACTTTAGTCATCATAGCTTCATTAAAAGCAATCCCATTAATTAATGCATTATTAGTGAAAGTTTCTCTAGCTAAAAGTTTGAAAATTTCAAACAAAGTTATTTTAAAATATTTAAAAAGAGAAATAAATATTAGAAAAAAAATAAAAATAAAAAAAAACACTAAAATTGAAACTTTAAAGTTAGAAAATTTTAATTTTAGGTATAAAAAAAAAGTCATATTTAAAAATCAAAATTTTTCCTTAAAAAGAGGTGATTTTGTGGGTATCTACGGACCATCTGGAGAAGGAAAGTCAACATTATTAGACATTTTAATTGGAGCAATAAAAATTGACAAAGGATCAATTTACTTAAACAAAAAAAAAATAGATGATATTGATAAAGTAAATTTACAAATTTCATTTGCATCTCAAAACCCTAAATTAATAAATGCATCATTAAAAGAAAACATAGCCTTTGGTCAGGAGTTAGAGGAAATAGATATAAAGAAAGTAAAATCATTAGTAAATATGGTTGGATTAAATAGAAATGTTTCATCCAAAAAAATAGGTATTAATTCAAATGTTGGAGATGATGGAAATAAACTGTCTGGAGGTCAAATACAACGAATTGCAATAGCAAGAGCATTATATAATGAACCAGACCTAATTATTTTCGATGAACCAACAAGCTCTCTTGATAAATCCAATGAAAAAATAATTTTTGATTTAATTAAAAAAATTTTTAAAAATAAAAAAGATATGATTATTGTTTATGTTTCACATTCCTTCCCACTAATTAAAAAAGCAAACAAAAAATACCTTGTTAAAAATCAAAAAATTACTTTAGTTCAGCAAAGATAATTTCAATAATTTGTGATATATAAAGTAAGTTTTGAAAATTAATTAGAAAATTATTTTGATTATTCTATGTATATAAAAGAAGCCATAAAAAAATTTATTCAATTATTTTTATATAAGATTCCACAACCAATAGTAAAAAGAAAAACAAGCCCTTTTGTTAATCAAATTAGTAAAAGAAAATTATTTAAGATTGCAAAATTTGGTGATTTAAATCCTGATAAAATTTTCTACATAATTAAGAGAGATCCAGGAGCGGGTATATTTTCAAATTTTGTGTACATAATGAATCATTTAAGGATTGCTTATGTTCACGAATTTATTCCTTATATTGATATGGAAAAATGGCCCTCTTGGTATAGTGAAGATGAACCTATAAATAATACAATGAATTCTTGGGAATATTATTTTCACCAGGTTTGTGAATATTCAAGTGAGGAAATCTATCAAAGTAAAAATATAATAATTACAAGAAATGATTTTTATAATGATTTTTCAAAAACTTTGATCGATGATCCAATTTTTAAAATACTTTTTAAAAAATATATAAAAATTCAAGACCATATCAATAAGGAAGCTCAAGATTTTATAGATAAAAACTTTAGAGATAAGAAGGTTATGGGAGTTTATTTGAGAGGTGGTGAGTGTAAAAGAACTCCAAATCATACAATGCCACCAACAAAAAAACAGGTTAAGCATTATATTAACGATACTCTGAAAAAAGATGATTTTGATTTAATATTTTTATCAACAAAAGAAATATATTATGAAAAAATTTTTCAAAATAATTATAAAGATCAATTAAAAGTATATGACTCATTTAAAGATCAAAAAGATTGTTTTCAAATTTATCCACGTAAAAATCACAGATATTTACTTGGTAAGGAAATTATTGTTGAAATGTTAATTTTATCAAAGTTAGAAAATTTAACTTATAATTTATCAAATGTTAGTTTAATGTCGATATTTTTCAATCTAAATTCAAAACAAAGTAGATATCTTTTAGATAATGGAACAAATTGTAATAACAAGTTTCTTGCACAAATTTATTGGTATACTAAATATTTACTACCTGAATTCTTAGGTGGTTTCAAAAAGAATATACTAAAAAAATTTTCTACATAAGTTTTTTTACTTCAATTAAATATTGAGTTAGATTTTTCTTATATTCAAATCTTGTCAATTGTTTTGACGCATAATTTTTTTTTTTATCAAATTTTTTTTTATTAAAATAAAAATTCATTATTTTTTTTGATAAAGTCTTATAGTCTTTTAAATTAATAAGATCACCACCTTTTCCATTAGACAAAATTTCAGAAGGGCCAGTTGAGCAGTTTGTTGATATTACAAATTTGTTTAAACATATGGCTTCCAATAAAACATTTGGTAAACCCTCATAAATTGCTGTGTGAACAACTAAGTCAGATTTTTTTAAGTAATTATATGGATTTTTTTTAAAATTTATTATTTTAACTAAATTTTTTAGTTTGTTGTCTCTAATGTAATCTTTTAAGCTACTTTTTTTATCTCCACTTCCTATAATTAAAGCCTTAAATTTAATCTTATTTTTAATCAAATTAAGTGATCTTAAAAAAGTAATTTGATCTTTCTGGTGAACCAATCTTCCAATATTTATTATTTTTAAGTTATTAGTGCTGAAAAATCTAAATTTAAGAGACTTTCTAGATTTGTTAATAACTATTTCTTTATCTAAAGGGTTATAAATTCTTTTTGCTTTTACATTAAACGTATTTTTAATCTCCTTTTTAAATTTTTCACTATTAACTATGACCTTATTTATTCTTATAAATAAGATCTTAAAAATCATTCTCTTAATCATATTTTTAGACCAGCCAACAGGAGAACTATTAGATCTGGTAATTATTTTTAATCTAGGAAAAAATAAACCTACTAAAGAACAGTAAAGATTTGCCTGAAAAGCAAATAGTAAAAAATTATCTTTTTTAAATAAAATTTTTATTAACTCAATTAAGCAAAAGAAGTATCTTATCTTTCTATTATTTGACTTATCTAGATTAATTTTTGGATTAATTATTTTTATATTTTTAAATTTATAATTATATTTTTTACTAGCAGTGATTATGATTGATCCTGGAATTTTTATAGAAAGGTAATTTGCAATTATAAATAAATTTTTTTCTACACCCCCACCTTCTATTGAAGGCATAAATAGAATTAATTTTCTTTTTTTCATATTTAAAAGTACTTAAATATTTAATAACAAATATTGAAATTATTTAATATTTAGAATTTTTAATTGTATATACACATCTTTTCTTTATAACTTAATAATAAAATGAAGAATAATCAGAAATTGACTTACCCATTACACGAAAATGCCTTTTCATCAAAAGATGTTAAAGAAGGAATAAGAGTACTGTTATCTAAAAACATTACTATGGGAAAAGAAACAAATAAATTTGAAAAATATTTTGCAAAAAAGTTAGGTGTAAAATATGCAGTTATGGTAAATTCTGGTTCGTCGGCAAATTTATTAGCTACTTTTGCATGCAAAAACCCTTTGAGAAAAAAAAAATTTAAATACGGAGATGAAGCAATTATACCAGTTTTATGCTGGTCAACTTCTTTGTGGCCTCTAGTCCAGGCAGGCTTAAAACCTGTTTTTGTAGATATAGATCCGAAAACATTAAATATTGATTTAAAAGAATTGAAAAAAAAAATTAGCAAAAAAACTAAAGTTATAATGAATATTAATGTTTTGGGAATTTCTGCCGATTTAGAAAAAATAAAAAAAATATCTAATAAAAAAAAATTAATTTTAATTGAAGATAATTGTGAATCACTTGGATCTAAATTTAATAAAAGGTTTATGGGAACCTACGGAGATTTTGGTACTTTTTCTTTTTATTATTCGCATCAAATAACATCAGGTGAAGGTGGAATGGTTGTTTGCCACAATAGAGAGGATTATGAATTACTATATTCTCTAAGGGCCCATGGATGGTCCAGGAGTCCTTTTAGTTATAAAAAAATTGCAAAAAAATACCCCAAACTAGATCCTAGATTTATATTCACTAATATGGGATTTAATTTAAGACCAACTGATATCCAGGCAGCCATTGGTTTTAATCAATTTAAAAGATTAAGCTACTTTTCAAAACAGAGGAGTTTTAATAGAAAAATAATTATTGAAAAACTAAAAAAATCAAAAAAATGGAATAATCAATTTACATTTATTGAAATTCCAGAAAAGATAAACCCTTCATGGTTTAGTTTAGTTATTGTAGTGGATGATCAATATGCAAATAAGAAAAAAAAATTTATAAATTTTTTAACAAAAAAGAATATTGAAACAAGACCAATTATAAGTGGAAATTTTATAAATCAACCAGCAACAAAATTATTTAAATTAAATTCAAAAAGAGAAAAATTTCCAAATGCAGACAAAATTGAAAAAAATGGTTTTTTTATCGGTTTAAAAACAGAAAAGATTACTCAAATCAAATTAAAATATTTAGTTGAAAATTTATTAAAGATTAGTGAAATTTAAATTGGCAAAAACTATTGGTATGACTGGTTCCACTGGTTTTTTGGGAAGCGTATTAAAAAAAAAGATAATAAGTAATAAAAGATATAGTTTAAAAGTATTTAGAGGAAATATAATAAATAAATTGGAATTAAGTGAGTGGTTTAAAAAAAATAAATTTGATTATTTTATACATCTTGCTGCTGTTGTTCCCACTGATAAAGTCGCAAAAAATAAAAATATTGCAAAAAAAATAAACATTACAGGTACTAAAAATATTATAAAAGAAGTTAATCAATCAAAAATGATTACGTGGTTTTTTTATTCATCAACTTCTCACGTATACAGATTTAATGACAAAAAAATCAAAGAAACTTCAATAAAAAAACCTTTCTCGATATATGGTAAAACAAAATTAAGAGCTGAAATATGCATTAAAAAAAATATAAATAATAAGATTAAATATTGTATAGGAAGAATTTTTTCATTAGAAGGTAAAAAAAAAGACAAGACTTATTTTATCCCAGGATTGGTTAACAAAATAAAAGAGAAAAAAAATATCAATTTAGATGGTAGTTTATTCAGAGATTTTATACATGTGGAGGATGTAGCTGATGCAATAATCAAACTATTAAAATACGAAATACAAGGAGAGTATAATATAGCTTCTGGAAAAAAAACTAAATTTATAGAAATAATTAATATTTTTAAGAAAATCTCTAATAAAAAATTTTTTTTTAGAGATACAAAGTTTTTAAACGCTTCGAGTTGTTATGCTGATATAAGTAAGTTGAATAGAAAAATTAAATGGAAGCCAAGAAGAAAAATTCAATATATATTAAAAGAGTATTCCCAACTTCTTTAGATTAAATTTACTATGTCCAATTTATTTCAATTATGTTAAAGAATAAGTATAGGTAAGTATTGAAATCAATAGAATTTATAGGCGCACCCGGATCAGGTAAAACGTATTTTAAAGAGCAATTAAATCTTTATTATGAAAATAAAAACATCAAATCTTATGATTATAATGAATTTTTTTTATCTAAGTATAATCAACTCCATAGATTAAATATATTTGAAAATCAAAAGTTTTTCTTTAAGAAAATTACTATAAATAACAAAAATTTTTTTCTAAAATATCTAAATTATAAATTAGATCAAATATTTTCTTTTAAAAAAGAATATAAAAAAATTAATAATAATATTTATACGAAGAATTTTTTTAAAGAATATTTTGTAAAATTAAAATTTGAAAACAGAAGCACAAAACTTCTAAATAAAATCAATAAATGGCTAATAAGTGAATTGTCTGCTATTAATATTTCTCTCAAAATACATTCCAGTAAAGAAATTTTGATAAATTCTGAGGGCATAAATCAAAGAATCATTAGATTAATCTTAAATGTTGATAAAAATAAAATTAAGAGTTTTTTAAAAAAAATTAAATATCAAAAATTTGAAAGTGATATTGTGATATTTGTGAATACAAAACCTTCAACATGCCTTAAAAGAATAAAAAAAAGAAAAGAAAAAAAATATAGTTCCGTAGATATTAATAACTTTTATTTAAAATCTAAATATATTTTTAAAAACACAAAAAAAAAGAAATTTATAATAAATGATAAAATGAATATTAATCATATCTTTAAAAAAATTTATGAAAATTAACGTACTACATGTTGTTGGAGGTCCTTTAACAAATGGTGCAGCTAAAGGTGCAAGGATTTTACATGAAGCTTTATCAGAGTTAGGTATTAATTCTCAATTACTTAATGATCATCCTTCAATAATTAAAAATAAAAGTGGAAAAGACTATCATGCAAATATTATTTTTATAAATGATAATTTTATAAAAAAAATAATTAACAAATTTTTTATTTATTTAGAGAAAATTTTAAAGTCAATATATCTTCATAGCCCGAGAGAAACTTTTACTATAGGATTTTTTGGTTTCGATATTACGAAATTAAAAGCATATAAAGATGCTGACATAATTCACATTCATTGGCTTGGCCAAGGCTTTATCAAACTGAAATCATTATCAAAAATTGATAAACCGGTAATATGGACAATGAGAGATATGTGGGCTTTTACAGGTGGCTCACATTATAGTATGGATTTTGAAAAATATGAGACTAGCAAAATTGCTAAAATTATTCAGAAATATAAAAAAAAAACTTATAATAAAAATTTTCAATTTATAGCTGTTAGTAATTGGCTAAAAAAAAAAGCAGAAAAAAGCAATGTATTAATAGAACATAGCATAAAAAAAATTGATAATAATATTGATTTGCAAGATTTTGAAACAATTGAAAAAAAAACTGCACGAACACATCTAGGTATTTCAACTAAGAAACAAATAATTTTATATGGAGCACAAAATCCACAAAGCAAAAGGAAAGGTTGGCAAATATTTGTTAAAACATTAGAAAAATTGGATAAATCAAAATATTTATTATTAATATTTGGTAATTTTTGGTCACAGAAAATTCTAGATGATATTGGAGTAGAATATAAGATTCTTGGGTACATTGAGGACAAAGTAAAATTGAACATGGCATATTCTAGTGCCGATTTTTTTGTTGCCTCATCAATTGAAGACGCTTGGCCAAAAACTTTTGCTGAGGCCATGATCTGTAGTATTCCCGTTATATGTTTTAAGGATACAAGTTTGTCGGAAATTGTAGAACATAAGATTAATGGCTATGTTGTTAATGCATTTGATCCTGAACAGTTAAAAGAGGGAATTGATTGGCTATCAGATGAAATTAAAAAAAATAACTTGATAGGTGATAGGGCAAAAATAAAGGCTCTTAACTTTGATGCAAAAATTATTGCTAAGAAATATATTGATCTCTATCAAAATGTTCTAAATAAATAAATTATGAGTAATTTGACAAAAAAATTAATGAAAAATAAAAAAGCCTTAATTTTTGGTGTTTCAGGACAGGATGGCTCATATTTGGCAAAATATCTAATTAATAAAAAATATAAAGTATTTGGAGCATCTAGAACAAAAAAAAAAATTCCTAATCATAAATTACTTGGCATAAATAAAAAAATACAAATGCTATACCTCAACTATTATAATTATGAAAAGATTAAAAAAATTATTATAGATAATAATATATCTGAAGTTTATTATCTCGCAGGCCAAACTAAGCCATCGATCTCAAATAGTTTATTTTTAGAGACTTTATACAGCAATTTACTGCCAGTATATTATATTATGGATGTGATTTTAAAGAATAACAAAAAAATACGTTTTTTTAATTCATCATCATGCGAAATTTTTAAAGAAAGTAAAAATTATATAAATGAAGAAAGCAAGAAAGAACCTAAAAATATATATGGCCTTAGTAAATTGATTTCATTTGAAATGGTTAAATTTTTTAGAGAAAAATATAAACTAAAAATATGCACAGGTATCATGTTTCATCACGAGTCAATGTTAAGAAGTAAGGATTTTGTTTTAAGGAAAGTAGTAAACTCTGCTGAACAAATTAAATTAAATAAGCAAAAACAGATTAAACTAGGTAATATTAATATAAGCAGGGACTGGGGGTGGGCTCCAGAATATGTGAAGCTTATTCATAAAATGATTAGTCAAACAAAAATGGAAGATTTAATAATAGCTACTGGGGTCACAGTGAAATTAAGATTTTTGATTAAAAAAATATTTAAGTATTATAATTTAAATTGGATAAAACATATTAAAATTGAAAACACCTTATTAAGAAAATTTGATGCTGCCATAATAAAAGCAGACAATAAAAAAATTAAAAAAAAATTTAAGTGGACTCCAATAAATACTGGTGAAAATATAATTTACAATCTATTAAAAAATAGATTGGATTAAATTTTAATGACATCAAAATTAAAAAAATATTTTAGGCTTCCGAAAAATAAAAGAAATAGATTTGAAGAGGGTGGAAGAAGACTTATAAAAAAAAAGAAAGCAAATATTAATCCTTTTTTTTCTATAATAACTGTAGTCCTCAATAACGAAAAATTTATAGAACAGACGATAAAGAGTGTATTGAGTCAAAAATATAAAAATTTTGAGTATATAATTATCGATGGAGGTTCAACAGATAATACAGTTGAAATAATTAAAAAATACAAAAAAAATATTGATTATTGGGTAAGTGAAAAAGATAAGGGGCTTTATGATGCTTTTAATAAAGGTATGAGTGTAGCTAAAGGAGAATTCATCGGCATAATTAATTCTGATGACCTTTATACAAAAAATTCGTTGAGTATTATTTCTAAATACGTCTTCAATAACAAAAAAATAGATTTTATTTTTGGTAGTGTAAAAAAGCATTGGGGAATATTGCATGGTTATAAACCAGAAAAAATTTTTTATAGTTGGGGTTTTTATTCAAGTCATTCAACTGGTTTTTTCTTAAGCAAAGAAGCGGCAAGCAAGGTTGGATTATATAATATCAAATATAAATATCATGCAGATTATGATTATTTTTATAGGTTAATTGTTCAATGTAAATTAAAAGGTATTGCTACTAAAAAAAAAGAAGTAGTAGGCATTTTTAGAAGAGGTGGTTTTTCTAGTACTATTAGTTTTAGAAAATTATTTAAGGAAGAAATGTTAATTAGATGGAATCATAAACAAAATTTATTTTTATTATTTATCATTTTTATTCATAAATTTATTAAACATTTTAATAAGATAATTAAGTCATGAAAATATTAATCACAGGAGCTGCAGGATTTATAGGATCTAAAATGTGCAGTGAATTAATAAAAAATAAAAAAAATAAAGTTTATGGTGTAGATAATTTAAATTCTTATTACTCTGTAAAGTTAAAAAAATTAAGAATTAAAGAACTAAATAAAAATAAAAACTTTAAATTTTTTAAAATTGATCTTAAGAAAAATTCAGATTTTAAAAAAATAAATCACATAGATAAAATTGATATTGTATATCATTTTGCAGCACAGGCGGGTGTTAGATATACCCTAAGTGATCCAAAAAAATACTTTGATGACAATATTAAAGTTTTTTTTAATTTATTAAATTTTATTAAAAATAAGAAAATAAAAAAATTATTCTTTGCTTCCTCAAGTTCTGTGTATGGAGATCAAAAAAATTACCCAATTAGTGAAAAAGCCAATTTATATGAAAAAAACTTTTATGGATTTTCAAAAAAAATTAACGAATACACAGCTAAAGTTTTTAGTAAAATTTATGGGATCCAAATTATTGGACTAAGATTTTTTACTGTGTTTGGTGAATGGGGAAGACCAGATATGCTAATATTCAAATATTTAAAAGCAAATTTTACTAATAAAAAGTTTTTCTTGAATGAAAATGGTAAACACTTGAGAGATTTTACTTATATTGAAGATGCAATAAAGATATTAATAAAATTAAAAAATACTAAATTTACAGAAAAATTTTTAGTTTTAAATATTTGTTCGAATAAACCAATTAAGATAATTTCTGTAATTAGTAGAATGAATAAGGTTAACAAAAAATTTAGATATACGGCACAATCTTCAAAAGAACTAAAAAAGATTGAAGTAAATATTACACACGGTAATAATTTAAAAATAAAAAAATTAATAAAAAATTTTAAATTTACTGAATTTGATTTAGCATTATCAAAAACAATTAATTGGTATGTAAAAAATAAAATTTATAAAATAACTTAAATAAAAATTTCTATTATTTTTTTATGAAAAAAAAAATCTTTTATTGGTCTCCTTGTTTGAATCCAGTTGGTACTGTAAAATCTACATTAAATTCGGCTTTGTCGTTAGCGCAATATGGAAGAAATGATTTTGATGTTACTGTAATCAACGCATTTGGTGAATGGGACCAATATTTAGAATTATTTGAAAAAAATAATGTTAAAGTTATAAATTTTAAAATTAAATTTTATAAATTTCTTCCAAAAGTTGGTTATATTCAAAGCAGATTTTCATATTTCATTATATATTTTTTTTGTTTTATACCTTTATTAAGATTAATTAAAACTTCCAAACCTGATTATCTTATTGCTCACTTAATCACTTCTCTACCATTCACAATAATGAGTTTATTTAATTTAAGTACTAAATATATCTTGAGAATTTCAGGAATGCCCAAATTAAACTTTTTAAGAAAAAATTTTTGGAAACTAGTATCAAAAAATATTTTTTTAATTACCTGTCCTACACAGGCATTAAAATCAAAACTTATAAAACTTAATTTATTTGATCAAGATAAAATAAAATTTTTACCTGATGCAATATTAGATATTAAAGAAAATAAAAAGCAGTCCACTAAAGTGATTGATGATTTTAAAAAATTTAAAAATAAAAAATTAATTATTGCTGCAGGAAGATTAACAAAACAAAAAAACTTTTCTTATTTATTGGATGAATTTTCTTCTTTTTCAAAGAAAGATAATCAATTTATTTTACTAATTCTAGGAGAAGGTGAAGAAAGAAAATATCTTGAAAAAAAAATCTTAGAAAATGGAATAAAAAACAAAGCATTTTTATTGGGAAATGTTGATAACGTAAGTAGCTACTTTATAAAAAGTGAAATATTTGTTTTATCTTCTCTGTGGGAGGACCCAGGATTTGTAATGATGGAAGCAGCAATTAACAATTTATATGTAATTGCTAGCGACTGTCCTAATGGTCCGGTTGAGTTTTTAAACAATGGAAAAAATGGAATTCTATTTCCAAGTAACACCAAAGACAAACTATATTCTAGTTTATTAGAATTTAATAAATTAACGGAAAGAAAAAAGTTTATTGATAAATGTGAATTAAAAAAAAATTCTAAAAAATATACAAAATTTAGACATTTTACTGAACTTAATAAAATTTTAATGTCTGATATTTATATAAAGTAATACGAATTAAATTTGAAAATAAAAAAAATGGATCTTATTAGTATAATTTTACCTTATCATAAAAAAAAATCTTTTATAAGCAAAACATTAAAGTCTATTTTAGCTCAATCCTATCAAAAATTTGAATTAATAATAATTTACGATGACAGTAATAAAAAAGATCTAATTTATTTAAAAAGGTTAATAAAAAATGATTCAAGAATAAAACTAATAATAAATAAAAAAAATATAGGAGTTGCAAAATCTAGAAATAAAGGAATATTAAAATCTCAAGGAAAATATATCTGCTTCATTGATGCCGATGATATTTGGAAAATCAATAAATTAAAAATACAATTAGAGTTTATGAAAAAAAATGATTGTTACTTATCACACTCAAATTATAGGATTATAAATAGTAGTGATGAGGTAATAGGATTAATGAAAGTTAAAAAGCTACTAGATTATAAGAATCTTATTTATTCTTGTGATGTAGGACTTTCGACAGTAATGATTGATGCAAAATTAAGATCTAAAATTGTGTTTCCTGACATAACGACAAAAGAAGATTTTATACTTTGGTTAAAACTTTCAAAAAAATATGAGTTTTTTGGATTACAACAAGACTTGGTAAGTTGGAGAAAAAACAAAGCATCCTCATTATATATAAGTCAAAAAATAAGAGATGCTTTTACTGTTTATTCAAAATATGAAAAATTTAGTTTAATTAAATCATATTTATTTGTATTGATGCTTTCACTCAATTTTATTAAGAAAAGTTTTTTACAAAAGTTTTATAAATGATTAAATTTTTACTTTATTCTTTAATTCATTATTTAATAAATATTATTTTTATAAAATATAATTTTTTAATAGATAAATTAAGTATATCTGAACATAAAAAAAAGATATCTTCAAATTTAGTAACTCCTCTATCTGGTGGAGTTATTTTCATTTTAATTTTCCCTTTTATTGATGCAAATCAAAACTATCTTTTACTACTTTCAATAATTTTCTTTTATATTCTTGGGATAATGTCAGATATTAATTATGTATCTTCTCCAAAAGTGAGAATAATTCTTCAAGCATTATGTATTTTGTTTTTTTTAATACTTGATGATCTTTCAATAAGGTCATTATCTATTGAAATTTTAGATAGGTTATTAGATTTTAAAATAATTAATATTTTTTTCCTATTAATCTGTTTGCTTGTTTTGGTGAATGGATTTAATTTTTTAGATGGAGTGAACACTCTTGTGATTGGAAATTTTATAATATGTTTATTCTCTGTTCTTTATATTTCAACAAAAAATGGATTAATTTTAGATACTATAATTGTCGAAAATTTATTGATAATATTTTCTGTAATATATTTATTCAATTTTTTTGGAAAGTCATTTTTAGGTGATTCTGGCACCTATGCTATAAGTTTCTTAGTGGGTACATTGTTTATAAATTTTGCTTATGAAAATTATTTATCAGTTTCACCTTACTTTGTTGGAAGCATTTTATGGTATCCAGCAATAGAAAATTTATTTTCAATTTTAAGAAGATTATCTTCAAGTGATAAAATTTCAAATGCTGACAATAGTCACTTACATCATTTTTTACACGAATGTATGAAAAGAAAATTTGTATCAAAAAAAAATTTATTTATTAATACTTCAACTGGAGTTATGATTAACATTTATTTAATTATTTCTGCATTTATTTCAACTATATACTTTAATCAAACTAAAATATTATTATTAATAATAGCAACAAATTTTATTATTTACTTAGTTGTATATTTTCAACTATTAAAAAAAATACGTTGAAAAATAATTTTTAGGATTAAAATTATATTATTTAGATTTTAAAAAAAATAATTTAATCATATGCATTAAAATTAGTAGCCCATCTTTAAACGCATTGACTTTTTTTAATCCTGCAATTCTTTTTCTTTCGTATGAGCTGATTGATGATATTTTCATATTATTTTTTTTTGCTTTTATTGGTAACTCAACACAAAAAGTAAAGTTTTTTTGTAATAAGTTTAATTTTCTGGCTTTATCAGCTCTACCCATTGTAAAAGTGTACAAAATATCTGTAATCTTGAGTTTAAAAAATATATTACCAATTAACGTAAATAAAAAATTACCAATTTTAGTTATGATTGTATCATCATCACTTCCAGAGTTTGCTTGGTACCTAGAAGCAAATAAAAAATCTAAATTTTTATTATGTATTGTACTGTGCATTGTTTCTAATTCTGAAGGGTCAAAAGAACCATCAGCATTAAAGATGCAAAAATACTCTGTATTGCATCTGTTAATGCCCTCAATTAGTGCATCTCCATAACCCAAATTTTTTTGATAGATCATCTCAATATTATAATTTTTTATAGATTGAATTGTTTCAACGTCAGACTTATGTAAAATAACATTAATTTTATAATCATATTTCTTCAATTCTTCCAATACAACGGGCAAACTTTCTGCCTCATTTTTAGCAGGAATTATTAAGGTTAAATCGTTCATTTTATAAAATTTTAAAGTTAAAAAGTGTTATTTTTAAGTGATAAATATTGAAAATTTTATTTCCTAATCAATAACATTAAATAAAATATAAATATATTTTAATATATAAAATGCAATATAAATATTTGTAATGCAAAATTTATTGATACTTTTTTCTTATTACTTATTAATTATTGTTTCAATATTAGGGTATGGATTATTTTTTTTAAAAATTTTTGATGAAAAATTAGATAATAACAATTTGGGGTACGTAGGATTAATTGGGCTATATGTGCTTTTAATTTATTCATATCTAAGTAACTTTATTATTGCCCATTCTGAATTTCATAATTTGTTAATTATAATTATTGGACTTCTTTTATTTATTTCAAAAATACTAAAAGATCATTTGCAATTTAAAAAGCAAATATTTTTTACTTTTATAGTTTTTCTTCTGTTATCAAGTTCATTAATTCTATATAAAAACCATGATGATTTTCCATATTATCATTTTCCTTACACATATTATTTAACTCAACAAAGTTTTTATTTTGGAGTAGGTCAATTTAATCATGGTTTTAGAACACCATCATCAATATTCTACTTGAATTCATTATTCTATTTACCTTCAGCAAAATACTTTTTATTTAATTTTACTTCTGTGTATATCTTGGGTTTTGCGAATATTATTTTATTAAAAAGAACTCATAGTTTTTTTAATTATTTTAAGATTAAAAAACAAAACATTGATTTAACTAATTACTTAAGTCTATTTTCACTAATTTTTGTAAATATTTTTTTTTATAGGATTGCAGAACATGGTACGGACCGTTCTGCACAAATATTAATATTCTTATTAGTAATAGAATTATTGGCGTTAGCAAAATTGAAAAGAATTAAAAGTACAGATCTATTTAATGTTTATTTACTGGGTGCTTTTATAATTTCCTTAAAAGCGTTCTACATTTTATATGTGATCTTAATTATACCTTTAATCTTATTAATAAAATCAAGAAAACAAGATTACATCAAAATAATTAATTTTTTAATTTTTAATAAGTTTTTTGTTTTATTTTTAATATTATTATTTTTTGTTTTACTTTCTTATTTCGTTAATACAGGGTGCCTAATATATCCGTTAAGCATTACGTGTTTTGATAGTCTGAATTGGAGCATACCTTCAGAACAAGTTCAAACAATGAATAATTGGTATGAGTTATGGGCGAAAGGAGGAGCCGCTCCTAATTTTAGGGTTTCAAATCCTGATCATTATATATTGGGATTTAACTGGGTTAATAATTGGATTGATATCTATTTTTTTAATAAAGTTTCTGATTTCATTCTTGGGTTATTATTACTAATTATAATTGTTGTTATTTTCTTTAGAAAAGAATTTTTTAAAGAAAAATCTAATAAAGTGAACAAGCATATATATATAACTTATTTTATAATATTAATTTTAGGTTTTGAATGGTTCTATAATCATCCATCGTTAAGGTATGGTGGATATTGTATCGTTGCATTATTATTTTTTATACCGGTGTGTCTTAAACTTAATACGAAAAATATAGATTTTAAAAAATATACTAGCTCTGTTTTTATTTTAATCTTTATTACAATGATGGTATTTAACGTAAGAAATATAATGAGAATAGCGAAAGAGATAGACTTTTATAGCTATAAACCGGCAGAAAATATTTTTTATTTTACTAGCGATGAACATTTTCGTATCCAAAAAAAGATGGAAAATTTTATAGATCAGTACAAAGAATGCATTAATTTAAAAAAAGCATGTGATCTTGAAAAACAAAAAATATATCAAAATTATGGTAAGATGATATTTAGAAAAAATGATTAAAAGGATAATTTTATTTATCATAGGAATCTTCGACTTTTTTCATCAAAGAAGAATCATTGCTTCAATTAAAA
>MDSY01018561.1_pt1 | contig 18437 bp, 18 predicted proteins | sample 811131 | NCBI WGS metagenome assembly MDSY01 (sample SAMN05326643, study PRJNA326480) | marine metagenome | isolation source: seawater | place: Atlantic Ocean: South West | collected 2010
ATAAGGTCCAATAGCAGAATTCATTTGAATCCTATAACCTCTGTTTACCCAAATTTCACCTTTATCATCAACCCATGAAACCCTGAATGCTAATGCTCTCTCAGGTTCACACATTCTCATTAATAAATTTTTTCCATGATAAATGTCATTTTCTATAATGTATGGAATAACAGTTTCTGCTACTTCTTCAACCGCTTGCATAAATTCGGGTTGGTGTCCGTCTCTCTTACGAACAATATTTAAAAAAGCGTCTATCTTTCTTTTCATAATTAATAATTTTCTGTGCCCTAATCAGGGGGAAATTTAATTTTAAATAAAATTAGGCATTTAAAATTTTTGTTTTACCAAAAAAAAAGAGAATAATTAACAATTTTATAAAAACGCATTTTGAAGATCATTGATTAAATCATCAACATCTTCAATTCCAACACTTAATCTTATCAAAGAGTCAGTAACACCAGATTTTTCACGTTCTTCTTTTGGAATACTGGCGTGTGTCATTGTTGCAGGATGTCCGCATAATGACTCAACTCCACCAAGAGATTCAGCAAGAGTAAATAAGTGAAGTTTTTCAAGAAATTTGATTGTTTGTTCTTTGCTAAAATCTTTAATTCTAAACGATAACATCCCTCCGAAACCAGACATTTGTTTTTTTGCAACTTTATGATTTTTATGAGATTCTAATCCTGGCCAATATACCTTCTCAACCATTTCATGTTGATTTAAAAAATTTGCAACCTTATATGCGTTTTCACAATGTCTTTGCATTCTTACATGTAGAGTCTTTATTCCCCGCAATGTTAGAAAACAATCTTGAGGTCCAGGAACTGCACCAGTTGCATTTTGAATAAAGTATAATTTTTCAGCAATTTCATCGTCATTCAACATTAGAGCACCTAATACAACATCACTATGGCCAGCTAAATATTTGGTAGCAGAATGCATTACTATATCAGCACCTAAATTTAAAGGATTTTGTAAATAAGGTGATGCAAAAGTATTGTCAACAACAAAGAGTAAGTTGTTAGACATGCTAATATTTGAAAGTGCCTTAATATCAAAAATATTAATCATCGGATTTGTCGGAGTTTCAGCCCAAATAACTTTTGTATTTTCATTTATTAATGACTCAACATAAGCAATATTGTGTAAAGATGTAAAATGAAATTTTACTCCGTATTTTTCGAAAATTTTCGTAAATAAACGAAATGTACCTCCATATAAGTCGTTCGTACTTATTACTTCATCCCCAGGACTCAGTAATTTTATAATCGCATCAATCGCTGCTAAACCAGAGGAAAATGCAAGTCCATATTTTGCATTTTCAAGACTTGCAAATGAATTTTGTAAAGCAGTTCTGGTTGGGTTGTGAGTTCTTGAATATTCAAAACCTTTATTCACACCAGGACTTTGCTGAGCATAAGTTGATGTTTGATAAATCGGCTGCATAACAGAATTAAATGCAGGATCAATCTTTTGTCCTCCATGTATAGTTTTGGTATTAAATTTCATAATTCTTTGAATTAAACAACTACATATTAGCTCTAAACAAATGTATAGATTATCTTTAAAATTCAATCGATTTTAATGGATAAAAGAATCCTCGCTCTTTTTGCGGCATTAGTAGCTACTTCAATTTTTGGATTCAATCATACAATTGCAAAAGAACTTATGCCTGATGTGTTGTCCCCAAATGCACTATTATATTGTCGAGTTCTAGGAGCAGCAATATGTTTTTGGGTTATTTCCCTATTTTTTAAAAATGAAAAAATAGATATCAAGGATTTTAAATTAATAATAGTATGCGCATTTTTTGGAATGGGTTTAAACATGATTACGGCTTTAAACGGTTTATATAATTCGACTCCAATAAATAGTGCAATAATTACAACACTTGCACCAATTTTTATATTTATAATTTCTATTTATTTATTAAAAGAAAAAGTTGCAAAAATTAAATATTTTGGGGTATTTATTGGGTTTATCGGAACATTAACCCTAATTCTTTTAAATGATAAATCAATAGCTAATGCATCAAATATCAATCTGGGAAATTTTTATTTTTTTATTAATAGTCTTTCTTATGCAATTTACTTTGTTTTAGTCAAGCCCCTAACAGAAAAATATAGTATGATAACAATAATGAAATGGCTGTTTCTGTTTTCCATAATTATTAATTTGCCTTTTGGATTATTGGAGTTTGCTGATATTAATTGGGTTGAAATTTCTGGAAATTCTTTGATCAAAATTTCTTATGTCGTCTTTTGTACTACATTTTTAGTTTATTTATTGAATTTGTATGCCTTGAAAAATTTAAAAGCCTCAACAGTAGGGATGTTTATTTATCTTCAGCCAGTTATAGGAATTGTATTTGCTATATATAGAGGAGCTGATAAATTAACTTTAGTAGATATAACTTCTATTTTTCTTGTTTTTACAGGAGTATATTTGGTTTCTAAAAAAACCAGCAGACCAACTTAAAAATCTATTCATATATTTGTTAAATATATGATTAAAAATGATTAAGTCTATGACTGGCTACGCCAGTGAATCTTTCATAATTAATTCAACAAAATTTCTTGTTGAAATAAAGTCTGTTAACAGTAAGATATTAGATTTAAATATTAGATTGCCTCATTTTCTAAAAGCTTATGAAAATGATTTAAGGAAAGAAATTTCAAATAAACTTCATAGGGGTAAAATAGAACTTAATATTAATTCTGAAATCTTAGTAAATGGAGATCAAATAAATATAAATCAAGAAATCGTAAATAATTATATTCAACAAATCAAGGAATTGAATAAAATTAATTCAAACAATTTTTCCAATGAAAAAGACTATTTGAAAATAGCTATGAGACTGCCAAATGCATACTCTTCAAAATCAATTAACTTGAACACAACTGAGGCTAAAAATTTCAGAGAAAAGATTTTAAAAGCTACTAAAAGCCTTATAGATTACAGAGCGAAAGAAGGCTTAGAGATGGAGAAAGATTTTAAAGAAAAAATATCTTTAATTAAAAAACTATTAACTAAAATCAAAAAAGTAGAAAAAGATAGAATTTCTAGAAAGAGAAATAAATTACTTGATGAGTTTAAAAAGATTGAGCTAGGGTTTGATAATAATAGACTTGAGCAGGAAATGATTTATTATCTTGAAAAATATGATATCAATGAAGAAATAATAAGGTTAAAAAGTAATATTTTAATTTTTGAAGATGCATTAAAATCAACTGAACCAGTAGGTAAAAAACTTGGATTTATTTGTCAAGAAATTGGACGCGAAATAAATACAATTGGATCAAAAGCGAATGATGCAAATATTCAAAAGCTTGTTATCGAAATGAAAGACAGTCTAGAAAAAATTAAAGAAAATATTTTAAATATTCTTTGATGAGCAACTCAAAATTCATAGTCATTGCTGCCCCCTCTGGATCAGGAAAAACAACTCTTGTTAATAAGCTTCTCATGGAGAAAAATCTAAATTTATCTTTTTCAGTTTCAGCAACATCAAGAGCGCCAAGAAATAATGAGGTTGACGGATTAAATTATTTGTTTTTGACCAAAGATGAGTTTCTTAAAAGAGTCAAAAATAAAGAATTTATTGAATGGGAAGAGGTATATGAAAATACCTATTATGGAACACTCATCTCAGAATTAGAAAATGCATTTCAAAAGAATTTAATTTTTGATATTGACGTTAACGGAGGTTTAAAAATTAAGAAAAAATTTCCAAAACAAACAATTACAATTTTTATTAAACCCCCTAGTATTATTGAACTTGAAGCGAGGTTGATAAATAGAAATTTAGATTCAAATTCCAGTATAAAAACTAGAATTAATAAAGCAAAAAATGAAATGTTATTAGCTGATAAATTTGATCACATTGTTGAAAATAATATTCTTGAGATAAGCTACAGTAAGGTATTAGAATTAGTTAAAAGTTTCATAAATGGATAAAGAGAAGATAGGCTTATTTTTTGGTACTTTTGACCCTATTCATAATGGACATTTAAAAATCGCCAAATATATTACTGAAGAAAAATTAGCTGATAAGGTTTGGCTTGTTGTTACCCCAGAAAATCCCATAAAACTGAAAAGTAAAATATCAGGTTTCAATCACAGATTTAATATGGTTAAGATTGCTACCAAAAAATACAGTAATATAATGCCGAGTGATTTGGAGCTTAATTTAACAAAACCTAATTATACGATTGATACATTACAATACATTTCAGAAAAACTAAGGGATATCGAATTTAGTTTAATTATAGGAGAGGACAATTATAAAATTTTTGATACATGGAAGGATTATGAAAAAATACTAAAAAATTATAAAATTTTTATCTATCCACGTAAAGGAACACTAAAAGAAAATCCTCATATAATTAATGAAAATTCAATGTATATCGGAGGCCCAAGAATAGATTTGAGCTCTACTAATATTAGAAATATAGTTTCTAAAAAATCTGATCCAAAAAATTTGATTTCTACTAAGGTTATGGAATACATTAATAATAATAAATTATATCAATGAAAGAAACTAAATTAAAATTTGGAATAATGGGAAGTGGAAGTTGGGCAACAGCTTTAATTAAAATTCTTTCTGAAAATAATAGCAAGATAAACTGGTATATCAGAAATATTGAAAATATAGAATTCATTAAAAATAATTCTCATAATCCAAACTATTTAAGTTCTGTAGAACTTAATCTAAATAAATTGAAAATTACTTCAGAAATAAATGAAGTTGTAGAGGCGTCGGATGTAATAATTACAGCTATTCCTTCTGAGTATGTAAATGATGAAATGAAAAAAATTGATATAGATATGTCTAAAAAAATAATAATGTGTGCTCTTAAGGGGCTTGTTCCCGAAACAAATCTTTTATTCGGAGAGCATATGCAAAAATATTATGGCATTTCAACTGACAAATTTCTGGTAATTGGAGGTCCATGTCATGCAGAAGAAGTTGCATTAGAAAAACTGTCATATCTTACAATTGGCTCTTCCAATTTAAAATTATGTAAAATTATTTCAAAAAAGTTCACCTGTAAGTATATTAAAGTGAATGCTTCTGACGATGTAATTGGAATTGAATATGCTAGTATGTTAAAAAATATATTTGCTTTGGCTGTAGGTATTTCAAATGGTTTAGGATACGGAGATAATTTTCAAAGTGTATTGATGAGTAATTCTGTTAAGGAAATGAAAAGGTTTATTTCAAAAAGACATAAAATTAAAAGAAATATAAATAATTCTGCTTATCTAGGTGATTTACTGGTTACAGGATATTCATCTTTTTCAAGGAACAGAATGTTTGGAAATATGATTGGTAAAGGTTATACTGTAAAAGCAGCACAGCTTGAAATGAAAATGGTGGCAGAAGGATATATTGCAACAAAAAAAGCATATCTACTAAACCTTGATTCAAATAAAAAAGCTAAAACACCAATCATAGATGCAGTCTATAAAATTCTTTATGAGAAGAGAAGTGCTAAAAAAATATTTAAAGATTTATGTGATATTATTTCTTAAAATGAAGATTTAAACTGATTTAGAAATCTCACGTCATTTTCACTTAGCAATCTTATGTCGTCAATTTGATGAAGTAGTAAAGCAATTCTATCAACCCCCAGCCCGAAAGCAAATCCAGAATATTCATTAGAATCAATTTTACAATTTTCTAAAACATTTGGATCAACCATCCCGCAGCCCATAATTTCAAGCCAACCAGTTCCTTTAGTGATCTTATAATCAGTTTCGTTATTTAAACCCCAAAAAACATCAACTTCTGCACTTGGTTCGGTAAAAGGGAAATAGGAAGGCCTAAGTCTGATTTTTGATTTTCCAAATAATTGGGTTGTAAAATATTCTAATGTTTGTTTTAAATCTGCAAAGCTGACATCTTTATCAATGCATAATCCTTCTATCTGATGAAAAAAAGAATTAGAACGAGCAGAAATTGCTTCATTTCTGTAAACCCTTCCTGGTGAAATTGTTCTAATAGGAGGCTTATTATTCTCCATATGTCTTACCTGAACAGAGCTTGTATGAGTCCTAAGTAAAAAGTCGGGGTTTTTTTCTATAAAAAACGTATCCTGCATATCTCTAGCAGGGTGATGCTCCGGAAGATTTAAAGCGCTGAAGTTATGCCAATCATCTTCTATTTCTGGACCCTCACTTATTCTAAATCCAATATTTAAAAAAATATCAATTATTCTGTTCTTTACAATCGAAATTGGGTGGCGTGAGCCTATTCCAATCGGATCACCAGGCCTGGAAATATCATTAATGACTGATCTATTGTTATCACTAGCTGTATTGTTTTTTAATTCCTCAACTCTTAGTTGTGCCTTATTTTTTAATTCATTTAAAAGTTTACCAATAACCTTCTTTTTATCACCTTTTAATAATTTAAATTCATTAAAATATGAGTTAAGTAATCCTTTTTTGCCTAAGAATTTAATCCTAAACTCTTCAATTTCATTACTTGAATTTGAATTAAATTCATTTATTTCTTTTAGATTTTGAATTATCTTTTCTTCCATAATAAACTGTTACTCAAATTTATAAAAAGTTAATTAATATAATCTGATTTCAATTATTAACTTTATATAAAATTTCCAATTATAATATAAAAGCTTTAATATTTAAAAATTGAAAAATAAAAATAATTACTCATGAGTTTTATAGATATTTTTTTAAGTGTAATTATAATATGGGGTGGTTACAATGGATTTTTAAATGGATTAGTAAAAGAGATTTCATCATTTTTAGGGTTGATCTCTGGAATTTACTTGGCAAAAAACTACTATAAATTTTTAGATAATCAGATTTACTTAATATTTGATAAAGATGAAGATTATTTATCTATAATATCTGTTGCGATAATATTTCTGATAGTGATTTTAGTATTCAAAATTTTAGAAAAATTTATTACTAAATTTCTAAACTTAGTTGCTCTTGGATTATTAAATAAAATTGCAGGTACAATATTCGGCGTTCTGAAATTAACTTTAATATTATGTTTGCTAATTTTTATTTTTTCTAAAGTAAATAATTCGTCAAATATTATTGACAATAAAAAACTAGAGAAATCAATTATTTATAATCAAATTCAAAAGATAAATAAAGTTTTAATTCAAAATAATTATGAAGAAAATGGTAATGAAGAGTGATGAAGGTCAATCATTAAGTTAGTCCCTCTTAACTTATATCCAAATGTATATTCTACCTTTACTACATTCCCTTCTTTATCAGTAAAAAAATAGTTACCCATAGAAATTGCCCTTTGATTTTCAATTATAAAACCTGAGTTTTCAAAGGTTACATCTACCCACGGTTTCATTGCAAAACCATCATCTTCTGCGCATACTGAATTATTCCCACCTAAAAAATAGGATAATGCCATTTGAAAGTTTGGCCTAAACTGTTCCTTTGAAGCTTTGGTGGGTTTAAACAAAATATCACAATTTTTAAAATCATAAACACTCTTCAAAAAAGAAGTTGTGAATTTGATACACTCAGAATTATTATTTATTAAACTCCCAATCTTAATAATTCCATCAGCCCATTTCTTTTGAGCATCACGAATTTGACTTTCTGTTATCATATTATTTTAATTTCATTTATTTTAATCCAACCTTCTTGACCATTAACAAGTTTAATTTTTGCCCATTTATCATTAAAGTTTTCAATAACTTCAACCTTAGTACCTAAATGCAAATTAAATAAATTTTCGCTTTTTTCATTTGGATCAGATTTTATTTCAATTTTAGTTGAGAAAACGATTGCATATTTTTGTAAATAGACTTTTTCATAAGAGATTAAACTAATCTTTATTACTATTACTATAATAATAATTAATAAAAACATTGAGGTAAATGTGGTTCTTTTAACATACGGTATGTTTGAAAAGAAATAAATTAAAAACAATAAAAGGAACAAAAAAGAAAGGAAAATGAGTAAAGTTCCCCATGAAGAATATCTTAAACTATTTGATATATTATTTAATAATTCGTTAAAAAAAGATTGTTGGACTATTGCAATATCATCAATAAGAGAATTGTTAGCAATTTTCAAATTATTTATTACATCACTATCTGTTGAATTCAGCTTAAGTGATTTTTCATAGAATAAAATACTATTAGCTAAATCATTTAATTTATAATAAGAATTTCCTAAATTAAAATAAAGCTCAGAAGACTCATAACCTGATTCTAAAATTAGATTATAGATTTCAATTGACTTATTATATTTCGAGTCATTGTACAAATTATTAGCTTCATCAAATTTTTCTTTTAAAGTCAATAAATTATATTTTGATTGACTTAAAGAAGCTGTTGTAAAGTTTATAAATAAAAAAACCGAAATTATAAAATATATCTTTTTCATTATTTAATCTTTTCTAATTTATCAATAAATAATTTTGCCTTTTTATAATCATCGCTCATTGCTTCTATATCCAAAGGACTATATCTAGCCAATTGACAGTTTTCTAAGACATTGAACAATAAATCAATTATATTGTCTTTAACATTTATTTTCTGAAGTTTAATCAATATTTGTTTGTTATTTAACTGAGAATTATCAAGGTTTAGTTTAGATTTTAAATATATTGATAAAGCTTTATCAATAGACTCATAAAACTTTTCTTTATTCCCAATAAATCCTCTAGATTCTTCAAGAAGTTTATTCGTTAATCCTCTTGCAATTTTAAATTTATTTATTTTTTTTGAATTATAATCCTTAAAAATCCGTGTCGAAATAATGATAATAACACATGTTAAGAAAGGAAATAAAAATAGTATCCAATAGGCAGTTGAATTGAAAAATATAGTCTCTCCAATTTCTGAAAATTCAGATTTAGTTTTGAATGAGGCAAATTGATTTTGAACTAATTTGATTTTATTTATCGTTTTTGTTTTATCTGAATTTGAGTTATTAAATACACCCGAAACATCAATATAAATAGGATTAGTATATATAGTTTTATATTCTTGAATTTCTGGATTAAAAAAAGAGAATTTAGTTTCAGGAATTGTATACTTTCCTGGTGTAATTGGCACTATGGTATATTTATTATTTGAGGTTCCTTTTAAACCGTCAGGTCTAGCTGAAATATTTGAAATTTTTTCAGGATCATAAACTTCAAGAGAATTTGGTAAAGAAATTTTAGGATCATCATATAAGTCAAAATTTCCATTTCCTGAGATAATCAAACTTAATTGAAAGGCCTCATCAACTAATAATTTTTCTTTGTCTGATTTTATTTCAAAATTAAAGTCTCCCACAGCACCTGAGAAATCATTTGGTTTATTTTTAGTAGGCAATGGTTTTACATTAATCAATGAACTACCGGACGATACTGTTTTATTTACACTTGATGATATAAGATTACCAAAAAAATCCCTTTTGTTTGAAGGAACTTGAACAGAGATATCTAAAGTTAATGGTTCAATTTTTAATTTACCTGTCGTCTGAGGGTAAAGTAAGGTTCTTCGCAAGACCACATATCTATATGCTTCACCTTTGTATGTTCCATTTTGAACATTAAGTGATTTGATATCTATATTATTGCTCCAAAAATTAACATACCTGGGGGTTTCTAATTCTTTCCAGTTATCAACACCAGTATCAGGTGAAACATATAACTTATAAGTAACAGAAACTGCCTCATTTATGAAAGGACTTTTATTGGACAATTCAGCAACCAAATGGATTTTTTTGTTAGCCAAGTAGTTAGGGTCATTTGGATCTGAAGGCTTATCAACTGCCGAAGTTACTATTACTTGCACAGGAAGTGTTTTATAAATTTTTCCTTCAACCTCAATTTTTGCTTGCCCAATTTCAAAAGAACCCTTTTCAGTTGGAGATAAAAAATATGAATATGTCTTAGAATATGATCTTTTTCCGTTTACCCATGTATTTCTTATTGACTGGCTTGGGCCACCAACAACTCTAAAATTTTGAAAGTTTGGAGGAACAAAATTATCTCCATCCTTATCTATTGAAAATTCTACTTTAACAGTTTCATTTAACCCTAATTGATTTTTACTCAAATTAGTGGTAAAATTAACCTGTGAAAAGGATGAAATTTCAATTAAAAAAACAATTATATATATAAGATATTTGTTATACATTACCAGTCTTTTTCAGAAATTACATTTATCCCCTTTTGCTTTTTGTCATTTACTTTAGCTTGAACTTTTTTTTCTTCATTTTCCATAGCTTTTAATAAATTTTCAATCTGTTTAGGTGAAAGTTTTGATTGCTGTTTATTATTTTCTCTTGGTTGATCAGAACCACTATTATCTTTGTTCTGATCATCTTTTTTTTGCTGATCATCATTGTTTTCATCCCCCTTACCTTCATTATCCTTATCTTGCTGATCATCATTATTTTCATCTCCATTATTTTCATTATCCTTGTCCTGCTCATCATCATTATTGTCATCTCCATTATTTTCATTATCCTTGTCCTGCTCATCATCATTATTGTCATTTTTGTTTTTTTGTTCTTCTTCACATTTTTTTGCCAATGCTAAATTATATCTCGTTTCATCATCACTAGGATTATTCCTAAGTGCATTTTTATATGCATCCACTGCCTCTGAACACATTTCTTTTTTCATAAATGAATTTCCTAAATTATGAAAAGAAGCGTGTCTTTCTATATTACTTTTTGCTAATCTACTGGCCTCTAATTGTCTAGAAATTGCCTCATCATACAAACCTTCGTTATAATATTTATTTGATAGATTAAAGGATGCCTTTAAATCTTCAGGAAGATCATTTATAGCAGCTCTAAAATTCTTTTCTGCCTGCTCAAAATTATTGTCTTTGTTCCCGTTGTTATAGAATTTTGCATAATTCTCTGACTGAGCATGTAAATTTATGCATGCCGACATAGTAACAAAAAATAAAAAAATTACATTATTTCTCATTGAATAAATTTAAGTTTTTTAGCCAAATCGTCTTACCATCACTCAAAAAAATATCAATTACTAATAAAGTAAAACCTAAAATAATAAACCATTGAAATTGATCTTCAAAATCAGAAAACTTTTGAGTATCAAATTCTTTTTTTTCTAAAATTTCTAAAATTTCTATTACCTCATTAACCGCTTTTTCAGTTACGGTTCCATCAATATATTTACCACCTGTCATTTCTGAAATATTTTTTAAATATGTTTTGTTTAGCTTAGTAATAACCACCTCGCCATCAATATTTTTTTTATAATTCATTAGACGTCCCTTCTCCTTAATAGGTATTGGGGAGCCTTTTTCAGTCCCTACTCCAATTGAAAAAATTGAAATATTGTTCTTAATTGCAAGATCAGCAATTTGATTTGAAAGACCATTGTGATCCTCTCCATCAGAAACTAAAAATATTAAACGCTCAGTTGATTCATCCTGATCAAAATAACTTGATGATAGTATTATTGCTTCATCAATTGCTGTACCTTGAGATGATAGCATATCGGAATCCATATTTTGCAAAAATATTTTTGCTAATGAATAATCAGTAGTTAAAGGTAATTGAGGAAACGGATTCGCTGCATAGGCTACGAAACCAATCCTATCACCACCAAGATTACTGATTATTTGGCTTACTAATCTTTTAGATTTTTCAAGTCTATTAGGGCTAATATCTTCAGCTAGCATACTTTTTGAAACATCAATAGTGAAAACAATATCTACCCCGAGTCTCTTAAAATTTTCAATTTTTGTTCCAATTTTAGGATTAATTAGTGCTATAATTAACATTGAAGTACCTAATAAAAGAACAATAATTTTTATATATGGTTTAGTTCCTGAAATATTTGGACTTAATCGCTTCAAATTAGATTTTGAGAAAAATAATTTCTGTGTTCTATTCTTCCATACTCTATCTAAAGTAAAAAGTATGCTAATTAAAATAATTAACAAAAACATCCAAGACCATGATATGTTTTCTAATTCATACATTATATGAAGCTTCTTAAAATTGTTAATTTCATAATTATCTCGATTACAATTAGTATAATAGCAGGAAAGAGAAAATATCTAAATTTTTCATCCTTTGAATAATATCTAAATTCCTCTATTTCAGTTTTTTCTAACTTATCGATATCTGAGTATATCTCTTTAAGTCTATTGTTATTAGTTGCTCTAAAGTATTTACCACCTGTCATATCAGAAATTTGAGTTAGTAATTTTTCATCAATTTCAACCTGTACATTTGCGTAATTAAATTTACCTCTTGAATCATATCCAACTGGGGATAAAGCGAGGCCATTTGTTCCTAATCCAATTGAATAAATCTTAATCTGAAACCCCTTAGCTAATTCTGCCGCTGTAATTGGATCAATAAAACCTGAATTATTAACTCCATCAGTAAGAAGAATGATTACCTTACTATTGGCTTTACTATCTTTTAATCTATTAATTGATGTAGTAAGCCCCAAACCAATTGCCGTTCCACCATCAATAATATCATTATATTTAATCTCTCTTAAAAATTTAAGTATAACACTCGTGTCTGTAGTTAAAGGAGTTTTAGTATAACTTTCTCCAGCATATTCTACTAGTCCTATTCTGTCAGAAGCACGATTCATAATAAATTCCTCAGCAACATTTTTTAAAGCTTCAAGTCTATTAGGTTTAAGGTCTTTTGCTAACATACTCGCAGAAACGTCAATAGCCATAATAATATCAATTCCGCTATTTGTCTTTACTCTTACTGAGGATTCTATTACCTGGGGCCTTGCCAAAGCAATAATAATTAATACTAATGAGATAAGCCTCAAAGCTTTTAGGGTCAATTTAAGTCTTGAATAAAAATTACTTGAATTCTTAAAAGCATCAGAATTAGAAAATTTAAGAGAATTATTTAATTTATTAACTTTAAAATAATTCCATAAAATTATTATTGGAATAAAAACCAATAATGTAAAATATTCAGGGTTTAAAAACTCAAAATTCATTTTTTATCTTCTTTTAATACTTCAATGGAATTTATTATTCTATCTCCTATTTTATCAATATATCTATCGTAATGGGTCAATAATACTATAATTTTAAAGCTAGAGTCGGATAAAAAACCTACAATTTTATACTCACCAGAACTTAACTCCTTATCACTGATTTTAAAATCGGTAGTACCGAAAATGATCAAACCTTTTTCTTTATCTTTTGTTTCAAATTTATCATACTTTGTAACTATATCTTGTAACCCTCTCATTTCGAGACCGTCAAGGATATACTCCATAATTAACTGAAAATTTTGTGGGTCAATTTTTGATTCAGAAGAGTAATCAGAGATAAAAAATTCAATTGATCGATTTGAATTAGAAAAGTAAAATTGAGATTCTAGACTATACTTATCGTATAAAAATTCATTGTTTTGTTTTATCCTTAACATAGCATCTGGTGTCTCTGCATAAATACCAGGTGAGCCATATTCAGATTTTACCCAATTCTTTTCAGCTAATCTTAAGTTTTCATTAAATGTAAGTTTATCAAAAGAATATTGAAACCCATACAAAATTCCGGATAAAATAAATAAAATAATAAATAATATGACCAAAGAAATTGAGAAAATTTTAAATCTCTTTTTTCGTAATTTCTTTTCAACTTTCTTTTGATAAATTAAATTTTTTAGTTTTTCTTCTTCAGAGGGCTCCGGTAATAATTTTGATAATATTTCTATCTCCTTATTAGTTATCTTTAAATCATTTTGTATGATATTCTTTTCTGGTAAGAATTTAGCAAACTTCACTAAATCAGCTCTTTTAAAAACTTCCTCTATTCTATTGATCGAATTTTTTGAAATTGGAAATGATTTTAGTTCACTGACATTATTTAGTCCTTGTATTAATTCTCTTGTGGTACTTTCAAAAGCTCTATTGTAAACCTCTTTTTCAAAAAAACTTCTCAAATAAAAAGTCAAATTTGAATAAAATAACTTAACTCCTTTCGTTGTGTCAATATTAACTTTTTCTAGATCTAGTAATCTTTTTTTAACAAGCTCTATAGGCCTTAATGAAGGTTTAATATTAAATGACGGATTGAAAAATCTAAAAATATTTGATTTAAAATAAATAGAAATGGAAATAATAAAAAATATAAAAATTATTAATGGGTAATTATTTTCCAGGGTCAACTTTAGGACTTCTAATGATGAAATTTCATCAAATGAAGCTTTGACCTCATATAAGCCCTGCTTGGTTGTATCAACTTTAACAGGATTAACAGTAATTTTTTTAGAGTCTGTTAAGAATAGTGAATCCCCAATTTTAATCTTCATTTTAGGAATAATATAATCCCCATCATCAAATGAAATAATTCCATATTTTTTTGAAAATCTCAGTCCATTTTTAACATTAATTGTATCAATTGTACTCTCTGATATTAATTCAAATGGAACAAAAGAAGTTGAATCAGGAAAAATGATATTTTCCTCTTTTTCTGTATCAACATTTATTGTATAAAGAAGCTCTTTACCAATTAATATTGAATCTGATTGGACAGTTGCTCTAACATTTTGAGATTTAACCGAAATGTTAAATAAAAAAATAAAACAAAAAAATAACAAACTTTTAACTGCTTTCATCTATTCTTAAAATATTTTAGCAATTTCATTTGAAAAGCTTCATCTGTATTACACTCAATTACTCCAGAACCCGATTTTTTGAAAAAATCAATAAACTCATTTCTCTTTGAATTATAATATTCAGTATATTTTTTTCTGAGATTCTTTGAACTAGTGTTTACAGTTAATTTCATACCGCTTTCGTTATCAATGATATCAATAACCCCAAGATTTGGGATTATTTCTTCTGTTTTGTCGTAAATTCTAATACCTGTTACATCATGCTTCGATGAGAAAATTTTTAATGAATTTGAATAATCTTTTGAGATAAAATCTGAAATTATAAATGCAATTGACCTATTTTTTAAAATATTAGAAACAAACTTTAGAGGAATATTAAGATTAGTTTTTTTACTCTTAGCCTTAAATTCTAATAATTCTCTTATTATTCTTAAAACATGAGATTTACCCTTTTTTGGTGGGATATATAATTCAACATTGTCCGAAAACAGAATTAAACCAACTTTATCATTATTTTTTGTGGCAGAGAATGCTAGAGTTGCTGCAAGCTCCGTAACATAATCATTTTTAAACACTGAGTTAGATCCAAAAAAATTAGATCCTGAAATATCAATTATTAACATCATCGTTAATTCTCTTTCTTCCTCAAATACTTTTATAAAAGAATCGTTATATCTGGCTGTAACATTCCAGTCAATGGCTCTTACATCATCTCCAAATTGATATTGTCTAACCTCACTAAAAGCCATGCCTCTACCTTTGAATGTAGATTGATACTCACCACCAAAAATATGATCAGATAATCTCTTGGTTTTAATTTCTATTTTTCTGACTTTTTTTAAGAGCTCTTTTGTATCCATATTTAAAAGTTTATGGAACTTCGATTTCGTTTACAATCTTTGTAATAATATCAACTGATGACATGTTTTCAGCTTCAGCTTCATAGGAAATTCCGATTCTGTGCTGTAGAACATCAAATACTACTGCTCTTACATCATCTGGAATCACAAATCCCCTTCTATTAATAAAGGAATAGCATTTTGCTGCTAATGCAAGATTAATACTTCCCCTTGGTGACGCACCAAAAGAAATTAATGGTTTTAAATCTGACAAATTATATTTTTCAGGAAATCTAGTTGCAAAGATTATATCAATAATATATTTTTCAATTTTCTGATCCATATATACTTCTCTTACTAGTTTTTGAGCATTAATAATTTTTTTTGTTGTTAAAACAGGCTTTACCTTAATTTCATTGTTTTCAAGATTTGCTCTCATTATCAACATTTCATCTTCAAATCGCGGGTAAGATATAACCGTTTTTAACATGAATCTATCAACCTGAGCTTCAGGGAGGGGATATGTTCCTTCCTGGTCAATTGGGTTTTGTGTAGCCATTACTAAAAATGGTTCATCAAGCTTAAATGTTTCTTCTCCTATAGTAACTTGTTTTTCTTGCATAGCCTCTAATAATGAGGATTGAACTTTAGCCGGTGCCCTATTAATCTCATCTGCAAGTACAAAATTTGCAAAAACGGGACCCTTCTTAACCGAAAACTTAGATTGCTTAACATTGTATAGCTGTGTTCCAATAACATCCGCAGGTAATAAATCTGGGGTAAACTGTATTCTACTAAAAGTACCGCTTATAGCTTTAGATAATGTATTTATGGCTAAAGTTTTTGCCAAACCAGGGACACCTTCTAATAATATATGTCCCTTTGCGAGTAGGCCAATTAGAAGTTTATCAATCATAATATCTTGACCGATAATTACCTTATTCATTTCAAATTTCAATAAATCTATAAATGCACTTTCCTTTTCTATTTTTTCATTAATTTTCTTAATATCAATCTTCTTCTTCATAACTAAAAATTATTATAACTTTAAAATTGGTTTTGCAAAATGGGAAATCATTAGAAATATCTTTGTTAATATTAGGTTAAAAAATAGGTTTTTTAACCTAATATTAACATTTTAAAAAAATTTTAATTTAAAGCTTGAAAACAATACTAATTACCGGAGCTACGAGTGGCATTGGACTTGCAGCTGCAAAAAAACTCGCAAATTCAAAAAATAATCTCATTTTATGTGGCAGAAGACAGTATAAACTAGATGAAATTTCAAATAAACTATCTAAAATTACAAATGTCTTGCCTCTCCGCTTTGATGTTTCTGACAAAAAGGAAGTAAATAAAATTTTAGAAAATCTTCCTAGGGAGTTTAGTACTATTGATATTCTCATAAATAACGCTGGAAATGCGCACGGACTGGATACAATTCAAAATAGTTCGCTTGATGACTGGGATAATATGATTGACAGTAATATTAAAGGATTACTATATGTATCTCGTGTTATAATTCCTAAAATGATTGTAAAAAAAAGTGGGCATATAATTAATATTGGTTCTCTTGCTGGCAGAGAAGTATATGAAAAAGGTAATATTTACTGCGCTACAAAACATGCAGTCAACACCATTTCAAAAGCTATGAGAATTGATCTGAATAAAACAGGAATTAAAGTCTCTGAAATCAATCCAGGGCTTGTAGAAACTGACTTTTCAAATGTTCGCTTTAAAGGAGATAATAAGAGAGCGAAAAAAGTTTATCAAGGATATAAGGCGCTACAAGCAGATGATATTGCAGATATTATAGAATTTGTAATAAATAGACCAGACCATGTTAATATTGCTGATATTTTAGTACTACCTAAGGCACAAGCAACAAGCTCAATAATCAATAAAAACAAACATTAGTTTTTTATAATTTTACGAACTATAGAAGTTTGATAATAAGAAAATTCCGCAAGATAGATTCCTTTATTTAAATCACTAATATCTAAAAAATCAATTATTTTAGATTGCATAATTAATCTACCCGAAATATCAAAGATCTTAATTACAAATTCAGAACCATTACCTTTAATTTTTAAGTAATCATAAACTGGATTGGGGTAAATTTGAATGTTTGAAAGGTTTTCTTGATCTGTTATTGATGCCGTACAATTTGAATCAATTCCATCGTCATTTATAGTCCAACCATGGTTATCAATTAAATTCTGCCTTGCATTCTCAGATAGACAAAAAGTAATTCCAACAGCCCCTAGTTGTACATTTGACTGCACTGATTGTTGTTCCCAGGCAATTAGAATATTATCATAATTTTGTGTTGACATTTCTGAAAAATTAAACATATTATACATACTATAAACATTTTGGACATCCCAATTTGCGATATTTTGATTAAACGAAGAATCGTAAAACATTACTTGCATAGTTACAACATTGGAAGTATTCCAGTTACTGATATCTTGATTAAAATTTGTAGCTTCCCTAAACATACCAAACATATCTGTAACATTAGTGGTGTCCCAATTACCAATATCTTGATTAAACGAATTAGCCTGATGAAATACATGGTTCATATCTGTAACATTAGAGGTGTCCCAATTACCAATATCTTGATTGAAATCTGCTGCTGCATCAAACATACGACCCATATCAATTAGGTTAATTGTATCCCAACTACCTATATTTTGATTAAAAGAAATTGCATATCTAAACATTGAGGACATATCTATAACATTTGAAGTGTCCCAGCTACCGATATCCTGATTGAAATTCTCAACTCCACTAAACATAAAGTTCATACTAGTTACATTGCTTACATTCCAGTTTCCAATATACTGATTAAAATAACTTGCTCCATTGAACATATTAGACATGTCTGTAACATTTGAGGTGTCCCAGCTACCAATATCCTGATTAAAGTAAATTGCTCCATTGAACATATTAGACATGTCTGTAACATTTGAGGTGTCCCAGCTACCGATATCCTGA
>MDSY01082121.1_pt1 | contig 18436 bp, 29 predicted proteins | sample 811131 | NCBI WGS metagenome assembly MDSY01 (sample SAMN05326643, study PRJNA326480) | marine metagenome | isolation source: seawater | place: Atlantic Ocean: South West | collected 2010
CGCTTTACATAAAACATCTAATCCAGCGGCCCCACCTTCTTTCTTTAGAGTTCTAATGATAATTGGTTTTGGGTCAGCCTTTTTCTCTCTTAGTTGTCTAAAGTCTTCTCCAGTTATTTTACCATCACCATCAGCATCTATTCTTTTTTGGTTGCCGACCAATGCTTTCGTTTCTTCCTCGTCTTCATCATCTACCTTGTGTGTTCCACAGTGTATCTTCAATACATCTTCCCATGTCATTTATTGTTCACCTCTTTCTTGATTTTCCTTTGAGCGCTTATCGTCTGTAATTGGCCCACCCTTAGCCCATGTATAACATGTTCTAGCGGAATGGCATTTGAAATGGTGCATCCAGCAATAACCTAGACGACCATCATCATCTAATTCTAACGGCATACATTTTTCCATTCTAGGAGAAATATCAAATGCAACACAGTTACTACAGTTAGATTTCTTTGCTACTTCAGCAGTAGTATTCCACCTTGCCGCATACCTTTCCCAGTATTCTTCATCATCTAAGTTTAAAGGACCATATTGAATATGTTCGGCTTTAACTGCACTATCTCTATTTTTAGTGTTTAACTCTAAATCTTGAGTTGCTCTAGGACAAGCCATTTCTTTTAATATTATTTCCCAACTCATGCTTTCATCCTCTGCGTTTTTCTCTTACTAGACTCCTTTCGGGATAGAGCAACCTTATGAGCCGCATTTAATCTCTTTTTCGCTTCAGGGTCTTTAGCCCTTTTAGCCGCAACTCTCGCTCTTTGCTCTACTAAGTTAATGATTTGTGATTGTCTTTTATGTGGTTTATTCTTAAACGCAGAACTAGAAAACGTTTCTCTAACATCTTGCGCTGTTCTAAATTTTACAGGTACAGTATCTTTTGGATTCTCATCAGTATATAACCTTCTAGTAGAACCTTGGGGTTTTTTTCCTGTACCTTTTCTTGGTTCTTTTTTTAGAATAGTTTTCCAACCTTTCTTAACATAACCACTAGCATAAGCCGCTTGAGCAACTTCTTGTGCCTTTTTCTTAGTTTTGAATGGACCCTTAGAACCCCAGTAATATCCATTCTTTCTTTTAGTTATAGGCATCTTAATCACTTTTGGCTAAATTTCTTCCCTGTTGGTATATGTTGTTTACCTTGTTTTCTTCCTTTTCTTTTCTTTCTATCTTGATAATCTAAAGTCTTTTTAGGAGTTCTTTGATATGTTGCTTTTGGCATATATCTTCCCTTTGTTTTAGAAGGCGCCTTTTTCCCTTTGGCTTTCGCTCTATGTTGTTCTTGGCTACCCCACTCTTCATCAGTCCAAGTGGATAAGTCTTGTTGCCTTTTTGTTTTGGCTTTCAAGACTTCTTGCCATTTAATCACGATAGCCGCCACCCGCTTTCTTGTAGGCTTGAGCCAACATTTGTGCTTTTCTTGCAGACCATTTACCAGCAGGGCCACCTTTACTACCTGCCTTTATGCGATTAAAAATTCTTTTACGCATAGTAGGTTTAGTATAGTTACCAGCCTGATTAACAGTAGATTTTTTCTTTTTCTTTAATACTTCTTCCCAGTTCATTTTATCACCTAAACATTGCTTTAATTGTATAAACTACTTCTTCATTTATTCCATAATTTCTTGAAATAGATTCATAAGAGGAAACCGCCTTAACTATTCTATCAATTTCAGTGGCAGTTAAATCCATCCTATGTTCTTTGTGTATTTTATTGATAACTAAACCCATTTGGTCTACATCCGTTAATGATAGATAAGATTTAACAATAGGTTTATTTTCCATTTTTCTAATAGTATCATGAGCATATAATAAAGATTCATTTATTTCATCCATTTTATGGAACTCATCAAATAATCTATCTAACCGTAATAAAGATTCATATAAATCTTCATCCATTCCAGCGGCTAATTTTTTTTCTGCTCTAGGTAATGAACCCCCTTCACCAAATACATCGGGGTCACGTTTTGGCGCACCTGCTCTATAACTACTAATACCAAAGAAGGCCGTAAACTCTGGAAGATTAATAGCATGTCTTAACATATCTATTGGGTAATTTTTACCTCTTCTATCTTTATCGGGTTTTAAATCACCAAAAAATCTTTGCATTGCTTTTGTTTGATTTTTTATATCAGCGGTGGGCATAGCACCTTTGATTACATTCAGAACAGAAACTTTATTCTTTTTATCAAACTGTTGACCAAATATTTCATTTAATGCTTTGGAAGCCCTTCTAGCGGCTTTGAATAAACTACTTTCATCATCTACTAAAGTTCCCCTTGTTGCTAAACGCATGAAAGCGATTAACGCCTCAACATCTTTCTTTCTTATATCATCCATTCCTTTCTCTAATAAAGAACCAATAGGGCTTACTAATTGTCCTTGTTTATCTCTAACCATTTTAGATAAATTTAACCAAGCACTCCCTGTTGACCATCTTGGTCTTTCTTTTGCCTGAACATAAAATTTTCCAGATAAAGGCTCAATATAATATTCATACATGGCATCCATTAAATTATTCCAAGATTTAGTTAGTTCGGCTGGTAATTTTCTATTAATACCTTGAGAGGCTATTTGTTTTATAGCACCAAAAGTGCCACCTAATGCACTATCTCCTTGGTCCTTTTCTGATATTTTTTCATTATAAACATCAAACGCATCTCTAATTTCTTTCCCGAATATAGTAAGAACTTCTAAGAAATCTTCAGTCATCTCATTAACTTCATCAAGATATTCTTGATTAATAGCCTTTCGTTGTTTTTTACCCTTTTTACCTCTAGTGAATTCTTGAAAGAAAAGCCCAGTATCTTTTGGTAATTTAGTAGAAGTTTGTCTTACTTCAAGTACGTCTTTTAATTTGGATTTTTCATCTACAGTGGTACTGAATTCTATAAGTTCTTTAGGTTGTTGCCTTGCGTAATATTCATCTTCTATAAATGGAGATATAGGTAAATGATAGGGAGCCTTTTTCCTAGTCATAGATATGTTATTTTCCCACTCATTGAATTTAGAAATAAACTCATCAGTTAATTGTTGGTTTTCTTTAAATATAGGCATCATTGATAATAAAGACCTGTATTCTCCACCACCAATAAGTAAATTTCTAAGTTTTCTTAAATCCCCTATAGGTATGGGCATGTCTTCATACTCATCACTGTATTTGTACCAAAAGATAGGGTCAACTGGTAAGGCTTTAGATTTCTTAGCAGTTAATTTTATCTTTTCAGTTTCATCAACTACTTCTTGCACTGCTGGATTCATAGAAGCAGTTTCTACAAACTTAGGACGGTCCTCGTCAACTGGTTCCTTATCTTCATATTCTAAATTTTCACCTAGTCTTTCATCTTCTTTACCAGCAACTTCCACTTCTGCGCCACTTATATCTTCATCTTCGGATATACCTTTTAACTCCATAAACTTACCAATTAACTTTAGAGCAAGTGGAAGTCCTTCTTCTATCTCCATAGAAAAACTATTTAATTTTAAAACATAGTTAGGTATAATTATATCTCCTTGTAGATATTTTTTCTGATATAATTCTCGAACTTCACTTAATGCCTCTTTTAAAGTTTCATCATCTTCACCATTTCTTTTCTTGTCATCAAGTAATGCGTTTGCATCTTTATTGAATTTATCAAAAGCAGTGATAACTTTATCGTGTTTTTTATGTATTCCTTCCCAGTAATCGTATATCCTTTCTCTAGTTTCCCATCTACCAAAAGGTAAATTACCAATTTCTTCTATCCAGCCTAAATCTATTTTTTTCCTTGTATCTTTAACTCTAGCCTGTTCTAACTTTAACTTTCTTTTATCTAATAATTTTTTTAGTGAATTAATATTATTATTTATATCTCTTTTCTGAGCATCATCTTTAACTGCTGGATGACCAGATTGTGACAAATCTGTTAGTATATTCTTAACTTGTTCAATCTCTCTTTCATTATCGACTTTAGTTTTAACTTTAACATTATCTAAATCAAAACCTGAAACAAATAAGTCTTCATAGTTAACGGCTCTTTTCTTATCTCTCCAATTAAAATATTTACTTACTTCTTTATTGAATTCTTCGAATGGGTTTTTATCTTTTGTTTTTCCCTCTGGAAGTTGAGTAGCCAGTTCATCTCTCAGTTCATTAATCTCTTTATCTATTTCTTCATCAGTTGCATCAGGATTAGTTGTTTCTAAATGGTCAAATAAGTCATCTGAAAAATTATTCCATTGTTGGTTATTCCACGCTTCTTTTGCTTTTTCTTTCCAATCTTCAGTTATCATTATTTATCCTCCACTATTATTTTTTGTCTCACTAATAAATTTATAATACTAGTTTTACCTTTAGTTTTACCAGCAAGGGCTTTTCGTCTAGTTTCTTTATCTAAATGTTTAGCGGGGTTTTCTAGTATCTCTTTTACTTTCTTTTCCGCTTCTTCTTTCAAAAAGTTTCTAACTTTAGGTATATCTTGTTCTACAGCCGCTACTAAATCCTTCACTATACTTTTTACTTCAGCATCGGATTTTGGGTTTTCTTTATCATACTTCAAATCGTCTATGAATTCAGTATAATTGTTAACACCTAATTGAGTGGTAAACGCTCTACCTAATTTAGTTAAAATAGCAAATAACTCACCAAATGATGGTGCGCTTGCACTTGAAGATTGAAACCTTAAAACATCTTTAAAATCCTTTTTATTATCAAGTGCTGAAAACACAACAAGTGCAACATCTCTTTCTTTTGGATTTAATCCTTCGGTTCTTTCTTTCATAACTGATTGTATTTGTGGCATTATTGTAACTTTTGGTTTTGCTTTCTTTCTAAGTGAATTTATCATTCTAGCATAAGTGTCACCAAATCTATCTCTTACTTGTTGTATAGTGTCTAAGACTTTAATATTAGCAATAAATTCATCTAACCTATCTCGATTACCTTTAGTAGTAAAATGTTTTATTCCAGATGTTTCTTTAACAGGATTAACAAAAAGAGGTCTTAATATTTGAAAATCCTCTACTCCACCTTCATCTGTAGTTTCTTCCTCTATTTTTTCTATTGTCTTATCATAGTCCTTTAATTTCTCAACAAATTTTAATTCTACATCTGAAAGAGATAAAGAAAGATAAGGAGTTACTTTTCTATCATCATCTACCATTTTATTTAAAAAAGGGTAAAGAGAAGAATCAGGATTAGTAAACTGTTGTTTTAGATATAATCTTTTTTCTTTATCATTTTTTGATTGAAATTCGCTCAATTCTATATCTGAAAGTCTACCAACATCTTTCCCAAACAAACTTTTAAAATCTTTTCCACCCGATTCTATTATTCTCTCAATATAGTAATTCATAACAGCATTTCTATTTTTATAGAGTTGTTGTGTGGTATTCGTCATAAAATCAGAATACAGAGTAGAAGTATCAGAATACTCATCATCTAATAATTGCAACACAATAGGATTAGCCCCTTTAGGACTTTTTGTTCCCGATGTTCCAGTTATTAATTGAGAACCCTTTAATCGCTCTGGTACAAACTTAGCACCTTTACGAACTATATACCCATAATAGTATTGAGCATGGTCAAAAGTAAAATTCGGATTTACCTTATATTTTTCAAATTCTTTCTCTTGTTGTTGTAATAATTCTGCTTGAGATAATCTAGTTCCTTCTTTCTTTGGCGTTGTTTTATAATCTTCTTCTGTTTGCGCTGTAATTAATTTACCAACACCAAAAGCCCTAACAACTGGTAGTTGCTCTGGTTTGATTTTTATATTCCTAGTTTTAAGTCTCTCCATAATTTTTTCTCTTATGTCACCTAATTTTTCTTTTTCCAAACGACTAGAAAAAATACTAGTTCCATCTCTTTTAAAGGTAACATCTCCTATTGAATCTAATCTTACTCTACTCCATTCTTCATCAGACATTCCTTGATTAGATATAGTAATAGTTATTTGATTTAGCAGACCTACATTAGAAAGAATAGTTCTAATATTAGGTTTAAGTTTTAGTCCGAAACTTTGCAGTTTATCATTTACTTTAACCTTATCTCTAAGATTAGAATTGAATTCCTCTAAGAGTTTTAATTGTTCTTCTTTAGATAATTCAGTTATACCTGTTAAAGCCTTAATAGCAGACTCAGTGTTATTCCAATCTGTTTTGCGTTTAAATTGAGTTTTAGCCCCCGCTTCTCTTTTGCCCCCTTTGTAATTTTTTTCCAATATTGGCAAAACCTCTTTAACAAATCTACCAATTATAGTACGGATATGTTTTGGTCTAGTAACTGGATTACGCCCTGAAGCCAAACTACCAATTACAGTTGTATCCCAAGCATTAGGATTTTCTTTCCATTCTTCCAGTTGTTTAATAGTTCCTCTAATACCCTTTTGTGGATATGACCCACTTTTTATATCGTTAATGAATGCATCATTATCTAAAGGTATATTTTTATTACCTTCTTTATCTTGAGTGAGACTATGAAATCTAATGAGTTGAGCCCATTGTATAGGGTCATCCGCTGGTAACTGAGTAGTCCAGTTTTTAGGAACTTGTTTAAGAAGAAGTAAAGACCAACTCATTGTAATTGCTCCTGTAATTTAGATTTGATGTCCAACCAAACTTGGGGGTGTTGCTGTGCTAATACTTCTTGGACTACCTGCATTTGAGCGACAATAATGGTGTCCTGTCTTTTATGAACAAGTTGGCCTTTAAACTCCAACATGTATTTTAATGACTCACGTATTTCTTTAGCGAGTTTGGTTAGACTGTCAATGTATTTTGGGTTTAAGTCATCTTCATCAAACAACATTTCTATTTTATCTTCTAATCTATGAATATTATCAGCAAGCATATCTACTTCATTTAATTCTCTTTTTGCTATTTCCATTGCCGCAGACTTTTGCACAATAGGTTTCAAATGTTTACTCATATGTTTCATTACTTGTTGACGAGTTATTCCTAAATCTGCCGCAACAGTTGTAGGAGATATTTCTCCTTCATGAATGGCTAACTCTAATTCTTGTCTTTGCGGGCTAGTGCATAATGCACATCTAGGGTTTGACTGGTCGGTATATTCTGTGTCCATGTGATTTCTTAAATGCCTTGAAGAAACACCGCTAGGCCATCCCATTTCAACATCTAGTTCATCGGGAGTAATTTGCAAAGAAGTTAATCTTTCTTCTAATTGCTCCCTATCAGGATGTTGACAGAGCCTACAGCGTTTTCTTGTTTTAGCCAATTAATCACCCTGTTTTATAATCTTCTTTCTCCTAAATTCCGAGCGTTTAAATCAATCGGGTCTGTAATGTCGCCGAGTGGTAAAGTGGAACCAGCAACAAACCCATCTCGCCAAGTGCCTTCTGCTATAGTAAAATCAGGAACGACCGTCTCCTCTAATTCTTGCCAAAGACTCTCATATGTCACATACCATTTAAAATATCCTCTAGCAATATCCATTGCAGTTGTTTCTGTCATAGCATCACTGTGTTCTTTAAGGTGTTTTTCCATTAATTCCCCTACTTTATTTTTTGCAAATTCAGTAGCCTCTTTTAGCGTTCCTGTAAATTTAATATCTACGTCAAAACTGGGCGCTCTTTGTCCGCTATTCATATAAAATTCAAAATAAACCCTATATTCTTTTTTCTGTTTTAATATATCTTCCCATGTCATTTAATCAACTCCATAAACTAGCGACCCAACTTTTCTTAACTGGTTTTGGTTTTAATTTCTCTGGAATTTTATTACTCCAATTTCTTAATACTCCCTTTACACCACCGTCATCGGGAGTATAAAATAATCTACCATCGGGTGCTTCGAAATCGCCTCTTTCTCTCATAACTTTATTGATAACTCTAAATAATAAAGGACGTGTAATTTTAATTCTAAACTTTTTAATATTTTCATGACCTACTATATCTTGAAAACCACCAATAGCGGTTATAAATTTAGAACTTAATCTATTAACATTAAACGCTTTAGCATTTATATTATCTAATATCCTACTTGGGCCTCCACTATAAATGACTTTGTTGGAAGCATTACCAGTCCCATAAGTTCCAGTAGATTTCATTATTCTTCTTACATAATTAGCGAACAATTTCCAGTCTGCTAATTGTTGTGCCTTTTTCTCCATATTAATCCCACCACCACTTGTAGCAAAATCAATAATTACTTCATCTATTACCGCACCTTCTATTTGTTTATCGAATGTCTCCAATAATCCCAATAAACCAGTTGTAATTAGCGTTCCTTTTTTAGACACACTTGAATTAGCAAACATGGCTTGATGCATTGGTGGAGTTTGATTACCGTTTTCCGCACCATACCAAGAAGAAGGAACAGCGCCCATTTCATTCTCAGATTCTTTAACTTTTGTTCTCATCTCAACATATTTGGGTGTTCTGTAATGACCATAAACAACTGTCTTTTCATCAACTTCAAAACCTCCACCTTCTTTTGCTGATATAGAAGCGGGAACTGTAAAAGGAATATTTTTAGGGTCATTTTTACCACCAGCAAATCCTCTTATTTTTTCTGTGAATTCTTTCATATCTTCTGCATCTTCTTCTGTAATTAACCCATCTTCCCCTCCCAATATTCTTTCGAAATCGGCTAATTGTTCTTTAAATAAACGCTTTTCTTGTCCTTTACGAGAAGCGGCAGAAGTTACATGGTTGTCTAAATGCTCATATAAAGTATCAAAATATTTTTTACCTTTAGGTGTGCCTTTACTCCCAGTTGCCGCAGAACCAACAACTCCAATATCTTCATTACTTAATCCTTTACAGGTGTCAGTCCATTTAACAAAATCCGCTTTTAATTTAGAATGTATTTCTCCTACATCTTGGTCTATAAAAGAAATTACCCCATCTGGTCCTTTAAACCTAACTAACTGTTTTTTCTTTACTGGTTTCTTTTTAGCCTTTAAAATTGGTTCTCTTTTCCATAGTTGACTTGTCCAACTCATTCTTCATCTTCCTCCTTTTTCTTTTTCTTTTTTCCGTATATGGGTTTACTTTCAATTCCAGCAGTTGTACTAGTAACTGCACCTGCAAGTTTTAACATTCTAGTCCAACGACCAGTTCCTTGTTTACCTGCTAACTTATCCAAAATAGGTAAACGGTATTTCTTAGCAACTTTAAGTTCTGCTTCGGGTTGGTCCATATTTCTAAATTTCATTTCCTCTTTCATTTCACTAACGTATTGTGGATAATCTCTAACAAATTCTGTTTCAATAATAGCCTTATTTAACTCAAACATTTAATCCACCTGCGTAAATGCACTTTTTCTGTGCTTCTTTCTTTTATTTTTCTTTTCCTCTTTTATTTTTACAGGTTTCTTTTTTAATACTTCTTCCCAACTCATGCGCCATCACCCATATATTTTGGAACTTTCATTGGACAATAAGGAGGTGCTGATGTTTCTCCTTCCGCTGGTAACTTTAATGGACAAAAACCAGTTAAAGTAGCAATAAATTCTTTACATTTAGGACATGTTCCAGAGTATTGAGTTTTTCTTTTATAGATAGAGTCTTCAGTATTTCTAAGTAACTCTGTCCATGTCATAATACCACCCAATGTCTAACCGTAACTATATCTCATTTAATATTATATTGTTTCTTTAATATACTTTTCCACAATTCTCCGCTAAATTTAGACTTCGCTCGTTCAAGTAAGAAATCCTCATCATTCTTACCAGTTTTAACTGCTAATTCTAACAAAAAGTCTAAAATTTCTCCAACTTTTCTTCCACTCAATCCCTTATCTAAAAGGTCTTGTCCAGAGACAGCCAATTCTTTCAAATTTGTTGGTTTTCCTTCACTTTTCATTGATTTTAGTTGTTCACTTAGCGTTTTTTGGTTTTTGGCTTTCTGTAATGCATCAATATTACGAATAATATCACTTTTATCAGTCATTTTAGATAAAAATCTAACAATATTAAGGTCATTTACATCTAGTTTTTGAAAATCCATAACTGCTTTAACTATTTTAGCATCTTTATTAGATAATTTCATTAAATCTTGTAACTTCTCACTACTTGAATCTTCACCAAATAACGCCAAAAACGCTGGAAAAGCATTTTTATCCAATTTATCCATTAAAGGATTAACTTTTCCATTACTAAGTATATGCTTCATTAATCCAGTCTCGACTAAAAGTTTAACTCCTATGGTGGGCTTCAGGGATTTTTCGAACATTTTTCGAAATTCTTCTTGGAATCGTTCATTAGAAACAGTTTTAATTTTTTGAGCATTTTTCTTTATTTCTTTCATTGTTTCTTCTTCTATTTTAAACTCAAATCTAGCCGCAAATTGAACAGCCCTTAACATCCTTAATGGGTCATCTTCAAACGCTTTTGGATTAATTACAGAAATTTGTTTGTTTTTTATATCAAGTTGACCTCTACCTTCAATATCTACTAGTTCTCCAGTTTCAATATCCTTAGCAATTGCATTCATCCAAAAATCTCTACGCAATTGTTCTTCTTCTAAAGTAATATCTTTACCCAACTTAACTTCAAAATCCTTGTGACCTTCCCCAGTACTTACTTCTATTCTAGGAACAACAATATCTACAGGCTCTCCTTTCTCACCAGTAGGATTAAATTTTAACACTCCAAAACTTTTACCAACTAAATTGACTTTACCATGTTTATTCAACAATTCTTGTAAATCTTCTATGTCTATACCAGTAATTATCAAATCTAAATCCTTTGACACTTTACCTAGAAACTCATCTCTAACTGCTCCACCAATTTGATATATTTTACCGCCCATAGATTTTACATCTTGGCGCAACTCACTAGTGATTATATCTAATGAAGCCTTTAAAATTTGCATCCATCCCACAATATCACCTATTAGGAACTTCTTCCACAACTCCGCTTAACTTACCACTGTATTTTTTAAAATTCTCAATCTGATTCGAATGAAATGGTTTACCACCATCAGGGCTAGTTGCAATCGTTACATGAGCAAACTTATCATCATCTCTCTCAGCATCTACTTTAACAGCCATTGCCCTATCATCAATACCAATAGCAGTAATATTCATTGAAACTTTATCTCCCACCTTATATTTTGAATCTCGCAACGGTCCAAGTTTAATTGTCATATGATGAGCAATAGGTTTCCATCCTTCGGGAACTAACTCTAACAATTTATTTCTGGATTCCTCATCAAGAACAACAGCAGAATAACTAATACTTTTTTTAAATACATTTTTGAGATGAGTGTCCACCCTATTCAATTCTTGTCCTCTATATGCAGAGTTATCTTCTAATGTTGTATTCCATCCTCGGTTTCTCTTAACTGCTTCACTAACAGGTTCTCCCCAAATATTTACAAAATCTTTCAATGGAAAACTCCTATTTTGGTTTTTTCCTAAATAAGTATTGAAGGTAACTCTCCCGCCCGAATAAGAAAAAGAAATCATTTCTATATTTTTAACATCGGGGAATCTCCAAACCCATCCTTTAGATTTTCTTCTATCTGTAATTTTAGAAGCAAGATTTTCTATTTCGTTTCTAGGAGATTTACCCCTTTCTGGACTTCTATTAGTAACAGCCCATAAATAATGAGGTCTAGTAAAAATTGTTTTATCTTCATTTATAGCACCAGTAAACCTACCCCAAACTTCTCCTTCAACCTTTACTTCTTTAAACGTTTTATCACTAGTTTCTTGATATGCAAAACCTTCATAATCTTTTGGAGGCAACAATTTAAGAATATCTTTCCAACTCACGCTTCCACCTTGTTCTCCAACCAATTAGCCAGCCGAGTTAATTCCGCTAAATTAACTCCTGTCTGATACCCACGACTATGAGCCCATTCAATTAATCTATTCGTTGAAAGGTTATTTCCGCTATTTGGCATAAATGGACATCCGCCCAACCCACCAACACTCGCATCAAAAGTAGTTACACCCCATTCTATTGCCGCCTCTACATTTCGAAACATATCATTAGCACCCTCATGTAAATGCAATGCAATCTCAACAGGTAAACCCCTAGTCAACTCCAACGTCTGTAACAACTTACTTGGATAACATGCTCCAACCGTATCACACAAAACAACCGTATTGCCTAATTTAGAAGCCATCTTTAGAACCCTTAGCATCTTATACTCATTTGGAAGTCCTTCATACGGACAACCAAACGCACAAGAAACATAAACCCTAACATTCTCTTTATCGACCCCATCCAACATCTCAATATACTCGGCATAAAGCACATCTAAACGCTTCCCCCAATTCCTAACATTAAATTCCTCAGAGGGAGAAAAACACACATTAAACCTAGTAGCCCCAACATCTTTTGCTCTTTCAAATCCTTTTAGATTCGGCACAAGAACTCCGAAATCCGCCAAACCCTTAGTTCCAACAACCACATTCTCAGCATCCGCTAAATTAGGAACTCTTTTTGGATGAACAAACGATGTAATTTCAATTTCAGTTAGCCCTGCATCATATAAATCATTTATCAGACTAATTTTTTCATCAGTAGTTAAACTCCCTTCCCAATTTTGCAACCCATCTCTAGGTCCAACTTCGTAAATACTTATGGGGGTCATTTCTATCACCTAACTTTTTCAAAAAATGGGCGGTAATTTGTGTGGGACTAGCAAAAAAATTTTTGGCCGTTTAAATCTATTTCCAGCCAATACCCGTTTAACTCTCATCCTCCATCAATGACAGTATATCTTCCTTCGTAAATAACTCGCTTAGTACTTTAGACTTTAAAGTACTAGCAGAGCATTCATTATAACTTACAGGGGCAACATTATGTATATCTTTTAGCGTTAAAAGCAAGCCTTTTCTGTTAGTTTTAGCCGTAGCGTTTAAGATATTTTTCTTTATGTCAAGTAAATTATTAATAGCCATAAGATAACCTGTTGAGAGGTATGCAGAGTGGTTTAATTAATAGATATACCGTATAAAGTGTTACTTTTAACGTTTAAAGCACTCAGTTAGTCGTTTTACCATAAAATAAAAAATTTATGCAAAGCCATATGGTTGTGTGCTTTGCCCACACGACCTCATAACACAATTAGAATCCTGTAGATATGCGAATAGAAAATACATACGGAGATATGGTCTTTGAGAGTGGAGAAATAACGAAAAAAACAACATACTACTTTGATAGTTTAACTGAATTGTTAGACTTTAGAGAAACAATGAGTGAGAAACACATAGTAGTTTTTCATAATTTAAGGATAGAAATAACTAGATATGTTGAGTTTGAAAGATATATGGTTGAAGGTGGTGAAGAAGAATGAGTGATGAATTAGTAACTATATGTGACTCATGTAATGAGCCAACAGAACTGATAACTTGGAAAGATAGTGAAGAAGTCTGTTACGGTCATGGTAGAATATCAACTGAATGGTTCGAATGTGAAGGTTCAGAATGTTGTCGTTCTGAAACTACAGAATGGCCTTTAGGGTTTTGGGTAGAAGAACATCTTGAAATAGCATTAGAATTCGGCTATATAACACAAGAGGAATATAATCAAATAATGGGGGAAACAGAATGAATGGACATTTCACTTATGATAGGAATTGGGAACAGATAGAAAACATGTTAGACAAGGCAGAAAGGAAACAAAACTTTCACTCAATCGAAATGAGTAAGAATCTACCTAAAAAAGAACGTATATTTCATATGCGTCAATTTAAAGCCTTAGAAGGAGTAATTAAATCGCTTCGATGGGTTTTAGGTGATAAGGACGTTGACCACCCTTTGGAGTAATCCATTGGGGTAGTCGCCAAAGTACTACCATATGGTAATACATGCTTTGCGGGTATTGCCCGAAGGCGTTATTCTTCTTCATCGAAGCCGTCCCATTCACCCATGAATGACTCATAATAACTATTGTAAATGTGTTTAGTCATTACTTGCCAAATAGAAAGGCCCACATCATCAGCCGTTATTAATTCGGTCATATCATTAAAAACCTCTAATATCTCATTATAATAAACAGGCACTAAACCATCAATAAATTCAGGTATTCCGTCTTCGTCATCATATTGTTTCTTATATTCTTTAACCATATCTTCCCAGTGTTCATAATTAGTCATACTCTATTATTGATTAGTTCTCTATGAGGTATTCCACAAAGTATCATACCATATGGTGTTATACTTTGTAAAGACACCTTATAGGGATTAACTGATTATACTAATATGCACGTAGGAGTAGTATTAGCAGAGATAGCATTGAATGAATTTGATGGATGTGAAAGAAGAATGTTTGAATTAATGGGAATGAGGAACGGATGCAGATGCCCTCGATGTGAGGTGGTAGAATGAAGAAGAAGCAATATATGGCTAAGAAAGGACGCAGAATGTTTGATAACAATGGGTTTGAAAGTCCCTTATGGAAAGCATATTGGGCAAGAATAGACGCAGAAAAGAAAAAAGAGGAAGAAGAATAAAGGCCTTCGGGTCACTAACAACAAAGTTATGACCATATGGTGTGTAACTTTGGATGCTACACCTTATACTTACTCATAATTACTATAATCATGACAGAAGCAAAGATGTTTTGGAATGGATATAAAAGAGGAAAAGAAGACGCATTAGATGAATTTACAGTATGTGATGTATGTAATAACCTTACGATGGATAGTAGACACCCTGAAGGTTTTTACGGACCAAAATACTGCACCCCTTGTTGCCAATTATCAATCGTTACAGGAATACCATTAGATAAATTAATGGTTAATGGAAGGTGGTATTTTGACCAATTAAATTAACGGCCTTCGGGTCAATAATCTCAAAGTTATGACCATATGGTATGATACTTTGTAACTTATATACCTTATATGCACTAGTTACTAATATTAACATGGACGAACTACCTAGTTATGTTAGCGATAAAGAACAAATAAACAATATTAGTGTTTTGCATGTTTGTAGAACTGGTAAAAAAGAACAGTTTTATACATTGTATCATGAAGGAGTAATTAAAAGAGAATTTGGTACTAATGGTTTCTGCGACTTCCGACAGAACTTAGCACATTCCTTAACTGATGCTCTTGAAAAGGCTACAGATACATTTAACCAGTTAGTTGAAAGTAACTTTTGGGATGCGGTTTCAATTCAATACCATGAAACCCCTAGAATGAAATATAACAAATGGAATGCATTTGGAGCAGAATTCAAAACTGCTAAATCTGGTAAAGTCATGTGGGCTCATGCTACTTCTGCTTTTTGGGATTTTTGGAAGGCAGAAAAACAAACTATCAAAGATGCAGGGTTTTGGGTTAAAAAGATGGATTCAGGATGGATGATATTTTGCAGACAAGAGGCAAAATACGATTACTCCTAATCGATAGCGCCCTTCGGGGCCATTTTTACAAAGTTAAGACCATATGGTAATGAACATTTGTAGTTATTACTAACTTTTCAACATTAATTGTCACATGTTACAGAAAACCAGATATTCACTACATTTTTCACGAACCATATGGTAGGGAACTTTGAGAACTACCTTATGTATAACTTAGTTTACAAATGGTATGAACGCAAGTGATTTGGTAAAGGGAGAATGGTACATAATCAATAACTTTGGTTATGACTTAAGAGCGCAACTATTAGAAAGTCCAAAACAGGGACGAGGGTTTAAGACTGTAGTTTTAATGCATGTCTTCGGTTCTGATATTGGTTTCTATGATGAAATGGGCTCAGTATATGTGAGTGACATCGTAAGGAGGTTGGAATAAATGAATAAAGAAGAAAGACAAGAAAGAGAAGACGAAGAACTATTAAGAGAAATAAGAAAATCCAAAAATATAAATTGGATTGAATTTTGGTGGAATTGGGTCTAACATGGAAAAGACGGACTGTGACCTTACTCAAGTCATGGACCGCCGTGCTGGACGGGCAAAACACATAGGCAGGGTTCTCACGCTAACTTGAATGTTAACTATGTTGTAATATCCTAAATGTGGGGAGATATAGGGGGGAGCCCCTATGTCTTTCTGCTATTATTTTATAGGGTAATTACTCCAAAGTATTCATTACCATATGGTTGCACTTTGTCAGAACCCCATATAAGGGGTGGAGGCCAAACCGTTAGGTTTAACCTTCGACCTCCTTAGTTGGTATTACAATTGTTGGTAATCCGTTTTTATTTAGAGTACCATCCCATTGTTTTTTATCTGTAACATTATCTCTGTGATTCTTATACATTTGTGTCATCGAATCAGCGAATAATGATACCATTGCACTCACGTATGATTCACTGTCACCGTATGGTGTTGAGTAAGCACCTCTTTTTGATTCGTACTCACCAAAGAGTGGGTGAGTCGCAAAAAGTGCAGAGTGACCTTCGGCATAAATTGCCTTTAATGTTGCAAGTGAATCCTGTACTACTTGGGGGAGTGTTGATTGCTTACCAAATTTAATCGGTGAGTTGTCAACAGTAGCGTAAAGATTGGAAACATTAGTCCAATATCTTTTACGGTTTTCTACATCAGTAGTACCTGTTTCTAAATTCCATCTTAGAACTGCTTCCATGCTACCTCTATCGTTGATTGATAAATCATTCTCGATTAGGGCAACTCGGGCATTCCATTTTTCTTCGTCCATTGTATAATCTGCCATATTTTTCATCTCCTGTCAATTAAGTTAATTCAACTTGTTTGACCTCCACTCATTGCAAGTCTAATTGGTTATAAGGTGCGACTGACAAAGTGCCTTACCATATGGTTGCGCTTTGCCCGAACCTTACATAACAGAACTCGCCCGAAGGTGGGGTCATTGTTCTGTTGCCCTTAAGACTTTGAAATCTTGCAGGGCTAACTGTAAATCGGTAATACATTGTTCTAAGTCATCACCACTTACTCTCATCTTCTTGATGATTAATTCATTATTACGGTTATGACCAACCTCAATAACAAATCTTTGTTCTGTGTTTGTAACTACTTCTTCAACTGTATTTTTTCTGTTAAACCATTTCATATTTTTCACCTGTTGAGTTTAAGCCGAACAGTTTAGGTTTATGCGCATCTATCCTTAGTAACTTACTTTTAATCGCAATCGGAGGGACGGCTCTACAAGTCTGTTGCCTTCTCGAAAGTGCATCCATAACTTCCTAGGAAAATTATAGCAATCTTACGGTTCACCCTGTGATACATCGTGTCGCATTGGTTAATTTCGTTTACCCTGCTCTAATCGCATGATGATATTCCCCGAAGGTTCAATCACCACTTGACTATTCATTGGAATTCAAATTAGTATTAAGGTCTGCGGACAAAGTGCCAAACCATATGGTAATACATTTTCGTTTCACTAAATGAGGGCTTTGCAAGAAAGAAGTGAAGCGAGTATTACCCCGCAACTTCGTCATTTTCCACCTTACAGGCTTTCAGAAAACGACCCCTATTGAAATTAGGGTTATCTTTTTCGAACATTTGCATTAAATATTCTAAAGTGGTGCTATCAGGTTTAGTTTCTGCTAAAACTTCAGCGATTTTAGTATAATGTCTTCTTTGAAACATTAAAACCCACCTCCACAAATTGCAGTTGCTTTAGCCCATAAAGTTCTTTCATCATCATCCGACATATCTTCATTTTCACAAAAATGCTCAAAGGTTTCTTCAATTGAGAAATCCAATAAGTCACTATAACTTGTATAATCAATATGACCCATAATGAATAAATTTCTATTTCTAGCACTGCATATAACTGCTGTCTCACTAGTGCCTAAAATTATTTGTTGTCTGTTTGTGTTTTCATCTGTTGCTAATGTCCAATAAATCATCATATCTATGGTAAGCAAAATCAGTTAAGGTTCTCCTTAACAAAGTAACTCGTACCATATGGTTGTTACGCAGTTAAACTTGAATGGATTTTTCATTAAAGTTGTAAATTTCGCAAATTTTGCCATGCGGCCTCTTTATAAGCAATTCAATATCCCGTAGGTAGACAAAAGAAATGATTATCCATTACAGTATATCTCACATGGAAAGTGACCTCTTTTATCTAAGTAAAACCTAACACAAATATAATTACTACCACCCAAAATGGTAATAGTTATACCTACCTAAATAGTTAGCCATTTTACTATATCAAATTCAATTGGTTATATATTATATAATATATTATATTAATATAGATATTAGTATCTAGTATAAAATATTCATAAGATTCGTATTATTCTCAATTATTCTCAATGCGTTTGAGAATTATCATTGCGATTCTGAGTCATATAGTATGATTTTTTTATTATTATCATTATTATTATTATTATTATATATTTATTATTATTATATTACATACTATACTTCTATTACACTGTATATATAGAGTGAGAAGTGAGAATAATGATAATAATGAGAATAAGTGAGAAACATTTGATTGTGTTGAAATTTCAAACATAATCGGTGAAAAGTTTTGAGAAAGATGTGAGAAACGTCTGAGAATAATAAATTATATTTCAATAAGGTTTGCAAA
>MDSY01132578.1_pt1 | contig 18436 bp, 16 predicted proteins | sample 811131 | NCBI WGS metagenome assembly MDSY01 (sample SAMN05326643, study PRJNA326480) | marine metagenome | isolation source: seawater | place: Atlantic Ocean: South West | collected 2010
AAGAGTCGTTGCTCAGTTTGGGCCCCGTCTTGAGGCCTCAGAATTTAACGTTATAAAGAACCAATTTGGTATTTAGAGAGCTAAGCTTCGATAAAGGCTCTTATCGATGGGTAAGTCTTTACATCTCTGTGGAGAGTGTCTTGGAGAGACTGGAGTAGATTATATGTTTATAACATTTAGTGCGGTATCCTCTGCAAGTTAACTTTAGCAATGTTAGCTTTGATTTGGTTGCGCTTAGAATCAGATGTTCCTTAGATTTTTTGTGAAACCAGGGTGAGTTTCTATACGAATACTTTTCGATATTAGTGGTTAAAAAAAGAGTGTAATTTAATAATGGGCAATGATACTAAACTAAATGTTTAAAAAGATTGAAATATGGATTCTGTATTTAGTACTCCTTGTAAGTATTTTATTTGCCGTTGGTTTTGGTGTACTTGTCAGGCAAGAGTTGGTAGGAGAAACGAAGGCGGGGTGGATATCTAAAACGGCACTAACTCTTGCTGAGATCCCTGTTAATTTGAAGAAACTGGTTGCAGGAACGAGCGTCGATTTTGAGGTCGTAGATAGGTTTCCAGGGTTAGATGGTTTTGATGGTGTCCCAAACGACAATGAATCATATCTTCTTCTGTCGAGATATGACGGGGATTTACAAGAGGGAATAGTTGAGTTGGTAGACTTAACTAATTTTGAGGTTCTGCACACCTGGAACCCTGACATTAATGCGTTTAATAAATTGGTAGAGGCGGTAGATGAGTATAAATATATAGAAAGAGACCAGAGCAATGCGAGGATGCCATTAATCCATCCAAAGCTTACCAAAGATGGTGGGCTATTGATTAACGCCATAAGAAGTGCCACGCGTAAAATTGATTCTTGTTCAAGGCTAATATTTCAAAACACTCGCGACATATTCCATCACTCTATAGAAACTGACTCAGAAGGAAATATCTGGGTTCCTAGCCAAATCTACCCCCAAACTCTGCCGCTTGAAAAAGTCGGTCGTGAATTTTTCTACGAAGGAGGGTTCCATGACGATGCCATCGTTAAACTATCTGCTGATGGTAGAATCTTATTTGAAAAATCAGTCTCTCAAATTCTTATAGACAACGGCTTAGAGTATCTTTTGTTTTCAATAGGCGACCAGGATTCTTTTGGTATAGATCCCGTCCACCTAAATGACATACAACCAGTAGATTCTGATGGTGAATATTGGAAGAAGGGAGATGTCTTTCTTTCTTTGAGGCACCAATCCATGGTTCTCTTGTACAGACCTTTTACTAATAAAATTATTTGGAAGGGGGTCGGTCCGTTGTTTCACCAACATGACGTAGATATTTTAGATAAACATCGAGTATCGATTTTTAACAACAACTCGAAAGATTTTATAGGAGGCGACTCGGTAGATGGGCACAACGAGGTAGTTATCTATGACTTTAAGACTAAAAAATATTCGTCATACCTCTCTGAAAGCCTGTTTAAATTTGATGTACGGACGGTAACAAATGGGAGAAGCGAGATCCTAGAAAACGGTGACTTAATTATAGAAGAAACCAACTTTGGAAGAACGATGTATATTAATACTGATGGTACTTTAAGGTGGAGTCATGTTAATCGCGCAGGGAACGGAAACGTTTATGGTGTTGGGTGGTCTAGGATTTTACATAAAGCAACAGATATTGAAATTGTGAACAATTTCTTACGAACAAAAGGAGGCTGCAATGGGTAAACTACCTTTTTTTTTAGTGCTCTTATTTATTTCAATTCCCTCCTATGCATATATAGGTCCTGGAATGGCAGGAGGCGTAATTGCAGCGACTTTAGGTTTTGTTCTAGCAATTTTATTAATGTTTTGGGGTATTATGTACTATCCAATTAAGCGCTTTTTTAAAAATAGAAAGGAAAAAAAGAAAAACTCCAAAGCTACCGAAGACGTTCTTGAATGAATCACTTTGTGCTGTTTGTAGTATGCACCATGAGTGTGGAGATCTTTATTCAACTTAAATTTATACTAGCATTAATTTCAATTATAGACATCGCTAAGAAAGTCTTTCATTTAATTCCCAAGGTGACTGTTAGCGATCATTGGAAAGAGAAAGTAATTCCTGCATATTCACTAAAAATGATAAAATTTTCGCTGCAAATTTTCGCTACTTTTTTATGCATCTCCTCTGTACTTGCAATTACTGAAAGTTTCTTTTTTGGGTTTCTTTCGCTCTTACTTTCATTCATGGGAATAATTGAGGCTACAATTTTCGCGTTGGCATATGTCTATCTGAGGAAGGTAGTCGCGAAATGAACAACTATAATTGGTGGCAGAAAAAGCTACATCATCTCGTTCTTGATTCTCAATTTATACGTGAAGTAACGTTTGATGTTGAAAGTTTTCGACACCCAGTGGCTCAAGATGACAATCATGTATTTATTGTCGGGCTTGCTCGGTCGGGAACTACAGCTCTATTAAGTGCCCTTCATAAGGCAAATGAGTTTAGTTCTCTCTCTTATGCAGATATGCCCTTTGTCCTCGCCCCAAATCTCTGGTCAAAGATAAACCCCCAGCGCGCTAGCGCTAAGTGGACAGAGCGAGCGCATGGAGATGGTGTTAGAGTCTCTGTAACGTCACCAGAAGCGTTTGAGGAGGTTTTTTGGCAGACTTTCAGTGATGCGGAAAATGACTCTGCAGAAAAATTCAAAACTTACGTGAGTCTTGTCAACAATAAGTACGGGAAAACTAGATATTTAAGTAAGAATAATCAAAACATAAGAAGGCTGGATCGGTTAGCCAACATATTTCCTGATTCGAAAATACTTATTCCCTTTAGAGACCCTCTCCAACACTCGTTTTCTTTGTTGAACCAGCACGAAAGATTTTTAGAGAATTCAAAAGAAGACAAATTTATAGAAAAGTACATGAAATGGATTGGTCACACGGAGTTTGGTCCAAACTATTGCCCAATTCATAATAAAAATTTACGTTTCAACGATACGGGGGACATAAATCATTGGCTGGAGCAGTGGCTTCTGGTTTACAGCGGTGCTTCCGATATTAAGACAGATAGAAATAATCGAACCTTTATATGCTACGAGCAGCTCTGCGAATCGCAAGACTACTGGTTTCAACTATTGGCGATGTTAGGTGTTTCTAGAAAATATGATTTTAAATTCGAAGAATCAAAAAAAGGAAGTTTTCTGGGAATCGATAATGAATTAGGTGTTAAAACTAGTAAGTTATACTCGCGGTTATGTGCTTCGTCTGCTGATCAATTACATGACTAACTAAGATATTGAGAAAGTCACCGATCATAGCGATCGCATTAAAGCCTTCAGTGAGACGAGAAAGAAAATAAGATATGTTGTAATTAAATACATTGAAGTTGACTACAACATGCCCCTGCATAGCACTAACGGCCAGGTTAGCCCTTTCGCTCTCGAGGCCCAGCAAGTTACTCAGTTGAGTGTCTGCGGAAAGTGGGCAAGAGCAATTATCGATTTAGTGTTATTTACAAAATAAGTGGTAGGGTAAAATTAGCTTACGCAAGTCCTGTCAGCATATTGACAAAGATTTTATTGGAGTCTGAGCAACATCTGAAGTTTTGAAATTTCCGTTTGAAATAGAATGGGTAAAATAATCTATTTATAGGAATGATATGTTTGATTTATCACAAATAAAAATAGCTGTTATTGGTCTTGGGTATGTGGGGCTTCCTCTTGCAGTTGAGTTTAGCAAAAAGTATAGCGTGGTGGGATTCGATATCAACCAAGGTCGAATTGACGAGTTAAGTTCTGGAAAAGATGCCACTCTGGAAGTTTCTCCTGAGGAGCTAGTTGATGCGAAAGATTTACAATTTTCAGCTTTTAAAAGTGATTTAAATGTATGCAATGTTTTTATTGTAACGGTCCCTACGCCCATCGATAAGTACATGCGGCCTGATTTAACGCCTCTGATCAAGGCAAGTGAAATGTTAGGTAGCGTGATAAGCAAGGGAGACGTTGTTATTTATGAGTCGACGGTTTACCCAGGCGCAACCGAAGAAGATTGCATTCCAGTTGTTGAAAAGTTTTCTGGCCTTAGGTTTAACCAAGATTTTTATGCAGGGTATTCACCGGAACGCATAAATCCAGGTGATAAAGAGCATCGGGTGACTAATATTTTAAAAGTTACTTCTGGCTCCACCCCGGAAGTTGCAGATTTTGTTGATGCGATTTATGCCTCAATTATTACTGCCGGTACACACAAGGCATCAAGTATAAAAGTTGCAGAGGCTGCCAAGGTAATAGAGAACACACAGAGAGATGTTAACATCGCGCTGATTAATGAATTGTCACTTATTTTCAATCGATTAAGCATCGACACTTTAGAGGTATTGGAAGCTGCAGGGACAAAGTGGAATTTTTTGCCATTTCGCCCAGGATTGGTTGGAGGGCACTGTATTGGAGTTGATCCATACTATTTGACGCACAAGGCTCAAGCTGTTGGATATCATCCAGAAATGATATTAGCTGGTCGGAGGTTAAATGATAATATGGCCAAAAATGTTGTTTCGCGTCTAGTGAAGGAAATGATTAAAGAGGGCATAGATGTAGGGATCGCTAAAGTGCTTGTGATGGGTTTGAGTTTTAAGGAAAATTGTCCAGATCTGCGAAATACGAAAGTTGTTGATCTCGTTGCTGAATTAACAAGCTACGGCATTGATGTTGATATAGTGGACCCTTGGTGCTCAGCAGAGGAGGCTGAGAGTGAGTATGGGTTTGGTGTGCGCAAAAATGTCGAAGATGATACCTATGATGGGATCATAATCGCTGTGGGTCATAAAGAATTCAAAGACATGGGAGCAAGCGCCATTAGAAGATTAGGCAAAATGAAACATATTCTTTTTGATTTGAAGTATGTGCTAGAAAAATCCGACGTTGATATTCGCCTTTAATTTAAAATTATATTGGATTCTATATGATTCGCTACGAAGACATTAAACAAGAAATTCTGCAAAATCCGAAAACGTGGTTGATAACTGGTGTTGCAGGTTTTATAGGCTCTAATTTGCTTGAAACTCTATTGAAACTTGATCAGAGGGTGATTGGTCTAGATAACTTTGCAACGGGTCATCAGCACAACTTAGATGAGGTGGAAAGCTCAGTTTCGCAGGATCAGTGGGGTCAGTTCAATTTCATCAAAGGTGATATCAGGAACTCCGATGATTGTACTACCGCTGTAAAAGGTGTTGACTATGTTCTTCATCAAGCGGCATTAGGCTCTGTACCTCGTTCAATAAAGGATCCCATAACTTCGAACTCTACGAATATTTCGGGTTTCTTGAACGTTCTTGATGCAGCGAAGGAAGAGGGCGTCAAAAGCTTCACTTATGCTGCCAGTAGTTCAACTTATGGAGATCATCCAGCCCTTCCAAAAGTGGAAGAAAATATTGGGAATCCACTATCGCCATATGCTGTGACCAAATACGTTAACGAACTTTATGCTCAAGTTTATGCAAGGACATATGGTTTGAAGTGTAGCGGATTACGCTATTTTAATGTTTTTGGAAGGCGACAGGACCCCAACGGTGCGTATGCCGCCGTAATACCTAAATGGATTTCAGCTAAAATAAGCGGAGATACCGTTTTTATCAATGGGGATGGTGAAACAAGCCGTGATTTTTGTTATGTTGAGAATGTAGTTCAAGCTAATATTCTAGCTGCTACAGATGACAGAAGAGAGGGGCATGAGGTTTTTAATGTAGCTGTTGGCGATCGCAATACTCTTAACAATTTGAATTCACTTATAACTAGCATTCTTGCCAGCAGAGGATTTATCAGCAACAAACAGCCAGAATATCGTGACTTTCGTGGTGGTGATGTAAGGCACTCGCAGGCATCCATAGATAAGATATGCAAGGTTTTAGGCTATAGTCCTAAATTCTCGCTCGAGCAAGGTCTTAATGACTGTGTTGATTGGTATATAGCTTCACTCAAGCAGAGAGTCTCTTAGAGATAACCGGCCGTGGTCTATAGATACCTACCATTATTGATTTATCTTGGGTTTGTGTGTTCGACTTGGATCATCTATGTCCTTGGCCCAGTCAAATATGTTGACTTTAATATACCGCTATTATTAAGTTTTCTTGCTCCGTTAGTTCTGCTCACGTGTTTAGGTTTCGCTCTCGGTGTAAAGGGAGATTTAATGTCTAAAGCGGGTCTGGTTCCGTTCACATATATTAAAAAGATATATATTCCACTTCTCTATATTTCAATTTGTATATACCTTTTTGAGTGGGCAGTGGTGCTTAGTGCTGGCTCTATTTCGGGTCTTTCTAACTTTGGTCAAAGTTATCTTGATGCATACTCTGACTTGGATAGGAGCCAAATAAATCTGAGTACTAGCTATATCTTAAATATTTTTAAATCTGCAATGTTGTCTTTTGTTGCTCTCGCATCAATTTCGTTCATATCGCAAAAAAAGTCCAGTCGGCTAAGACTTTGTATTGCGTTTGCTATTTTCTCGTTTGGTTTGCTGCCCTTACTTCAAACTGGAAAGATGAAATCTGTAGGCGATGTTCTTATCTACTTTATAGGAATATTTATAGTACTTTTAGGTACAAAAAAGATAAATATTAATGTGCGACAATTCTTCAACATATTTTTTATGGGCATAGTTACTGTTTTTGTTCTTGGTAGCGTGCTTTCTTCGCGTTATCAGGTTAGTGGTACCGATGTCGAGAATATTGCCAATAGAATACATCCATTAATGATTTGGGTTCCAGATAGTATTTGGTCTATTTTCTTTGACGGCGCTTTTGGGTTAGGTGTTGGTATGTTAAGTATCTATATTACGATGGGGCTCTATGGTTTGAGTATTTGTCTGGCAATGCCTTTCCAATGGACCTATATGGCTGGCAGTTCCTATTCTGCGGGAAAAGTAATAGAGAGTTTGATAGGCTCGCAGGGCGCTATCCTTGATAAGGGATATGCACTGCGGGCTGAAGAGTTTGGCTGGGGCATGGATAAATGGCATTCTGTTTACTCTTGGCTGGCCTCTGATTTTACTTTCCCAGGGACGTTAGTTGTCGGTTTCGTAATAGCCTTTTTATACGGGAGAGTCTGGTTAAGAGTCTTACAAAAAACAAATCCGATAGCACCTATGATGTTTATGTTACTGACGGTTGGTATGCTATTCAGTCTTGCAAACAATCAGCTTTTGCACTCTCTTTCAGGCGTCATACTTATTATGTTTGTCACGCTGCTTTACGTTATTGCGGGTAGAAAAATTGCGTAATAAGTTTTTCGGTTTTTTGTTTTTGGTTATGCTTATTGGGCTAGGGAAAGTTCTTGGATTTTTTAAGGATCTATCTCTATCTTATTATTTGGGTGCTAACGGGACGACAGATGCATATTTTGTGTCTGTCTACGCAGCTGGATTGTTGTACGGAGGGATATACTCAGCAATTCCGTTATTAATTGTTCCGAATGCCTCTGAGTCTAATTTAAACATGCGTAATCAAGAAATCGCCATTTCTAGCATGGCTATCTTTTTAACCACCATGTTTTTAAGCGTAGTGGTATTTTATTTCTCAGATATTGTGGCTGGCATTTTTTTAGCTGACTCAATAGATGAAACCGTGACTACTGCGTCATACTATATACGAATTGCAGCAGTAACTTTCCCTCTCTCGGCACTTACTTTGATCGCAACCTCTATTAGATTAGCTGACGGGGAGAAAATCCCTTCAAATGTTATAGCTATATTTAACAGTTCACTCTTTATTGGTGCCGTATATTTTTGGCATTCTGCTGACAATTTTAAGTATGCGTTATATTCAACTATTTTCAGTTGGTTCTTATTGGTCTTCTGCTATGGAAAGCCTATAATTTTCCTGATCAAGTATCTTGAGTGGAGCCTAAGGAATTTATCATTTGATAGATTTCTGCTTTTATTTCGGACCTCTAAGATATTTTACCTTGATCAAGTTACTCCAGCGGTAGCACTTTATTTTGCGGCTCAGTGTGGAGGTAGTTTCGTATCGTTATTTTCATACTCTAACAAGCTCTTTTTGCTGTATATTACGATTTCCGTCGTTTTTGTAAACTCATATTTAGTTCCACGCTTTGCGAAGGCTTACGCGAGCGGATTGAGATCAATATCCGGATTTGACTCGGATTTCACCAAGCTTATGATGATAGTGTTTCCTCTGACTCTTTTTACTTTAGCGAACTCTGAATACCTTGTGAGTTTAGTCTTCGATAGAGGGGAAATTACGTATGAGCAGTTAGGAATAATCACTAACCTCTTCGATATTCTATTGCTAGCCATACCATGTATGGTTGTGAAGGATATTGTCACTAAAATTATACTGATTAACAGAGAGCCGGTGCCGCTGGCTTTCATTCAATTAAGTGCTATTTTATTCAATGTCGTCTTTTGTAGTATTGCGATTCCCCAGTTCTCAATTTTTGCTGTGGGGTTAGGGTATTTTCTATCAATCCTCCTAGTCTGCATGGTATTGATACTTAGCGGTCAAACTAGGTCTTGGATAACGAGACGATCAAAAATTAATTTCGTGAGTTCCTATAGTTTGATTTGTGTTTTATCGTTTTCGGGTATTGATGGTGTATTGGTAGAAAATGTGGGCGGGTTGAATTTGCTTCTATTTACTGGGGTGATTCTGATGATTTGGTATCACACGGTGTTAAAAAAATATTTCAAGATAAATCTAATAAAAATTTAACTAGAGAAGGTTTAAATGCTGAGAAAAGATAGACTCAAAGTTATGATTTTAGGCGGAGACGGTATGCTTGGGCATGCATTTTTAGAAGGCTTAAGGGATCAGCATGAGGTGATAGCAACGGTTAGAAGGTCCCAGGGAACCCATGTGAAGCTACCCGGCTCAGAAAACACTGCAGATTATAAGTTTGACGTTGATGCTACTAACTATATTTCAATTGAAAAAAGCATTCAATCGTTTAGCGCTGACTTTGTTATTAACTGTATTGGATTAACTAAAAGTCTTTGTGATACTAAAGATGCATCTAAAGCTATTTATCTTAACGCTCTATTTCCACACATGTTGCTAAAAACATGCCAAGAGCACGGGGCAAAATTAATTCAATTTAGCTCAGATTGTGTCTTCAGCGGCGATGATGGCGGGTATGAAGAGGTAAGTATCCCTGATGCAAGAGATCTGTACGGGCTATCAAAAATACTGGGTGAAATTAACTCTGCTCAATGTCTAACTATCAGAAAATCAACTATCGGCTTAGAACGCAATACGTCACATGGGTTGATTGAATGGTTTTTAAATACCACTGGTACTATCAAAGGATACAGTAATGCTCTTTACTCTGGTGTTATATCAGCTGAACTAGTGCGAGTCGCTAACTTTATAATTTGTAGGCCGGAGTTTTTGTCAGGAATTATTCATATATCAAGTGAGCCAATTTCTAAGTTCAATCTGTTAAGCAAGTTGTCACGCATGCTTGAGAGGGATGACCTGACCATTGAAGAAGATTCTTTATTTATATGTGATCGGAGCTTAAACGGTAATCATTTTGTGGCGGCCACAGGCTATCGGATTCCTAGCTGGGATAATATGCTCCAGGAGCTTTCAGAAGAAATCAAACGAAGACGGTAATTTTAAAATAGAGGTAAAAAATGTTAAAAGTGATGACAATAGTTGGAACGCGACCTGAGCTAATTAAAATGGCTAGGGTAATTGTTAAGTTCGACGAAAACACGGATCATGTTCTCGTCCATACTGGGCAGAATTATGATTTTGAGCTAAATCAGGTGTTTTTTGATGATCTAGGAATTCGTAGGCCTGATCATTTTTTGGAGGCTGCTGGTAAAAATGCTGCACAGACTATTGCCAATGTTATAGCAAAAGTTGATGACATTCTTGAACTAGAGGCTCCAGATGCGGTAATGCTTTATGGCGACACAAATAGTTGCTTGGCAGTTATTGCAGCAAAGCGCCGTAAAATACCGGTATTTCATATGGAAGCGGGTAATAGGTGCTTTGATCAAAGAGTGCCGGAGGAATTAAATAGAAAAGTTGTAGACCATCTGAGTGATATAAACATGGTGTTAACTGAGCATGCTCGCCGTTATCTTTTAGATGAGGGGATTGCGCCTGAGAGAGTTATAAAAACGGGTTCTAACATGGCAGAGGTACTGAACTTTTACAAGGACAAGATAGAAAATTCCTCGGTATTAGAGTCATTAAAGCTTGATGCAGACAAATATTTCTTGGTTAGTGCGCATAGAGAAGAAAATGTTGATTCTGACGAAAATCTTCAGGAAATGGTAGCCACGTTAAACGCCATTGTTGACAAATATAACTATCCTGTAATCGTTTCCACCCATCCGCGGACCAGAAAACGACTTGAATCTCTCGGGTTGATGGATGGCTCAAGCAAGATCTTATTTTTGAAGCCTTTCGGTTTTTTTGATTACATTAAGCTACAAATTGAGGCGACTTGTGTAATATCAGACAGCGGCACTATAACTGAAGAGACTTCACTATTGGGGCTTAAGGCGATTACTATCCGTAAAACTCATGAAAGACCTGAGGGAATGGATGAAGGTACTGTGATAATGTCTGGGCTGGGTGCTGAACGTGTGGTCCAGGCGATTGAATTTACTATAAAGGACCACATTAGTAAGGGCGAAGGCTTTGGCGTTGTAGCGGATTATGCTGTTGAAAATACATCAAGCAAAATTTTAAAAATAGTAATGAGTTATGTTGATTTTGTGAATCGTACCGTATGGCACAAGCAGACATGATGAAACAAGACATCAGCATATGACAATGCTTGAGGAAAGAAAATCTGCTTGGTACGTAGGTAATTTTGTGTTGCCGGACAAAAATGCTGCCAGTATTCGAGCCCTTTCAAACGCTAAACTTTTCAACTCAATAGGTCTGAATTGCCAGGTTGTTAGCACCAGTGTTGATATGGATCAAAATTTTGATCAAGTTGAGGGTATACAGTGTTGGACATTTGAGTCATTTCGATCAACCTTTTTACGTTTATTTTCAAAAATAAGTAACATTCAAACGCTGCGATTTTTATTTTCAACAACTTCAAAAAATGATCTGCTTATACTTTATAACCCCTCTTGTTGGTTGATTTTAATAGTTTACATTTTGACGAAAATCCGAAAATGTAATCTAATCTTAGATTTGACAGAGTACGATAATGTTGTGGGTCTGACTGGACTTTGGAAATGGATAAAGCGTTTCGATACGTTTGTAAGAATGGAATGTAGTTGGCGTCTTGCAGATGGGATGATTACTACTAGTGCGTTTTTGACTCAAAAATATAAAAATCATGGTTCTCAGGTTATTGAACTTCCGACATTACAAGATGACTCAAAATTTGCGCCACCTTGTATGTCGGACGATCATTGTACTCGCTTGATGTATAGTGGAAATCCCTTTGTTGTGGAACGGAAAAGGGTTAAAGAGCGGTTAGATTTATTAATTTTGGGTTTGTCATTGCGGGATCAAGCGTCATTTTCCTTAGATATTTTCGGGACGACCTCTGACGATTATTTGGCTATGTATCCCGATCATAAGAGTCTATTGGATCGAATGTATGGGAGAGTAAAATTTCATGGTTTTGTGTCAAATAATAAGGTGAAGGCCTATTTAAAAAAGACTGATTTCCAAGTGTTTTTTAGAGATATTACTATTGCTAATAGGGCTGGGTTCCCTACGAAGCTCAGTGAGTCAATTAGCGCTGGAGTTCCTGCAATTACCACTGAGCTTGATGGGATTTTGCGGTATTTAGATGCTCCATTTATTTTCGCTTGCAGACCTGGTTATGAGAATAATATTTTGGACTATTGCTTGAATCTCAGCAGAAAAGAAAAAAATGAGTTAAAGGATGCAGCATACATAAGCAAGCTATTCCATTTTGCTAGTTACGAGGAATGTGCTTTAGAGTTTTTGAAAAAGTTAGGTTTTGGCGCAAGCCATGAACATTTTTAGCGAATTACTACTGGAGATTATATGTTTACTGGGAAAACATTTGTGATAACTGGCGGGACGGGTTCATTTGGGAATGCCGTACTTGCTAGATTAATTCAAACGAAAGCAAAAGAGATAAGAATCTTTAGTCGCGATGAGAAGAAACAAGATGATATGCGTGGTAGGCTGGATGATAAGAGGATAAAATACTACATCGGTGATGTGAGAGATTACGACAGTGTTAATTCTGCATTTTCAGGTGCTAACTTTGTATTTCATGCTGCTGCTTTGAAACAGGTCCCTTCATGTGAATTCTATCCAATGGAGGCCGTCAAAACAAATGTATTAGGCGCGGCAAATGTATTGAAGGCTGCAATAACTAATAAGATCGATCGTTGTGTAGTTCTTAGCACCGACAAGGCTGTTTATCCGATTAATGCAATGGGGATGAGCAAAGCGCTGATGGAAAAATTAATGGCTGCCGAGGCTCGCCGGGCAGACTCAACAAATACGGTCATCTGTGCTACAAGGTATGGAAATGTAATGGCAAGTCGTGGGTCAGTGATCCCACTGTTTCTAGATCAAGTTAGAGCTGGGTCAAATGTTACAGTTACTGATGGAAACATGACTCGATTCCTCATGACTTTGGAAGAGTCCGTCGATTTGGTCTTTTTTGCATTTCAAAACGCAAAAAATGGAGATATTTTCGTACAAAAAGCACCGGCTTGTACTATTGGGGATTTGGTAGTATCAATAAAAAATTTGCTGAAAAGTTCAATAGATACAAAAGTAATTGGAACTCGTCATGGTGAGAAGCTCTATGAATCACTGATCTCCCGTGAGGAAATGCTGAGGGCTGAAGATATGGGTGATTATTTTAGGATTCATTCTGATTCGCGTGATATCAATTATGATGAATACTTTATTGAAGGCAGTGAGGACGTCTCTCGCATGGATGATTATACCTCTCACAATACAGAACGGCTTGATGTTAAGGCTGTTGAGAAAACACTATTGAAGCTTCAGATAGTCCGTGACGCAATTGCAGCTCTTTAGTGCGGTGCTCTGTTGTTTACTAACATTACAGGTATCAAGATGATCCCCCAAACTTTTAGCTCCTATGACTTGGAGCAACTTAGTCAGGTAGCTGCAGAGGATTTAAGGCGTCGAAAAAACTTCAATCTGCATGCTGACTTTGAGGATCCGGTTCAGTACTTCGTTAATAGAATATTTAGTGATTCTTATATTCGTCCACACCGTCATGATCTGAACTCGGGCGTAGAAATATTAGTTGCGCTGTCCGGAGTCAGCGTCGCGGTGATCTTTGACGATAATGGCAATATTGAAAGCTATGTGTTTCTTGAATCTCCCGGTATATCGCCAAGAAAAGATATGAATGCAGTTGTAACACTAGCCCCAATGACATGGCATACAGTGCTAGCGTTAGATGAAAATGTAACGTTACTTGAAATAAAAAAGGGCCCTTTCAACCCTTCGGCAGCAAAGCAGTTTGCTGAGTGGGCGCCTGAAGAAGGCAGTGAGAGAGCTTTAGATTACTTACGGGATTTGATCGACGAAGTTAAAGCCGTTGGTCTGGGCCTGTAAATATTTGGTCATAGATGCCTGAGTTTGATCGAGAAAGCGTAAGCGGAAAAATATTTGATAAGAGGGTGTTTGTTGAGAAAGAAAATTAAAATTATCCGTATTACTACCGTACCTATCTCGCTCAAAAAACTTTTAAAAGGGCAGCTGAGGTTCATGAATAATTTTTATGAAGTAATAGGAGTAGCCAGTCCTGGAGAAGAATTAGCTGATGTTGAGAGAGAGGAAGGCATAAGAACGATACCATTGTATATGAGCAGAGTATTATCTCCGATAGGGGACATTGCGTCACTTGCGCGCATGGTTAGAATGCTGTTGCGTGAGCGGCCTGATATTGTGCATTCACACACCCCAAAAGCTGGAATTGTTGCCATGCTTGCATCGTTCATCTGTAATGTTCCACATAGATTACATACTGTGGCAGGCCTACCGCTAATGGAAGCTACTGGTCTTAAACGGCAGGTTCTTCTTTTTGTTGAATGGCTCACGTATAAGTGCGCCACGAAAGTATATCCAAACTCTAATGGTTTAAAAAAATATATTATAGAAAATATCTCTGTGGCTAGATGTAAGTTATCAGTAATTGGGTATGGAAGTAGTAATGGTATTGACACTAAACACTTTGATAGGACTGAAGAAGTTAATCGTGTTGCCAGAGGCCTTAGGAAAACTCTTAACTTGGAGGGCTCATTTTCGTTTATCTTTTTAGGAAGAATAGTAAAAGATAAAGGTATTGAAGAGTTACTAGCGGCTTTTGACAAGTTAAGCAATGAATCGGAAAATGTAAAGTTAATAATCGTAGGATGGGAAGAGAATGATTTAGACCCTATGTCTGGATCGGCGCGGACCGTTCTGGAATCTAATAGTAGTATAATAAATGTGGGCTTTAAGGACGACGTGAGGCCGTACTTAGCTATCAGTAATTGCCTGACTTTACCCTCGTATCGAGAAGGTTTTCCAAATGTTGTGCTTCAAGCGTGTAGCATGCGCTTACCATGCATTGTGTCAGATATAAATGGATGTAATGAGATTATACAAAACACAATTAATGGTCTAGTGATAAAGCCAAAAGATGCAGAAAGTCTTTACTTGGCAATGAAAAAATTGGTTACTGATCAACCCTTACTTGAGTCTTTAAGTCAACAATCTAGGAAGGGAGTGGTGGACAAATATAGTCAAGATTTTATTCATAATGAAATGCTAAGTGAGTATGAAAGAATACTAAATATAGACGAATAGACGAATAGACGAATAGACGAATAGACGAATAGACGAGGTTATTGTAATTTGAATGTAACTTTTTTGCTGTGGAATGACATAGCCTCAGAGATGGGGTCGTGTCGATCATAAGAAATAGGTTAGCTAGTTGTTGCGATTCTGTATCTCGAATTCAGATCTATTTTCCGTCATCTTAAAAATCAGAGGACGAGTTTTTGTAAATCTTAGAGCCGTATTAGTGCTGTTGGGTTATATGAGATTATATCTGCAAAAATTCGTTTCCTTTTGATCATGTTAACGGGACTTCTGTGCTTCTCGGTCATTCATGATCGTCATTGCGGGGTGAGTGTTCCTAAAGTATTTCGAAATAGATATAGAGTGTGTGTTTTTATCCAAAAAATAAAATGGGTTTCCTGTGGATTATAGAAGAGATATTGATGGCTTAAGAGCGATTGCTGTATTGCCCGTGGTTGGCTTTCATTCTGGTTTAACAATTTTTTCTGGTGGTTATGTAGGTGTAGACGTATTTTTTGTTATCAGCGGCTATCTGATAACTTCATTGATCATGAAAGAAGTGAGTGAAGATAGGTTTTCATTTGCTGATTTTTATTCAAGACGAATAGCTCGATTGGCCCCCGCATTAATTATCACGTTATTTATGGTCATGTCTTGGGGCTTTGTTTTCTACCATAACCAAGCTTTCGATAAACTTGGAAAGGAAATATTCTACTCTTCATTTGGCCTTGCTAATATCTTGTTCGCACAGGGGGTCGATTATTTTGCCAAAGACGAAGCATATCAGCCATTGATACATCTCTGGTCCTTAGGGGTAGAGGAGCAATTTTACTTGTTGTGGCCACTAATCCTTCTGATGGCACACAAAATACACAGTAAAGTAACGGTTTTTCTTTGTCTGGTATTATTTTTCCTGTCACTCTGGTTGTCGATTCAAGCAGTGGAAGGAGGAGTTACAAAAGGGTATTTTTTATTACATTATCGTGCATTTGAGCTACTTATAGGGGCTTTGCTGGCTATAATTTTGTTCATCAATAGCCGCCCACTTCAACGTAGTGTTGTGAACTCTGTTATGCCTTGGCTAGGTATGGCGATGATAGTTACACCAATCGTATTTTTAGATAAGGCATCTAACTTTCCAGGCCTTAATGCTCTGGTTCCATGCATAGGCACGATGATTATCATTGCCTTTCCAGGTGATGGCCTAATAACAAAGATACTGTCTAATAGGTGTATAGTGGGTATTGGTTTGATTTCCTACCCTTTGTACTTGTACCACCAACCGATAATTTCGTTTTTGCACTATTTTAATCTCAACGATTATTCACTCGTGACATTCGTCATAGCATCTGTGACTAGCGGTGGACTCGCATGGCTCACTTACGAATATGTCGAAAAGGCTCTAAAGAGATCTGTAACTGCAAACGGAAGAACTAACCATAAAAAGCGGAACTATCTAGTACGTGCCCTCATCGCTTTACTACTAACTATGGCAGCGTTAGGGGCAGCTATTGCAAAAACGAACGGGTTCGAGCAAAGATTTATATATCTGAATCCGTTTTCGTATGAGCTAAGTGTGATGAATTCGTCCATTTTTCATCGAAAATTTAAGCGAGGGATGAATATCAGCAAAGGTCCATCTTCAGCCTTGTTCGTCGGAGATTCCGTACTTCAGCATTATATAGTACCGATATCAGATGCATTTAATTTGCAATATAAAGAGGTAGATACCGTAACTCGAGGCGGTTGCGTGCTGTTGAATGGCGTCGATTTTAAGGACACATTTTCAGATATTTCATGTAATAGTTTACGCGATAATCTGTACGAAAGTGATAAGAAATATAAGTATGTTTTTATTTCCCAATCATGGGAATCTTATAACGAGAAAATCACTAATTTTAAAGGTAAGGCGAGCGATCTTCGTAATTGGACTGAACATATAAATAAAACTATCCAGCATTTTTCTGACTTGGCAGACAACATTATATTGATTGGAGGACACCCCATAATCCGTACTAGTATGGAGTTACAACCTTCACTAACAGTATCAAAAACTAACTATATATCGTTGTTAGAGAAAATTATTGTCGAAAATAAAACTAGTCTCGAAAAAACTAGGAGTTATTTTGATTCATTTAAAGAGATCGGTAATGTGATGGTATTACATCCTTATGATATTTTTTGCGAGGAGAAATGCGAATTACATAATGGAGAATGGTCGTATTTTAGTGATCAAGAGCATCTCTCCCAAGCGGGGTCTGAATTTGTTGAGGCTCAACTATTAGAAAAGCTTCGTATTGTTGATTAGATCTTTAAAGCGGAGCCATTACTTCACGTCAATGGTATTAAATTTTGTTTTCGGTAACATTAGACTGATTTTTTAACTGTAGGTTTTCGTAGAAACTTCTAGACTTCTCTAGAGTATTTTAAGGCATATTAGAAGTTAGATTTTCAGCAGTGTTCGTTCGACTGTTATTAAATTATGCCTTACTCGAAAAGCTTTAGTACCTCAGATATTAAAGTCTGGGTTCTTATCGTTGAATAGGGGGTTTTTACAAACTGTGAGGAAAATAAATTTGTGTGACATCCGAAAAAACTGGTTGTAAATTATTTTCGTGCAGGTTTAATTAAAAGGAGATAGAGGAAGAGTATAATTTTTCATCCAGAATTTTTAGAATAGTCTGGTCGGGTTAGAATTAACTAGTCCTTCGGTTTTTTGAAAACGTACAATATAGGAAAATAAGATGGTACAAATCGGTTCAACTTCTACAGTGACAGGGGAGACTTACGTAATTCCTTCTGACGACGATAGAGACGGATTAAGCAACTTTATCGAAATTAATGGACACAAACAGATAGTCGCGGTCCAGGGCCTTGGATTTGTAGGTACGGTGATGTCTCTAGTGGTAGCGAATAGTGATAACGGGGAATACGCTGTCGTTGGTGTGGACAGGGCTACAGAGGATTCATACTGGAAAATAGCCGAAATTAATGCTGGAATTTGCCCTATTGTTTCATCAGATCCTCTTGTATCTGATTTTTTTGAGAGAGCCAAGCGACAACAGAATTTTTATGCTACCTATGATTCCTCGGTGTTTTCATATGCGAATGTAATAATAGTAGACATTAATCTAGATGTGACCAAAGTTAAAGACGAATCAGGAAATATCGAGTCATATGATGTGCCATTGGCGGGCTTTAGAAAAGCTATTGAGTCCATCGGCCAGGTATGTAAAGAGGATGTTTTGATTTTAGTTGAGACCACTGTTCCTCCTGGAACCTGCCAGAAAGTAGTCTATCCAATACTAGTTGAAAGCCTGAAAGCTCGTGGCCTTTCGACAGATAGATTCAAGTTGGGACACTCTTATGAGCGGGTGATGCCAGGACCGAATTATGTCAACTCCATAAAAAACTTTTATAGGGTATATTCAGGAATTAATGATGAAAGCGCTGATGCGGTTGAGATGTTTTTAAAAACAGTAATCTCTACTGATGAATACCCGTTGACGCGTCTAAAGACGACAGAATCCACGGAGATGGCAAAAGTTCTTGAGAACTCATATAGAGCGATGAATATATCTTTTGCGATCGAATGGTCGCGATTTGCTGAGAACGCAGGAGTAGATCTCTATGAAGTCGTTGACGCT
>MDSY01134735.1_pt1 | contig 18423 bp, 16 predicted proteins | sample 811131 | NCBI WGS metagenome assembly MDSY01 (sample SAMN05326643, study PRJNA326480) | marine metagenome | isolation source: seawater | place: Atlantic Ocean: South West | collected 2010
ACACTTCTCTTCTTAATAATATAAACAAATAAAATAGCTAATCAGGCTAAAAAGCCTGATAATAAACAACTTTTTTTTGGTTGAGTGTGACGCTTATATGCTAAAACTCGGGGAAATCAAGCTATTAGATTAAAAAAAAATGTTAAAAAAACTGCAAAAATCAATGTTTTTTTGCTAGTCATAACAAATGAATAAAATAAAATTATCTAAATTAATCCAAAATCATATTCATATAATTGGCCTAATTACTTTAGTATTTATTGCATTTATATCTACAACTTACTACGCCTCATACAAAAAAAAACAAATTGAAGCATTTCAAAAAACTCTAGGTAACATTTATCTAAAAAAAACAATTGTTACTTTAGCTGAAAATTTAAATCCAAGGTATGAAGATATAACTATAATAGTAAATGATAACGAAACATTTGAAAAAATAATTAAAAATATAGATTTGCCGGAAAGTGAAATAAATAAAGTCTTAGAAGATGTTTCAAAAATTAAACATTTAAATAGAGTTTATAAAAACCAAAAAATATCGATTAAAATAGATAGAAAGACTCCAAATAAAATATTAGAATTTTCCATAGAAAGATCAAAAACTAAAAAAATGCTATTCACCAGAAATTTTAGTTTAGATACATTTAATCACAAAGAAGTAGTAACAAAACTTAAAAAGATTGAAGTGTATAAAGAGGGAGAGATTATAAGTAGTTTATACAGCAAAGCTATAGAGCTAGGAATAAAACCAAATATAATTATAGAATTTGCAAGAATATATGGTTTTCAGATAGATTTTCAAAGAGATATTTGGAAAAATGATGGTTTTCAAATTTTATATGAAAATTATTTAGATGAAAATGGAAAAATTTTAGAGACAGGAAATATAATTTATGCAAATTTAATTTTGCAAGGAAAAGAATATCCACTTTATTTATTTAAAAAAGATAAAACTTCTGATCATTTTGATGAATTTGGAAAAAGTATTAAAAAAAGTTTAATGAAAACTCCAATAAATGGCGCTAGACTTTCTTCTTCATTTGGCATGAGAAAGCATCCAATATTAGGTTTTAACAAATTGCATAAAGGTACAGATTTTGCAGCACCAAAAGGAACTCCGATTATGGCTTCAGGTGATGGAAAAGTAACTAGAGCTAGATGGTGTGGAGGTGGAGGAAATTGCGTAAAAATAAAACATAATTCAACTTACTCCACTGTTTACGCACATATGTCTAAATTTGCCAGAGGTATTAAAGAAGGTGTGAGAGTTAAACAAGGACAAATAATTGGCTATGTTGGATCAACAGGAATGTCTACAGGACCACATCTACATTATGAAGTAATTGAAAATGGAAAAAAAATAAATTCTCAAACACTTAAACTTCCTTCAGGCAAAATTCTTAAGGGTGAAGATCGAAAACTTTTTGAAATAGATAAAATTAAAATAGAGGTACTTAAATCTGAATTGATTGCAAAAAAAAATTAACTTTCAGTATTATTTAAATCTTTACTGTCACTTTTTTTATTATCTTCACTAGTATTTTCAGTTTTAGAATAAACATTATTTGAAGATATATTATTTTCCTCTTTTTTCTTAAAACTTTCTTTATCTACTTGCAGTCTTGTAAAATGATCAGCATGTTGAAGATAGTTTTCATATTGTATTTTATCTCCATTTGATAAAGCTTCTTTGGCATAACTGGTGTATTTTTCAATTAACTTAGGAAAATTTAAATTATTTCTTAAAGGATTTTTTCTCTTAAAGCTTGTTCCATTTGTAAAATCTACTCCTATTTTACCGTTTCCATTTCTATGAAAGTTTCTATCTCCATTATTCCTAAACCTATTTCTCTTATGATTGTTTTTATAATTTTTCATTAAATAAATATATTTTTAATTTCTGGTTAATAACAAACATCTATCATTATTTTCTAAATCTTTTGCAATTTTATTTATAAAAAAGTCTTTTTTGTTTAATAATTTTCTTGCTTTTCCTAATTGATTACTATCAATTTCAAATATTAACTTTCCTTTTTTTTTTATCAATTTAGAACTTCTTTTTATCACAGTATTAATACATGAAAGCCCATCAATCCCACCGTCTAAAGCAACTTTTGGCTCATAATTCTTAATATCACTATCCAAATAATTTATTCCAAAACTATTTATATATGGAGGATTTGATAAGATAATATCATATTTACCAAAATAAAACTTGTCAATATCGGAGTTAACAAATTTAATTCTATTTTTGATTTGTTGCATTTTTGCATTGATTTTTGCAACTTTTAAAGCTTTTTTTGATATATCTATACCAACACCAAAACATTTTTTTCTCTCTTTTAGTATAGAAATAATTATACATCCTGAACCAGTGCCTATATCTAGTATTTTAAATGAAGCATCTTCTGGAATTAATTTAAGCGCTTCTTCAACTATAACTTCAGTGTCAGGTCTTGGAATTAAGACGTCTGGGTTTACTATATATTTATATTTCCAAAATTCTTTAAAACCAACAATGTAAGCAATTGGTTCTCCTTTTTGTCTTCTTAATGCTAATTCAATAAATTTTCTATAGTCTTTTTTGTTAATTTTAGTATTTAGACTTAATAAAAGCTCCTCTCTCCCTATTTTTAATACATGAGAAAGTAAAATCTCTGCATCTAAAAAAGGACTTTTTGCTATTTTAACATTAAGTATTTTGCTAGCACTATATAAAGCTTCTTGATTATTCATTAGTTTAAGTTTTTTAATTCTTCTTCTTGTGCTTGAAGTATTAAGCTTTCAATCATTTCATCAAAAATTTCACCCTGCATAAATTCTTCTAGTTTATGCAATGTAAGATTTATTCTATGGTCAGTGACTCTTCCCTGGGGGAAGTTATAAGTTCTAATTCTTTCTGAACGATCGCCAGTTCCAATTTTACTTTTTCTATCTTTAGATCTTTCATCATCTCTTTTTTGTCTTTCTAATTCATAAACTCTAGATCTAAGAATTTTTAAACCTTTTTCTTTATTTCTAATTTGTGATTTTTCATCTTGCTGGCTGACAACTATACCGGTTGGAATATGAGTAATCCTTACAGCCGAATCTGTAGTATTTACACTTTGACCTCCCGGTCCACTACTTCTAAAAACATCTATTCTCAAATCTTTATCTTCAATTTTTACATCAACTTCTTCTGCCTCGGGTAAAACTGCAACCGTAGCAGCTGATGTATGTACTCTTCCTTGTGTTTCTGTGTCTGGTACTCTTTGAACTCTGTGAACTCCACTTTCGTATTTTAAAGATGAATAAATATTTTTTCCTTTTATAGCTGCTATAACTTCTTTTAAACCTCCTGCATCACTTTTTGAAATACTTATAACTTCTATATCCCATTTTTTTTTATGACTTATTTTTTCGTACATTTTAAACAAATCAGATGCGAAAAGACTTGCTTCAAGCCCTCCAGTACCAGCTCTTATTTCTATAATTGCATTTTTTGTGTCCGCATCATCTTTGGGAAGTAAATATAATTTAATTTTTTTTTCATTTATTGAATTTTTTTTTAATAGTACTTCTAATTCTGAATTTGCTAATTCTTTCATCTCATCATCACTTTTATTATCATTTATAATTTTTTCTAAATCTTTTTTTGTATTTTCAAATTTAGAATATTCATTTGCCTCTTCAATTATTTCATTTAGACTAGAATATTCCTTAGATTTTTCAGCAAATTTTTTTTTGTCAATATCCTTTGATGCTAAGTCTTTTTCTAATGAAGAGTGTTTAGAGATTAAATCTCTTACTTTATCTATAGGTATCATTAATTCTGCTTTTCTATCTCTTCAGCTTTTTTTTCAACAAGTGATACAACTTTTGATATAATTTCTTCGTTTGATAGTTTTTCTGACTGTACGCCATTTAAATAAAGCATATTACTATTTTTTCCGCCTCCTGTTATTCCTATATCTGTTAATGCTGCTTCACCCGGACCGTTTACTACGCATCCAATAATTGATAACGTAATTGGGGTTTTAATATGAGAAAGCTTTTCTTCTAATATTTTAACTGTATTTATTACTTCAAATCCTTGTCTAGCACATGAAGGGCATGAAATTATTTTTACTCCTTTATTTCTTAGATTTAATGATTTTAAAATTTCGTTACCAATTTTGACTTCTTTTACTGGATCGTCTGATAAAGATACTCTAATAGTGTCTCCTATCCCATCTAAAAGTAATATTCCAAGACCTATTGATGATTTTATACTTCCAGGTATAAAACTTCCAGATTCAGTTATTCCAAGATGAAGGGGATAATCTGTTACTTTTGATAACTGTCTATATGCAGCTATAGATAAAAAAACATCTGAAGATTTAACACTTACTTTAAAATTAAAAAAATTTTGATCTTCAATAATTTTAATATTTCGTAAAGCACTTTCTACTAAAGCTTCTGGACATGGTTCTTTGTACTTTTCTAAAATATCTTTTTCTAATGACCCAGCGTTAACTCCTATTCTTATTGCACAGTCATTATTTTTTGCAGCAGAAATTACTTCTCTAATTTTTTTTATATCTCCAATATTACCTGGATTAATTCTTAAACATTTGGCACCATTGTCAGCGGACTCCAAAGCTCTTTTATAGTGATAGTGTATATCTGCAATTATTGGAATTGATGAATGTTTTACAATTTCTTTTAGAGCTTTAGAGCTACTTTCATCTGGAATGGAAACTCTTACTAAATCAGCTCCTTCGTTAGCTATATCATTAATCTGATTTATGGTTTGTTTCACATCTGTTGTAAGCGTGTTTGTCATAGATTGAACTGTAATCGGATTATCATTGCCTATGAAAACATTTCCAACTTTAACTTCTTTAGTCTTTTTTCTTTTAATATCCCTAAATGGTCTAATACTCATTTTATTTCTCTAATTTAAACTCTTTGTGAAGAGCGGAAACTGCTTTTTTAACATGTTTTTTATTTATCAAAACAGAAATTTTAATTTCAGAAGTTGAAATTACTAATATATTTATATTTTTTTTACTTAAAGATTGAAACATACGATAAGTTACACCTGGTGTAGTAATCATGCCAACTCCAATAATAGAAACTTTTGATACATTTTTATCAATAATAAGTTCTCTGTATTTAATTTGTTTATTTTGTTTAATTAATTTTTGTGTTTTTAAAAGATCTTCAGATTTAATCGTAAATGTTAAGTCTGTTTCTTTGCCATCGGCAGATATGTTTTGAACTACCATATCTACATTTATATAGTTTTCTGACAGAGGTTTAAAAATTGATGCAGCTATTCCTGGTTTATCTTTAACCCCAACTAAAGTTACTTTGGCGTCGCTTTTAGTTGAAGATATGCCAGTAATAATTTTATTGTTAATTATATTTTTTCGCTTTGTAATCAAAGTTCCATATTTTTTTACAAAAGAGGATTTAACATCAACATCTATCCTATTTAACCTTGCATCTTGAATAGATGTAGATTGCATTACTTTAGATCCCAAAGAAGACATTTCTAACATTTCTTCATAAGAGATAATTTTTATTTTTTTTGCTTTCTTATAAACTCTTGGATCCGTAGTCATAACGCCGGTTACATCTGTAAATATAACACATTTTTTTGCTTTAAAATATTTTGCCAACATAATTGCACTTGCATCTGAGCCTCCTCTTCCTAGAGTCGCTATTCGTTGCTTTAAAGTAATACCTTGAAAGCCAGTAATAATAGGTATTCCTCCATTTTTTAAAAACTTAACAATTTTTTTTTTATTTATTTGAATTATTTTTGCCGAAGTATGATTTTCATCTGTTAAGATTGGTAATTGCCATCCTGTCCATGATCTAGATTTATAACCAAGATGCAGTAACCTTCCCGCAATTAATGCACATGAAACTTGTTCGCCCGATGAAACCAAAGCATCGTGCTCCATTCTGTCGAATTCTTGGCTTAATATTTTTGATTTTTTTACTAAATCATTGGTAACTCCACTCATTGCAGATGATACTACAATTACTTTATATTTTTTTTTTACGTACTTAACAATTATATCGGCAACTTTTTTTATTCTGTCTACCGTACCAACCGAAGTACCCCCAAATTTGAGAACAACAATTTTCATTGATAAAATTTTTTTAAAATTTAAATATATTGATAAAATACATCTTAAATGTAAAGTCAACTAACAATGAAAAGAACTACAATAAATAAAGAAGAAATTGAGAAATTTTCAGAAATTGCAGAGGAATGGTGGGACCCCGAAGGAAAATTTAAGCCTCTTCACAAATTTAATCCAGTAAGAATAAAATATATTAAAGAAAGTATAATAAAAAACTTTAAAATAAATAATAACAAAGTACCCTTAAATAATATAGATATTTTAGATATTGGTTGCGGTGGTGGCCTTCTCACTGAACCTATGAGCCGACTGGGTGCTAATGTTACTGGTATTGATGCTTCTTTAAAAAATATAAAAATTGCTCAAGCACATCTTAAAAAAAGTAAACTTAAAATTAATTATCAATGTTCATCACCCGAAAATTTTAAACTAAACAAAAAGTTTGATGTTATACTAAACATGGAAATAGTAGAACACGTAGATGATTTAGAACTTTTTATTAAAAAAAGTTCTGAATTATTAAAAGTAAATGGTCTTATGTTTGTTGCAACATTAAATAAAACACTAAAATCTTTTATATTTGCAATAGTGGGAGCTGAATACATTCTTAGATGGCTTCCAATAGGAACTCACGAATGGGAAAAGTTTGTAGAACCCTCTAAACTAATTAATTATGGAAAAGAATGTTCACTTAAACTAGAGAAAATTGATGGAATACAATTTAATCCTTTTAGAAATAAATGGCATTTAAGCGATGATAAATCTGTAAATTATATTGCAGAATTTAAAAAATTTTAATTTTCTTTTTCATTAAACCAAGGTATATCCTGAGTTTCTATACCTTCCTCGTTTAATTCTTTAATATCTTCAATTTTAGCTTTTCCATAAATTCCTTTTTTCCTTTTCTTATGCTTGTAATGAATTGATCTAGCTTCGTATGCAAAGTTATCTCCAACGTAGTCAAAGTTATCTTTTATAAAATTTTGGTATTCTTTTAATTTTTTTCTTACTTCTTTTATTTTTGGAATTTCAGAACTTTTGGTTTTTTTTTTTGTATTTAATAAGCTGGGAGACATCAAAGATTTTTCAATGTAAATAGAATTACATTTAGTACAATTCAAGTATTTCATTTTTTTTAATTTCTCAAATTCTTTAGAAGATGAAAACCAGCTATCAAAATTAAAGGAGCAATTTTTACATTCTAATTTGTATTTAATCATAAATTTAATTTATGAAATAATTTTTATATTTCAATAGTCTAAGTTCTATAATCTGAGTTAATTTCAATATATTTTTTAGTTAAATCCATTGTATATGCCGCAAAATTTTTTCTTCCCATATTTAAATCTACAAAAATATCAATTTTTTCTTCTTTCATATATTCTGCAACTTCTTTTTCTTTATAAGAGTTTAAAATTTGACCCTTCTCTAATATTTTATATGGACCAATTCTTAATGATAATTTATTAGCATTAATATTTACATCAGCCTTTCCTATTGCCATAATGATTCTCCCCCAGTTGGGATCTTCACCGGCTATGGCTGTTTTGACTAATGGTGAATTTGCAATTGAAAAAGATATTTTTTTTGCATCATTTTCTGTTTTGCAATTTAAAGTATTTATTGTAATAAATTTTGATGCTCCTTCTCCATCTGCGGCAATTCTTTTGGAAAGGTTAAGTAAAACTGCGTGTAAAGATTTATTAAATTCTATCAATCTATTGTCATTTATATTTTTAACTTCTGAATTCTTTGCTTTACCAGTTGCAAAAATTGACACCATGTCATTTGTACTTGTGTCACCGTCGCACGAAACAGCATTAAAAGTTGTATTAATATTTTTTTTTAATAATTGTTTTAATATTTTTGAACTAATGTCTGCATCAGTAAAAATATATCCTAAAGTGGTTGCCATATTTGGGTATATCATGCCTGATCCTTTTGCAATTCCATAAATTTTTACTAATTTATTTCCGATACTACATTCCTCCATTGCAAGCTTAGGCTTTAAATCTGTAGTCATAATTCCCATTGCTGCCTTCACCCATATATATTTGTTTTGAGTATATTTAATTTTTTCAATTAATTCAGGTATACAAAATTTTATTTTATCTGTCGGAAAATTTTCCCCAATTGTTCCAGTACATCCAAAAAGTATATCAGTTGGTTTAATCTTTTCTGGTTTTTCTTCATCAACTTTTTGTTTTTCTGTTAATTGATCTGATAAAGTATCAGCTAAAATTTTAAGACCTTTATATCCATTTTTACCTGTTAGAGCATTAGCATTTCTAGTATTTACCATTAAACATTTTATTTTTTTTGATTTTATATTTAAATTCCATTTTATGTTTTCAGAAACTATCTTTGACTGTGTATAAACTGAGGCATAGTTAGCACCATCTCTAAAATAAAATAATACAAGGTCATCTCTACGATCCCCATATAAATTTGCACTAGTAGATGAGATTGAAAGGCCATCTAAATGCTCCAAGTCTTGGAAATCTCCCATTTTAGAGTCCCTATTTTTTGAATTAAAAAAATTGCCAATGTTTATAACCATAGTATTTAAAAAATTGATTTAGTTACTATATTAAATCATTAAACTAATTTATATAATATTAAAACTAAATGCTTAACCCTTTAAATTTATTGTCGAAATTAATCAAATCAGGCAATCAAAAAGAGCTTGATAGAATCCAGAAAATTGTGGCTAAAGTCAATGATTTTGAAAATGAAATATCAAAACTCTCAGAAAGCGAATTTCCAAAAAAAACTGAAGAGTTCGTAAAAAGTGTAAAAAATGGAATTTCTCTTGATACTATTTTACCCGAAGCTTTTGCCTTAGTTAGAGAAGCTTCAAAAAGGTTAAATAATGAAAGAACTTTCGACGTACAAGTTTTGGGTAGCATAGTTTTGCATGAAAATAAAATAGCTGAGATGAAAACCGGTGAAGGAAAAACTTTAACAATAGCACTATCTGCTTATTTAAATGCTTTAGCAAAAAAAGGAGTTCATGTTGTAACAGTAAATGATTATTTGGCTAAAAGAGATTGCTTAAATATGGGGAAAATATTTAAATTCTTAGGGCTGTCTACTGGTTATATAAATAATGATCAGTCTGATGATGAAAGAAAAAAAAATTATAGTTGTGATATTACTTATGCAACTAACAGTGAATTAGGTTTTGATTATCTAAGAGACAACATGAAATTCTCATCTGAAACTATGGTTCAACGTGGTCATAATTATGCAATAGTTGATGAAATTGATTCTTGTTTAATTGATGAGGCTCGAACTCCCTTAATTATTTCAGGAGCAGCTGAAGATAAAAAAGGTCAATATGAAGTGGTTGATAAATTAATTAAAAACTTGAATAAAGAATGTTTTGATATTGATGAAAAAGATAAGAATATTTTGTTAACTAATACTGGTATAGATACAATTGAAAAAATATTCTCAAATGCTGGTATTTTAAAAAATGATAATTTTTATGACCCTGAAAATATAAATTTAGTTCATTTAGTAAATCAATCTTTAAGAGCTAATCATTTATATCAAAATGGAAGAGACTATATAGTTAAAGAAGGACAAATAATAATAATTGATGAACAGACAGGTAGACAACTACCAGGCAGACGTTTTGGTGATGGATTACATCAAAGTATAGAAGCAAAAGAAAAAGTTGAGGTTCATACTGAAAATCAAACTATGGCATCAATAACTTATCAAAATTACTTTAAACTATACTCAAAAATTTCTGGATGCACAGGTACAGCTGTTACAGAATCAGAAGAATTTTTTGATATTTACAATCTTCCAGTTGTTGTAATTCCTACAAATAAAAAAATGATAAGAAAAGACTGGAATGATCAAATATTTAGAACTGCTTTTGAAAAAGATGAAGCAATAATAAAAAAAATTTGTGAATGCAACGAAAATGGACAACCAATTTTAGTTTTTACGGCAAGTATAAATAAATCAGAGCATTATTCTAATTTATTAAATAAAAAAAAAATTAAACATGTAGTATTAAACGCTAAAAATCATGAAAGAGAGGCAGATATCATTGCTAATGCAGGTAAAAAACATTCTGTCATTATAACCACAAGTATTTCTGGTAGAGGAGTGGATATTAAATTAGGTGGAAAAAATACAGAGGAGCAAAAAAGTTCTAAAGATGAAATAAAATCTCTGGGAGGATTATTTGTAATTGGTACAGAAAGAATGGAAAGTAGAAGAGTAGATAATCAAGCAAGGGGAAGATCTGGCAGACAAGGAGATGAAGGAAACTCTATATTTTATGTAAGTTTAGAAGATGATTTAATGAGAATATTTGGATCAGAGTCTATGAATAATATATTAGAAAAACTTGGGCTTAAAGATGGAGAAAGTATTGATCATCCTTGGATAAACAAAGCTTTAGAAAGAGCACAGCAAAAAGTGGAAACAAGAAACTTCGATATAAGAAAAACACTATTAAAATTTGATAATGTTTTAAATGACCAACGACAGGTAATTTTTAACCAAAGAAACAATATTATTTTTAAAAAAGAATCGTTAAATTATGCAGACGACTTTTTGGAAGAAATCATATCAGACCTAATAGAAAATAAAAAAAAATTTGCGTCTGGCTCAATAAATAGTGATTTTTCAAACCAAATTTTAAGTATATTTGGCAAAGTATTTGATGAAGATGAAATTAAAGTTTTAGAAAAAACTGATGACAAAAAATTTAAAACTGAAATTAGAGAAAAATTTAAATTAAAAAGAGATGAAAGAATAAAACTTCTTGGCCATGATCAGGCTGAACAAATTGAAAAAACAATTTTATTACAGTTAATTGACCAAAATTGGAAAATGCATATTCAATATCTTGAGCAGTTAAGACAGGTAATTGGCTTACGATCTTATGGGCAAAGAGATCCTTTAGTAGAATACAAAAAAGAAGCTTTCATGTTATTTGAAAATTTATTAAATAAATTGAAATCAGATTTAATAACAATACTTTTTAATTTAAAAATATTAGAAAAAGAGAAAAAAAAAGAAGTCCCAGAGGAAAAAAAATTAAAAGGAGAAAATCTTGAAAGATTTGTTAATAAAAAAATTGGAAGAAATGAACCATGTCCGTGCAATTCAGGAAAAAAATTTAAACATTGCCATGGATCCTTATAACAAAAAAATAAACATAAATAATATTATCAATATGGCTGTTGAAATAAGATAATTTTTTTTATTTTGAAAAATTTTATTCTTAATTTTTTCATAAATAGATGTTTTAAGAGTCAAACTTTCCATTGCTTCTGAATTTTTTTCAAATCCCTTATTTCTTCCAATTGACAAAAATTTATTTTTTCTTTGAAGTAAAATTTGATCCTTTTCCATATTAATAAAAGTATTTAAATTTGAGGAAATAGACTTTTTTACATTATTTAAAATTATATCTTTATCCCTATGAGCTCCACCTAATGGTTCAGATATAATCTCATCGATTATTTCTAAATCTAACAAATCTTTTGATGTTAGTTTCATTGCTTTAGCTGCTTCTAAAGTTTTTTTTGGATCTCTCCATAATATAGTTGCACATCCTTCCGGAGATATAACAGAGTAAATTGCGTTTTCTAACATTAGAACTTTATTAGACGATGCCAAAGCTATAGCTCCACCAGATCCACCTTCGCCAATAATTATAGAAATAGTTGGAACAGTTAGCTCCATACAACATTCTATAGATTTAGCTATGGCTTCTGCTTGCCCCCTCTCTTCGGCGCCTACACCTGGGTAAGCTCCTGGGGTATCCACAAATATTATAACAGGAATTTTAAATTTATCAGCTAGCTTCATAAGTCGAATTGTCTTTCTATAACCCTCTGGTCTCATCATTCCAAAATTTCTTTCAATTCTTGAATCCAAATCATCTCCCTTTTCTTGACCAATCACTAAAACAGATTTATTTTCAAATTTAGCAAAACCAGCTATCACAGATTTATCTTCTGAATAAAATCTGTCCCCTGAAAGAGAAATAAAATCTTCAAATAAATTACTTATAAAAAATTTTGCTTTTGGTCTTTCCTCGTGTCTCGCAACTTGTGAGGTTTGCCATGAGTCAAGATTTGAATAAACTTCTTTTAATTTAATATCTATTTCATTTTGTAATTTGGATATTTTATCCGTATCTATTTCGGACAGACCTTCTTGGTTAAAAGGATCTTTTAATTGATCTATTTCTGCTTCTAATCTTTTAATTTCAGTTTCAAAATTTAAATAATTTTTCATTAAAAAAGTTATTTATTATATTTAAAAAAGGCAATAAAGTGTTCAAAATAATTTTATGGTTGAAAAATATGTAAAAATTCACGATTTATCCGTATCTGAAGTTTTGTTTAAATTTATTAATAAAGAGTTAATTCCTGAATCTGGAATTAATGAAAAAAAATTTTGGGTAGCTTTCAGTCTGTCTGTACATAAACTCGCTATTAAAAATAAAGAATTATTAAACATAAGGGAAAGACTACAGATTGATATCGATAGATGGCATCTGGATAATAAAAATGGAAAATTTGATCAAAAAAAATATGAAGAATTTTTGATTAAGATTGGATACATAAAAAAAGAAGGTCCTGATTTTATTATAAAAACAAAAAATGTTGATGAAGAAATTTCAAAAATAGCTGGTCCTCAATTAGTTGTTCCAGTAATGAATGCAAGATATGCTTTAAATGCTGCTAATGCTAGATGGATAAGTTTATACGACAGTTTATATGGATCAGATTTAATTGAGTCTGAAGAGTCCGCAAGTGAAAGATATGATCCGGAAAGAGGGGCAGAAGTAATAAAGTTTACAAAAAATTTTTTAGATGAAAATTTTGAATTAAATAATTCAAGCTGGAAGAATGTAAGCAAAATAGAGTTTGCAAATAAAAAACTTAATCTATTTATTGATGATCAGATAACCAATTTAAAAGATAAGAGTAAATTTTTAGGGTACAGACTGAAAGAAGAAAAACTTTCTGCGATAATTCTAAAAAATAATAATCTTCATGTTGAAATAATTATTAATCCTGATGCATTTAGTGCTAAAGGTGATGCGGCAGGAATTTCAGATATAATTGTTGAGTCCGCCATTTCAACTATATGTGATCATGAGGATTCTGTTGCAGGTGTAGATGCTTACGACAAAGTTGTAGGATATAAAAATTGGCTTGGATTAATGAAAGGAAATCTTACAGCAGAGTTCGAAAAAACTGGAAAAAAGTATGTAAGAAAATTAAATCCAGATAGAAGTTATATAGACAAAGATGGGGGAAAAAATAAATTACATGGTAGAGCTTTACTACTTAATCGTAATGTTGGTCACTTAATGACTAATCCTGCAATTTTACTATCAGATGGATCGGAAATTCCCGAAGGTATTATGGATGGTTTCATTACATCTTTAATCTGCCTGTATGATTTAAAAAATAAAAAAAATTCTAGAACAGGATCAATTTATATTGTTAAACCAAAAATGCATGGACCTGATGAAGCATTGTTCACTGACTTAGTTTTTAGCGAAATTGAAAAGGTTTTGGGTTTAAAAAAATATACAATTAAATGTGGTATAATGGATGAAGAAAGAAGAACGTCTGTAAATTTAAAAGAATGCATTAGAAATTTAAAAAATAGGGTATTTTTTATAAATACTGGATTTTTAGATAGAACTGGTGATGAAATACATACATCTATGGAAGCTGGAGTAATGATAAAAAAGGGAGACATGAAATCAGCAAAATGGATAAGTGCATATGAAAATAATAACGTTGAAATAGGATTAAGATGTGGATTTTCTGGAATTGCCCAAATTGGAAAAGGGATGTGGGCAATGCCGGACAAAATGTCTGATATGATGATTCAAAAAATAAATCATCTAATGGCTGGAGCAAATTGTGCATGGGTTCCTTCTCCCACGGCTGCCGCACTCCATGTATTACATTATCATAAAATAAATATTTTTAAAAAACACGAAGATATAAAAAAAAGAAAAAAAACAAAAATAAGAGATATATTGACTTTACCAGTAATAAATAAACCAAATTGGCCGGTAGAGGAAATCAATAAAGAAATTTCAAATTCAGCACAAACAATTTTAGGTTACGTTGTAAGATGGATAGATCAAGGTATAGGATGTTCAAAAGTACCAGATATAAATAACATAGGATTAATGGAGGATAGAGCTACTTTAAGAATATCTTCTCAACATATAGCCAATTGGTTGCATCATGGAATTTGTAGCAGAAAGCAAGTTTTAGAAATAATGAAAAAAATGGCAAAAATAGTAGATAAACAAAACAAGAATGACAAAAATTATAAAGATATGTCTCCAAATTTTGACCAATCAATTGCTTTTAAAACTTCTTGTGAGTTAATTTTTCAAGGAAAGAGTCAACCTTCAGGTTATACAGAGCCTTTATTACACTTAAATAGATTAATTAAAAAAAAATTAATCATTATTTTCATTCGTATTTTTTCTATTTTTAAAAGCAGATAAAAGAGTTCCATCATCTAAGTTTTCAATTTCTCCTCCTACAGGAAGTCCTTGAGCTAGTTTAGATATTTTGACGTCACATCCTTTTAAGCTATCTTGAATATAGAATGCAGTTGTCTGGCCTTCTACAGTTGCACTTGTCGCTAAAATTACTTCATCTATATTATCTTTCTTTATTCTTTTAATCAGAGAGTCAATTAACAAATCTTCTTTACGATAATTATTTGATGAAGAAATTGTGCCGCCCAATATGTGAAAATATCCTTCATAAAAACTTGAATTTTCAATACTCCACTGGTCAGCTATATTTTCTACAACACAAATTTTATTATATTTTTTACTTGTAATTTCGCAATTACTACAGCCAGATAAACTAGATTTTAGCATTCCACAAGATTGACATCTAGAAATATTTTTAAAAACATTTGCTAAAGAATTTATCATTGGCATCATAATTTCATTTCGATTATTAATTAGCTTTAATATAATTCTTCTTGCAGATTTAGGTCCAAGTCCTGGAAGTTTTGAAATTAATTTTATTAATTCATCTATTTCATTAATATTTTGCATTAACTATAAAGGCCACTTAAAACCAGGTATACCAAATCCATCAGTTGCTTTTGATATTTCTTCTGAAGTTTTTGTTTTTAGTTTTGATTTTGCATTACTATGGGCTGCAATAATTAAGTCTTCAATGACATTTTTTTCTTCATTTAATATTTCTTGGGATAAATACAATTTTACTATTTCACCTTCTCCATTTAAAACTATTTTCACAGAATTACCTCCGGATATGCCTTCTGCTTCAATCTTTTTAATTTTTTCTTGGCTTTCTTTGACTTTATTTTCTATTTCTTTAGCTTTATCTAATATTTTATTAAAATCAGTCATCTGTTTTACTTTCATTATTTTCAACTTCAATTAATTCTGCATCTGGAAAATCTTTTATAATTTTCTCATGCACATCTGTTTTTTTTGCATCAGCAATTAATTGCATTTTAAGAAGATCTTTTTTTTCTTTGTGAGATAGATCGCCATCTTTTTTAGAAAGAGTAATTATCCATCTTTGATTAGTCCAACTAAATAATACAGATGAAAGATCTTTAATAAAATCTTTATCTAAATTATCATTAAAAGAAATTTCTATTCTTTGTTTCTCAAATTTTACAAGGTTTACATTTCTTTCAAGTTCATACTTTAATTTTATTTGTTTTTTTTCATTACATATATTTATTAATTCATTGAAATTTGTAATTTCAATTACCTCACCTTTTTTTTCGGGCTTTTCTTGATGTTTAACATTTTCTTCTTGATATATATTTTTTATTTGACTTACAGTTTTATTTTTAACATCAAAGACTTCTTCATTTTGTGATAGATTATTATCATTTTTATTTATTAAATTTATATCGTTATTTTCTTCTACAATTTTTCTTTCACTATTCTTATTTAGGTCTAATAAATGTATAAGTCTAATTAAAAACATTTCTACTGATAAATTTTGATTTAAAACAATATTAAGTTCATCAAGCACTTTAAGACTAAATTGCCAAAAAATTAACAAATGCTTTGGCTGCACTTCTTCTGACAACTTTTTTATCTGCTTGAATTCTTTATCATTTAAAGAAAAATTTGTTCCTTCCAAATTTAAATATTTAATATTTTTAAAATAATAAAGTAGCTCTAAAAAATCATTTAAAAACACTTTAGGCTCAACACCTTGATCATAAATAGATCTATATATTTTAATTACCTCCTTCTCATTTCCTTCAAAAAGATATTTAAATAATTCTATTAAATAACTTTTTTCTATATAACCAAATACTTTATGAGCATCGTTTAAATTGAATTCTTCTAGGTTGGTCTGACTTAATATTGCTCTATCTAGTAAGGAAAGTGCATCTCTAACAGATCCTTCTGATATTTTAACAATAAGTTTAAGTGCATCATCATTAATATTTGCATTTTCTTTTTTCATAATTTTTTTAATATATTCAAATAGCTCATCTGACTTGATTCTGGGTAAATCAAATCTTTGGCATCGAGAAATTATGGTTACAGGAATTTTTTTTATTTCTGTAGTTGCAAATATAAATTTTAAGTAATCAGGTGGCTCTTCAAGAGTTTTTAAAAGTGCATTAAAAGCTTGTTTACTTAACATGTGCACTTCATCGATAATGAAGATTTTAAATTTTGAAGAAGTTGGCCCATATTTAGAAAATTCTATTAGATCTCTAACATCATCCACGCCCGTTTTGCTAGCTGCATCCATTTCAAGTACATCTATATGATTTGAATTAGATATTGATTCACAATTACTACAAAACTTATCTTTACATACTTTTTCAAAACCATTTAAACAATTTAAAGATTTAGCAACAATTCTTGCAATTGTAGTTTTTCCTACTCCTCTAATCCCAGTAAATAAAAAAGCATTTGGTATTTTATTTATTTTAATTGAGTTTGAAATTGTTTTTGAAATTATATTTTGTCCAATTAAATCGTCAAAAACATTTGGCCTATATTTTAAAGCTAAAACTTTTGAATTTTTATTCATCGCTATTTAACTATTTAGGAGACTAGAACCTGGACAACTGTCTCTACGATTGCTTCCGTTAAGATCTGGTCGGGTTCAAGCAGCACCCACCTCTAGCCTCCAATACTTATTATATCAGTAATTTTTTCTAATCTACAAGAAAGTTAAGTAAATTATTTATACCTAAAACTATCAGATTTATATACACCAAGTATTTTAAGGTCTTCTGTGTGAAGACCAAGTTCTTCCAATGAGTTTTTTACTTTAACATCCTCAATGTGGCCATCTACATCACATAAAAAAAAGTAAGAAGAAAAAGAATTTTTTTCTGGAAAACTTTGTAATTTAGTTAAATTACAACCGTTGATTGCTAGACCACCCAGTGCACTATACAAGGATGCAGGTTTTGATTTTAATTTAAATAACAAAGAAGTTACATACTTTTCATCTTTAAATTCAGGTTGAGAAATTTCTTTTTGCATAATTAAAAATCTTGTTACATTTTCTAAATCGTCCTGGATATTTGGCTCAATAATATCTAGATTATAAATTTCAGAACTTAGTTTAGAAGCTATAGCACCCTTTGTCTTGTCTCCTTTTTCAGAAATATATTGTGCAGAACCTGCAGTATCAGCTCTTACATTTTCATTATATTTATTTTTTTTTATAAAGTTTGATGATTGACTAAGTGCTTGAGCATGTGAATAAACATCTTTAATATCTTCTTTCTTCGCGCCAGGCAGTCCTAACAAATTATGTTTTATAGAATAAAAGTGTTCTGCAAAAATATTTAATCTGTATTTAAATATAAGATATTCTACTCCAATATTTCCTGTAGTTTTATTTGACTCTGGTATTATTGCTTTCACAGAACTATCATTGTTAGCTAATTCAAAACACTCATCAAAAGTCTTACATGATATAGTTTCACAATTGGCATAGTTTTCTTTAGCACAACTTTCGCTATAACTTCCTGGAACACCTTGATAAGCAATTTTCATAATTTGTACTTAACTTATATTCTATTAATTTTTTGATTCCAATAAATTCTTCACTAATTTGTAATCTTCAAAAGTATCAATGCCAATTGGTGATGAATTACCTAAAACTAAATTTACATCAATATTATTTTCTAAAGCTCGCAATTGCTCTAATCTATTAACTTTTTCATTTTCTGTTTGATCTAATGAAACAATTTTTTCTAAAATAGATACTTTATACAAATAAATTCCTACATGATGATA
>MDSY01016460.1_pt1 | contig 18422 bp, 24 predicted proteins | sample 811131 | NCBI WGS metagenome assembly MDSY01 (sample SAMN05326643, study PRJNA326480) | marine metagenome | isolation source: seawater | place: Atlantic Ocean: South West | collected 2010
GAAGAGAGAATCGAACTCTCACTTCTTGCGAAACACGATTTTGAGTCGTGCGCGTCTACCAGTTCCGCCATTCGCCCATTAGTAGTTTAATAATTTATTAAATAGTATAAGAACTAAAATTATATTAAAACCAAAAAATGTTTAATACGCTATATAAAAAATGTCTAAATTTAGCTGCACATAAAAATTCAAAATATTATTTAGCATTAGTTTCATTTGTAGAAAGTTCCTTTTTTCCTATTCCACCAGATGTAATGGTTGTTCCTATGGTGATTTCTAGAAAAAAAGATTTCTTAAAAATTTTTTTAATTGCAACAGTATTTTCAGTTTTAGGAGGAATAATAGGATATTTTCTTGGAGCTTTTTTTTTTGATTTTGCAATAAAAATAATGAATTTTTATGGCTATGAAAGTAAACTTACAGACTTAAAAAATAATCTAAGTGGCACTGAAGGTTTTTATGCTTGGCTAGGTATTCTTTTTCTAGCCGGTTTTACACCTCTGCCTTATAAAGTTTTTACTATAGCAAGTGGTTTAATTGGCTTTAATATCTTAATTTTCATTATTATAAGCTTAATTTCAAGAGGATTACGTTTTTTCATTGTGTCTTATCTTTCTTACAAGTTTGGAAATCTATTTACTGAATTTATGGATAAATATGAATCTAAATGGTTTACAATAATTGGATTATTAATAGTTATATTAATAATTATAATTTATTTATTTTTTTAAATTCATGTTTAAAAATAAAATAACAAGTTTACTTAATACTATTTTCTGTATCAGTATAATTTCAATAACTGCAGCTTTTTTTATTGAATACGCGCTGGGTCACCAACCTTGCAATCTATGCTTAATACAAAGAATTCCATATATATTAAGTATTTTTTTAATAATTATTAATTATTTTTTGAGGGATAATGAAAATTTTATTATTTTATTATTAATTTTAATATTCTCTTTTTCTTCAATTATATCTTTTTACCACTTTGGAATTGAACAAGGTTTTTTTGAAGAGTCAGCAGTTTGTGGGCTTAAGAGTATTTCCGATGCTATTACTAAAGAAGAAATATTAAAACAATTACAAGAGAAAACAGTCAGCTGCAAAGATGTGACATTTAGAATTTTTGGTTTTTCACTGACTTCGTTTAATATGATAATTAGTTTTGTAGTATTTATTTTATTAATCAATATTTTTAAAAATTATGACAAGTTCAAAAAATAGGGTTGAAGAATTCATCAGAGTAGATCATGCAGGAGAGCGTGGAGCTGTAAAAATATACGAGGGACAATTGCTTGCACTAAATACTTTAGTAAAAGACGAAAATTTAAAAAAAGTAATTAATGAAATGAAAATTCATGAAAAAGAGCACTGTGATTTTTTTGAAAAAGAAATAAAAAAAAGAAATATTAAACCCACAAAATTTCTTCCTTTATGGGATTTATTAGGTGTTGGTCTAGGATTTGGTTCAACTTTATTAGGTAAAAAAGCTGCAATGTTGTGTACTGCTTCAGTAGAGGAAGTAATTGACAAACACTATCAAAATCAAATTGATCAATTAGACTCTAATGAAAAAGAATTAAAAAAAAATATTATTAAATTTAGAGAAGATGAACTTCATCATAAAGATATTGCTTATGAAAAGGGAGCAACAAAAAAAGGTATTTATTCTATTATGGACAAAATTATTAAAACAGGATCAAAAATAGCAATAAATATCTCCGAAAAAATTTAAAAAACTAATTTTCCAACTCAACATCCCAATAAAGATAATCCATCCAACTTTTATGTAAATAATTTGGTGGAAAATATTTTCCATTTTTATGAAGATCTTCAGTTGTTGGCTGATAGGGATATTGATGAAGTCTCATACCCGCAAATTTAAGCAACTTTCCGCCTTTTTTAACATTACATGATGAGCAAGCAGTAACAACATTATCCCAATTTGTTTCTCCTCCTTTTGATCGCGGTAATAAATGATCAAAAGTAAGTTCCTCACCACTTCCACAATATTGACATGAAAAACGGTCTCTTAAAAAAACATTAAATCTTGTAAAACTTGGCTTTGACTGAGGCACAATATAGCTTTTAAGAGCAATAACACTTGGAAGTTTCATTTCAAATGATGGACTTCTAATTTTTCTTTCATAATTACTTACTATAATAACTCTATCTAGAAAAACTGATTTAATTGCGTCTTGCCATGACCATAATGAAAGTGGATAGTAACTTAGGGGTCTATAATCAGCGTTAAGAACTAGTGCTGGACACTTTTCTAAAGATACATTTTGTTCAACAAACTCTTTCATCAAATAAATCTTACATCAATTAAATTATGATATCAATATTTGCTAAATATTTAATTTTTTTAAAATATAACTTAAAGCAATACTTGATGCTTGAACAGGGATATGATGTCCACAATTTTTTATTAAATGTGTTTCAATATTAATATTTTCTCTTAAAAAAAAGTCTTTTGCTTCCAGTAGATGCGTAGGTGACACAATATCATCTTGATCACCGTGAATTAATAAAGTATCAGATGAATTTTTTTTACGAACTTTAAGATCATCTATACTAATTATTTTCCCTGAAAATCCTACAATACAATTATATGGGCTAATAGTTGTTAAGCCAACATTAATCGACATCATACATCCTTGGCTAAAACCAGATAAAACTATTTTATTGTTATCTATATTATACTCTTTTCTAATTTCACCTAAAAACATATTTATTTTTTTTTCTGCCTTTAAAGTTTCATTAAGTATATAATTTGGGTCATCTTTACTAAGATCAAACCATTGAAACCCTGAGGGATTGATCTCACATGGTTCATGACCATTTGGACAAATAAATAACGTATTTGGCATGTGCCTCCTCCAATTCAATGCAAGTATGCTAATATCTTTACCATCTCCACCATACCCGTGAAGTAAAACAATAACATTTTCAATTTTTTTACTTTTTTCAGGTTTTATAATCGTACTATCTAGACAAAATGTCATAATTAGTTAAATTTGTTTTTTATTTCAAAAAACACTCTACAATATAAATATGTTTACAGGAATATTTGTTAAAATTTTATCCATTACTCTTCTAATTGCTGTAGGTATTGTTCTGATCCTTGGTATAGGGACCTTATTCAAGGGAGGAAATACTAGTAAAAAATATTCAAATAAATTAATGCAGCTAAGAGTTTTATTACAATTCATTGCAATAATTATTCTAATAGTTTTTGCGTATTTTTTTAAAGATTAATTATACAATTTAATCCATTTAATAAATTGATCATCGGTAAAATCAATCGAGCCAATAATTCTTCCAAATTCTTTACCCTCTTTATTGATTAAAATTGTCGTTGGTAAACCTCTCAAAGACAATTTCTTTGCCAATGTAATTGGATTGTCAAAATATATACTTAAATTTTTTATATTAAGTTCATCAAAAAATCTTTTCGATTTTTCAAATTTTTCTTTGCCTATATTAATTGGAAATATTTTTAAATTATCTAAATTTTTATTAATTTTTAAAGAATCAAGAGATGGCATTTCTTCTTTACAGGGTGTACACCAAGTAGCCCAAAAATTCAGTAATACTAAATTTCCCTTATAATCGTTCAATTTTATCGTATTTCCGTTTGAGTCCAAGAAAGTAATACTGTCATATGTTTTTGGTTCTTTATTAATAACTATATTTTTAATATTTGGTATTTCTTTTGCCATCGCATTAGAAATAAAGATTAGAAAAATAATTAAAAATTTCATATTAAAAGGTATAAGTAAATATCATGGCTAAATATAAAAACAACCAGGCAATATGGAACACTAGAGTCAAAAAAAAAGTATCTAAAATATTTCAAGAACTTGGTAGCTCTATAGATATTGATAAAAGATTATATAAAGAGGATATTGATGGCTCAATAGCTCATACTGAAATGCTATTTAAACAGAAAATTATACCATTTAAAATCAAAAATAAGATTATTTATGGACTTCAAAAAATAGAAAAAGAAATTTCAAAAAATAAATTTGAATTTCATAAAAAATATGAGGATATTCATATGAATATTGAAAAAAGGCTCTTTGAAATTATAGGTGATGAAGCTGGATATATTCACACAGGAAGATCTAGAAATGACCAAGTAATAACAGATCTTAAAATTTGGATTAGAAAAACAACGAATGAAATTAATATTCATTTAGATAAGATAATTAAATCTTCTATTAAAATTGCAGAAAAAAATATTGAAACAGTCATGCCTGGTTTAACTCATTTAAAGAATGCCCAACCAATTTCATTAGGTCATTATTTCATGGCGTATGTGGAAATTTTTAGAAGAGACAAAAAGAAATTTTTAAAAAATTTAGAAAATTTAGATGAGTGTCCACTAGGTGCTGCAGCGCTAACTGGCACATCTTTCAATATTGATAGACATTATACTGCAAAAAAACTTGGATTTAAACAACCAACGAATAATTCTATAGATACAGTTTCCGATAGAGATTTTGTCTTAGATTTTCTCTTCAGCATTTCAGTTTGCTCAATGCATATTTCTAGAATTGCAGAGGAACTTATTTTATGGAATTCAGATGGATTTAATTTAATTAACTTAAACGATAAGATAGTAACTGGATCATCTATCATGCCCCAGAAAAAAAATCCTGATACAATTGAGTTCCTAAGAGGAAAAACTGGATCGACTTTCGGAAATTTATTATCTATGCTTACAATACTTAAGGGGTTACCATTAAGTTATTTTAAAGATCTACAAGATGATAAAGAATTAGTTTTTAGATCAAAAGATATATTGATCAATAGTCTTAAAATACTCAATGAAGTTTTAAAAAATATTTCACCAAATAAAAAAGAAATGTATAATCTGGCAGATAGTGGATTCAGCACAGCGACTGATCTAGCTGATTATTTAGTTAAAAATCATGGAATGTCTTTTAGAAGTGCGTATCAAAAAACTGCTGCTATTGTAAATTTTGCTGAAAAGAAAAAAAAGAAACTGAGCGATTTAAAAATTGAGGAACTAAAAAAAATTGAACCTAAACTTACTATTAATGTTTTAAAAGTTTTTAATTTAAGATATTCCATAAATTCTAAAAAATCTTATGGAGGAACATCTTTTGAAAACATTAAAAAAATGATAATGAAATATAAAAAAAACAAATGATAAAAAAAATTTTTGCCCTCTTATTAGTTAGTATTTTACTTTTCTCATGCGGTAAAAAAGGTGATCCGGTTTATAAAGAGAAAAATCAAAATTCAAAAATAATAAGTGCTCAAAATAGTGCGCTTTCATGATTTATAAAAGAAATAAGCTTACGATCGATGGTTTTGACATACGTTTTTTAGGAAAAAAATTCCAAACACCAATGTATTGTTATTCATTGAAAATGATTAATAATAATATTTCAAATTTGAAAAAAAATTTCTCAAAAATTAATCCTTTAATTTGTTATGCAGTGAAAGCAAATTCAAATCTTGCAATTTTGAGGGAAATTAAGAATAATGATTTAGGTGCTGACGTTGTGTCGTGTGGTGAGTTAATGAAAGCATTAAAAGCTGGAATTAAACCTAAGAAAATAGTTTTCTCTGGAGTTGGAAAAACCTATTCTGAAATAGAATATGCTATTCGTAAAAATATTTTATTAATAAACACAGAATCTAGAAGTGAAATTTTAGAAATAGAAAAAATTGCCAAAAAAAAAAGAAAAGTTGTAAACATAGGTATTAGATTAAATCCAAATACAGATGCTCAAACTATTAGTCAAATTTCAACAGGTAAAAAAGAAAATAAATTTGGTGTTGATCAAAAAACATTTCTAGAATTAGTAAATTATTTAAAAAAATCTAAGTATATAAATTTAAATTGCTTAAGTGTTCATATTGGCAGTCAAATACTAAATATTAAACCATACTTAGATATGCTTAAAGTGGTTGATAAAGTTATTAAAAAATCAAATCACAATTTTGAATTTGTAGATTTAGGTGGAGGTATGGGGATAGATTATAATCATAATAATTTAAAATTAGATTTAAAAAAATATTCGAGAAATATTGAAATATTTTTAAAAAAAAATAATTGTAAAATTATTTTTGAACCAGGTAGATCAATAATAGGTAATTCTGCAATATTAATTACAAAAATAATCTACATTAAAGAAGGTTATAAAAAAGATTTTGTTATTATAGATGCGGCAATGAATGATTTGATGCGACCAGCATTGTATGGAGCTCATCATAAAATTTTGCCATATAAAAAGTCCAAAAAAATTAAAAATCAAAATTATGAATTTGTAGGGCCAATATGTGAAAGTACTGACACATTTTCAACTGTTAAAAAATTCCAAAAATTAAAAGAGAGAGATTACCTAGCAATATGTGATGTTGGAGCGTATGGCACTTCCTTAGCGTCAAATTATAACTTGAGGCCAAAACCAATCGAAATATTGATAAAGGGATCTAAGATTCTGGTTATTAGAAAAAAACAAAAATTATCTGAATTAATATAACATTCAAAATAATGTTAAGAAATTTTCTATTTTCAATATTTTTTTACATAGGAATAATTTTAATTTCTATCATATTTTTACCTGCATTTATTTTACCTCAAAAATTTGTTTTATTTGGAGGTAAACTAATGGGATATTGGACAGGTTTTTGTTTACGTACGACTCTAGGAGTAAGAATAGAGGTTTTAGGAAAAGAAAATATCGTTAATAATAAAATTTTTTTTATAGCGGCCTCACATCAATCAATGTTTGAAACTTTTTATCTCCAAACAATCTTTAAATCACCTATATTCATTTTAAAAAAAGAATTATTACGTATTCCTATCTTTGGTTGGTACCTTAAAAAAATTGGATCTATCTCAATTATTAGGGATAAAATATCAAAAGATAATCTAAATTTTTTTGATCAGATAAAAACGAAAGTAATCAATAGTAAAAGACCATTATTAATCTTTCCTCAAGGTACGAGGGTAAAACCAGATGAAAGACCGCAATTTAAAAAGGGTGCATCTAGAATATATGATCAATTAAAGATTTCTTGTCAACCTGTGGCTATTAATTCTGGATATGTTTGGCCTAAGAAAGGACCTAAAACTCCAAATAGAAAGATTACAATTTCTATTTTGCCACTAATCAATTATGAATTAGAAAAAGTTAATTTTACTAAATTACTAGAGGAGAAAATTTACTTTGAACTTGATAGAATTAATTAACCTTTCATAGGCATCACTACATATATGCTGTCAAAATCACTTGGGTCTTTAATTAATGCAGGTGAGCCTGTATTGTTAAAATAGATTTCTATCTTTTCACCATCTAATTGGGAAGATACATCTATTAAGTATCTAGAATTAAAACTAATTTCTAAATCATGATCAAATTTGACATTTAAAGTTTCATTTCCATCTCCACTATTAGTATTATTTACAGAAAGATTTAAAGTATCCTTAGTTAGACTAAATTTTACTCCATCTTTTTTATCCAAGGATACAGATGCAACACGATCGACTGAGTCTGAAAAAAGTTTTAAATCTATCTCAAGTTTTTTTTGGTTATTTTTAGGAATAACTTGAATATAGTTTGGAAATTTCCCATCAATTAATTTCGAAATTAAAATACTATTATTTAATTCAAATTTAATTTTTGACTTTAAATTAGATATCTTTACATCCCCGTCGTAATTATCCAATAATGATGTAAGTTGAAAAATTGTTTTTTTTGGTAGAATTATTGGTTCAAAATTTATTTCTTTATCTAATCTAATTTTTGAAATAGACATTCTATGACTGTCTGTTGCTACGGCAGTAAGGTAAGTTTTATCCTCTACTTTAGTCTGATGAAAATATATGCCGCTTAAATAATGTCTTGTTTCATCGTTAGAAACCGAGAATTTACATTTATTTAGGAGTTTCAGTAAGTTTTTTGATTGAATTGAAAATTCATTATCATTAAAATTTTCATCAGTTAGTGGAAATTCTGATGGATTAATACAATTTAAATTAAAGATTGATTTGTCAGACTCTAATTGAAGTTTGCTATTATCTGATAGTAATAAATTTATTTTTTTTCCTGATGAAAACTTTCTAATGATATCATACATTATTGATGAAGTGGTGGTAGTTTTTCCAGGCTCAACAACTTCAATATTATTTATTTGATGAATAAATATCAAATCTAGATCTGTTGCAGTTATTATCAATTTTGAATCACTTGCATCTATTAAAACATTTGAAAGTATAGGAAGTGTACTTCTTTTTTCAATAACACCTTGACAATAACTTAAAGCTTGTTGCAAATCTTGTTGATTAACACTAAATTTCATTATCTTTATTATTATATAATATCTGATTTTTAAGTTTATTAATATTCTCGAGCATTTCTGGGTCTTTATCTTTCAATTTTTCAATAGTTTTTACTGAGTGAATTATTGTTGTATGGTCTCTGTTAGAAAATTCCCTTCCAATTTCTGGAAGCGATTTTGAAGTTAAAATTTTAGTTAAATAAATAGCAGTTTGCCTTGGTCTTACTAAGTACCTTGACCTTCTAGATGATAACATCTCATTTTTACTTATTTTAAAAAACTTACAAACCAAGGTTTGTATTAAATCAATTGTCACTTTATTTTCTGCTAAATTTAAAAGATCTTTTAACACAACTTTAGTTTCTGCTAAGTTTGGTATCTTGTTGTAAATTCTTGAAAAAGAAACTACTCTATTTATTGCTCCTACTAATTCTCTTATACTTGTATTTATTTCACTACTTATATAATCTTGAATTTCTCTTGAAATATTAATTTGTTCTGAATAAAGTTTATTTAACTCATTTGTTTTTTGCTCAACTATTTTTTTTCTCAACTCAATATCAGGTTTTTGAATATCAACTACAAGACCGCCTGAAAATCTAGATTTTATTCTTTCTTGAATTCTAGATAATTTATTTGGTGCTCTGTCTGCTGAAACTATGATTTGAGACCCTTTGTCTAAAAGAGCATTAAAGGTATGAAAAAATTCCTCCTGCATTGCCTCTTTTCCATTCATAAACTGTATGTCATCAATAAGTAGAATATCAGTATTTCTAAAATATTCTTTAAACTTAACCATATCATTTGATTTGATTGATTTAACGAACTGATACATAAATCTTTCAGCAGAAATAAACATTACTTTATTGTTCTTTTTTAGCTCAAGTCCTATTCCATTTAGTAAATGAGTTTTTCCCAAACCAACTCCTCCATAAATATATAAAGGATTATAATGGGAAATATTTTCAGATACTTTAACAGATGCCTCATAAGCGAGTTTATTACTAGACCCTGTTAAAAAATTATCTAATCTTTTATTAGGGTCAATTCTGTTATATTGTAGGTAAGAGTCTTTTATAAAAGATATGTTTTCCTTATTTTCTACACTATGGTGAATATCCTTTTTATTTTTTTCGACAGTAATTTTTTGATCGGCTATTCTAAACTCAATTCTTATAATATCTTTCTTATAAGTTTTAACGATTTGTAAAATTTGATCTAGGTATCTAGAAGTTATCCAGTCTCTGATAAACCTTGTAGGTACATTTAATATAATATAATTATTAAATTCTTCCTCAAAATTAATTTTCTTTAACCAGCTCTCGTAAACCTCAAGACCTAATTTATTTTTCATTTGATCTTGAATCACTCTCCAATCAAATGATCCTACCTTTAAGCTTTCTATATTTTTGTTTGTAAAGTTGTTGTTCATAACTTTTTTGAAGGAGATTCTCAGTTAGAACTATCTGAAATTATTTGCAAGAAATAATTTTTTTTTAACAAAAAAAAATAAAATCTATAATTGTATTATCGTGTTCAAGATGTAATTTTAATTTTACAAAAATTTTTTATTAAATCATTTTTTAAATTTTAAATTGAATTGATTTGGTTTATTTATTTACTAAATCTAAATGTAGAAAAACTTAAAGCATCATAGATACATGATGCGTATCATTTTAGTTGAATCAACTATAAGTATTACAATTAAAGTGAAGATATTTTTTTCGAAATTCTTGAAACATTTCTTGATGCGTTTTGTTTCTTGATAATCCCTGTCTTGGCAACTTTCATTAATTCAGAATTCAATTTTGGCAAGAATTTTAACGCTTCATTCTTTTTTTTATCTTCAATTAAAAGATTCATTTTTTTTAATGCATTTTTGTATCTACTTTTTCTTGCTTTATTTACTGCAGTTTGCTTAGAAATTCTTCTTATTCTCTTAATTGCTGATTTTGTGTTGGCCATACTCGCAGGGGTATAGCTTGAGAATTTATAACGGTCAATAAAATAATCATTTAATTTGGCAAGAATTACAAAAAAATGAAGACCTATTACTTATAATTTTTTTTTTTATCTTTCCTGAACAATATGTTCTTTTGCACTTTAGCCCTTCTCTTTGATAAACTTTAAAATTACTTTGGAAACTTCCTTGAGTGCCATCGGTATTTTTAAAATTTTTGATACTAGAACCTCCTTTTTCAATAGCATGTAAAAGAACTTTTTTTGAATTTTTTATAATTTCATTGCATTCTTTTATGGAAAGCAAATTTATCCTCTTATTTGGATTTACTTTACTCAAAAATAAAATTTCACTTGCATAAATATTTCCAATTCCTGATACAAATTTTTGATCTATTAATAAATTTTTAATATTCTTATTTTTATTTTTTGTATATTCTAAAAAATAATCAAGATTAAATTTTCCATCAAACGGTTCTGGTCCCAAGTGATTAAATCTTTTCTTTAAATTATCAATTGTTTTAATTATCTGAAAAAAACCAAAGCGCCTTGGATCATTATAAATTACTCTGAAATTATCAAAAACTATTTCGACATGATTATGTTTATTTGGTAGAAATGGGGAATGATAAAAACTAAGATTTGTTTTATCATTTTTTTTTTATCATTGATCAGATGTATGGTGCCAGACATTCCTAAATGAATTAAGCAAAATATATTTTTTGGTAAATTAATTATTATATATTTTGAGAATCTTGAAATTTTATGTATCAACTTATTTTCTAAATTTTTTTCGAAGTTATTAGGTAGTTTAATTCTTAAATTCCTGTTTCGTACGATAACTTTTTTAACCTTTTTTAGACAAACATTTTTATCTAAAGATTGTCTTACTATTTCTACTTCTGGTAATTCTGGCATTAGGTACTATATTGACTATATAAAATTATTTATGCAACAAAACCTTCAAAATAAAAAAGGACTAGTTCAAGGTGTATTTGATCGTGTTTTTGATAAATATGATCTTATGAATGATTTTATGTCTTTTGGAATACATAGAATCTGGAAAAAAAATTTAATTAATATGATGAACCCATCTTCCAAAAATAGCTTGATAGATGTCGGTTGTGGGACAGGCGATATTGGAAAATTATTTTTAGACAATACTACAATTGAATCTAAGATAACTTGTGTAGATCCAAATAAAAGTATGCTCAAAAAAGGGCAAGAAAAATTATTAAAATATAGAAATATTAAATGGATCAAAGCATCAGCAGAAAACTTGCCAATTTCAGATAATTCATTTGATTTTTATACAATTAGTTTTGGTTTAAGAAATACGAAGGATATAGAAAAAGCGTTGTCAGAAGCTTATAGAGTTTTAAAAACTGGAGGAAGATTTTTCTGCTTAGAATTTTCTAAAATACAAAATTCAAATTTAGAATTTATTTATAAAAATTATTCTAAATTAATTCCTTTAATTGGTAGTTTTGTCGTTGGAAAAAAAGAACCTTACGAATATTTAATTAAAAGTATTGAAAATTTTGTTAATCAAGATGAACTCATTTCACTGATGCAGGAAAGTAATTTTAAAAAATGTTCATACCGTAATTTGTCAGGTGGTATTGTATCTATTCATAGCGGTTGGAAATTCTAATGATTAAAAGATTAATTACGTTATTTAAATTAGGTCGAAAAATAGCAAAATCAGATCTTCTTAAAATTACCTCAAATTTTCATGAGCCACCTTTTATAATAAAGATTTTATTTAAAGCACTTGCTTTTTCTTTTAGTAAAAAAAAACATGATTACGTAGATTTAGATGAGGGTGAAAATTTATCAAAATCATTAGAGTCCATGGGTACAACTTTTATAAAACTTGGCCAATTTCTTGCTACAAGACCAGATATTATTGGAGAGGATTTATCAAAAAAACTTGAAAATTTACAAGATAGATTACCACCTTTTCCAATTGATCAGGCTAAAGAAATAATAAAAAAAGATCTTGGTGAAGATGCATTTAACTTAATTTTAAATTTAAGAGAACCAATTGCAGCTGCCTCAATAGCTCAAGTTCACAAAGCACAAATAAATGACAACGGAGTTATTAAAGATGTAGCTATCAAAATTTTACGCCCAAACATAAAAAAAATTTTTAATGAAGAGATTGATGCAATGATGCTTTTTGCTTTTTTTATTGAAAGTTTAATTAAAAAAACAAAAAGATTAAAACTTGTAGAAGTTGTATTTTTATTAAAAGAAATTACTAATTTAGAAATGGATTTAAGATTTGAAGCTGCAGCTGCAAATGAGTATGCAGAAAATACAAAAAATGATTTAGGATTCAAAGTTCCACAAATCTACTGGAATTTTACAAGTGAGCAAGTTATGACTTTAGACTGGGTAGATGGAGTCTCTATTAGAGAAACTGCTGAACTAAAGAGAAGAAATATCAATACTAATAAGATTGCAGAGGATATTATTCAACATTTTCTAAGACATGCAGTTAGAGATGGTTTTTTTCATGCAGATATGCATCAGGGTAATATTTTTGTAGACACAGATGGTCAAATTGTTCCAATTGATTTTGGAATAATGGGACGACTAGATAAAATGAGTAAAAGATTTTTAGCTGAAATATTATTTGGATTTATCCAAAGAGATTATAAAAAAGTGGCTGAAGTTCATCTAATTGCTGGTTTAGTTCCGAAAAACGTCCCTATAGATGATTTAGCCCAAGCTTTAAGATCTATAGGTGAACCCATTTTTGGACAAGCAGTAAAAGATATTTCTGGTGGAAAATTACTTAAGCAATTATTCGATGTGACTGAAAAATTCAATATGCAAACCCAACCTCAATTGCTTATGCTCCAAAAAACAATGGTTGTAGTCGAAGGAGTTGCAAGAAAACTAAATCCTGAGACAAATATATGGACAACATCAAAACCAGTTTTGGAAAGTTGGCTTAGAGAAACAAAGGACCCTTTAAATACAATTAATGAAACACTTCAAAACACAACAGAGGTCATTAAACGATTACCCGAGTTTCCTGAGATAATGGATAAAGCAAATCAAGCGTTAACCTATTTAGCAAGTGGCCAGATACCTCAAAATTCAAACTCTTATACAGCTTTAAGCAACAAAAAATCTGAAATGATCGCTTTTAGAAACCAATCAATAATTGGAATATTAATTGTTGTAATTTTTGGTCTATTAGTATTTTAATTTCAAAATGAAAAATTTAATAAATAAGAAAATATTATTAATAATTTGTGGAGGTGTGGCAGCCTATAAAAGTCTTGAAACAATAAGAATTTTAAAAAAAAAAGGATGTGAAATTAAAACAATTTTAACAAAAAATGCTAAAGAATTTGTAACTCCTTTATCAATTGTTTCTCTGTCACAAGGAAAAGTATATGAGGATCTTTTTAATGTGGATAATGAAAGTGAGATGGATCATATTGCTTTATCAAGATGGGCTGACTTGATTTTAGTCAAACCAATTACAGCAAACACCATTTCTAAACTTGCAAAGGGATCATCAGAGGATTTAGCATCAACAGTAATTTTGGCATCAAATAAACCTGTTTTTGTAGTGCCTGCAATGAATGTAAGAATGTGGGAACACCCATCTACAAAAGAAAATTTGAAAATTTTAAAAAAATTTTCTTACAAAATTATTGGTCCTGAAATTGGTGAGATGGCATGTGGTGAATATGGTGAAGGTAAAATGACTGAGCCAGAAAAAGTTTTAAACATAATTGATAAATATTTTTTCACAATTAATAAAAATAAAAAATTAAAGGCCTTAGTAACAGCCGGGCCTACAAATGAATATATAGATCCTGTTAGATACATTACAAATAAATCTAGTGGCAAACAAGGTTATGAAATAGCAAAGTCACTATCAAGGAATGGTTATAAAACTATTTTGATATCTGGACCCACAAATCTTGAAATTACTGATGAAGTTGAACTCATTAAAGTTGAAACTGCTGATGAAATGTTTAAAGAAACACAAAAGAATTTACCAGTTGATGTAGCTATTTTTTCTGCTGCTGTCTCAGATTTTAAGGTCAACAAAAAAAGTAAATTTAAAATTAAAAAGACTAATAATTTAGAGATAAATTTAGAAAAAAATATTGATATCTTAAATTATGTTTCTAACCATAATTTGATGAGGCCAAAATTGGTTGTAGGTTTTGCAGCAGAAACAGATAATTTAGAAAGTAATGCAATTGAAAAACTAAAAAATAAAAATTGTGATATGATAATTGCAAATGACGTATCCAAAAAAAATATAGGTTTTAATTCAGACATCAATGAAGTAACTATTTTTTACAAAAACAACAAAAAAGAAAAACTATTAGCAAAGAATAAGTCACTAATATCAGAAGAGATTGTTAAGAGAGTAAATAATCAATTGAATTAATGGCTAAAGTATTAATAAAGAAATTATCTCAAAAAGTTATTTTACCATCATATAAAACATCTGGAGCTTCAGGTATGGATTTGATGGCTTTTATTGATTCACCTATAAAAATAAAACCAAAAACTTCCTGTTTAATACCTACAGGTATATCAGTTGCATTTACAGATGATTACGAGATACAAATTAGACCTAGATCTGGTTTGGCAGCCAAAAACAATATAAGTGTCTTAAATACACCAGGTACGATAGATAGTGACTATAGGGGTGAAATAAAAATTATAATTTATAATCATGGTGATAAAGACTTTGTGGTAAATAACAGAGATCGGGTTGCACAAATGATTTTAGCTCCAGTAATAAAGATGGAACTTGAAGAAGTTAGTGATTTAGAAGGAACGATAAGAGGCAAGGGTGGTTTTGGTTCAACAGGCAAATGAAAATCAAACTTGATAAGACAGAAATCGAAAAATTTTCAAGACAAATAATAATTAAAAATATTGGTTTATTAGGTCAAAAAAAAATTAAAAAAGCCAAAGTATTAATTATTGGGGCAGGAGGTCTTGGATGTCCTGTTGCTGAATATTTGGTTCGATCAGGAATTGGTGTTTTAGGTATAATTGATAACGATCAGGTTAATCTATCAAATATACATAGACAAAGTCTTTACGATCTTAAAGATTTAAAAAAATCAAAAGTTAAATGTGCAAAAAAAAAATTATATAGAATTAATCCTAATACATTAATTAAAATATACAATTTTAGATTAGTTGAAAATAATATAAGAAAAATAATTAAACAATTTGATTACATAGTAGATGGCAGTGATAATTTTAAAACCAAATTTTTAGTAAATGACAATTGTATAAAATTAAAAAAATTTCTTGTCGTAGGAGCAATAAGCAAATTTGATGGTCATATATTAACCTATAATTTTGCGAATAAAAAAACAGCATGTTTAAGATGTTTTTATCAAGAAAATGAAATTTCGGACGATATTTTAAATTGTGAGTATGAAGGTGTATTAGGCACAGTTGCTGGAATAGTTGGAACATTACAAGCTAACGAAATTTTAAAACATATCTTGAGTATTGGAAAAAATCTTAATAATGAAATTCTTATTTTAGATCTACTAAATCTAAGTTTTAGAAAAGCAACCATTAAAAAAAGAAAAAAATGTTTTTGTTAAAAAAATATCTTAAGAGTTTAATTATCTTATTTATCTTTTTTCAAATATCGTATTCAAATAGTGAAGAAAAATTTTTATCATTAAAGAAAAATAAAGTAAATGTTAGATATGGACCAGGTTTTGAATTTCCAGTTAAATACATGTATGAAAAGAAAAATCTTCCAATTAAACAAATCGATAAAAAAGATAATTTTAGAAGGATTATTGATTATAAAAAAAATAGTGGCTGGATACATATATCCCAATTAAAAAAGGCCAATTCTGTAATTGTTACTAATGATAAAATTATGTTTAAGAAATCTTCAATATTCTCAGAACCTATTGCTCGAATTAAAGAGGGAAGATTGCTAATTGTTACAAGATGTAATAATGAATGGTGCGAAGTTAAAACAGAGAATTTAAATGGGTGGGTGAAAAAAAAAGATCTCTGGGGTGATATTAATTAAAATCTCCTATTAAGGATTTAATCGTTGCACTAGTCAATTTGGTTGTATGAGAATACTCTTCATGACTTATTCCAATTTCAATATCTGAAGCTTTTTTAAATTTTTGTATTTGGTCATTTGTAAATTTAAAGTGAATAAATTGCACTGATGATGCTTTGCCCTCTGCAGATGTTCTATCAACGTCTTCCTCTGGAACAGCTAAAATCTTTTCGCCATCAACTATCATAAAAACCTGCTCTTCAATTCCACCTACTTTTCCTAAAAATGCCGCTCTAGATACTGGATTATCTATTTCAAACATTAGTGTTGCTGTTAATTCTCTACCATTTGGAACTAAAGGATTATAAGCAGAGAGTTCATCTTTTAGCTGTTCATCACCACCTTTTTCTATATATAACATTTCTTGAACCTGAGCTAACATTGTCTCATAGCTCTCAAAGTAAAATGTAGCGTAAGGTCCTAGCGCAACTCTCCTATCTTTTTTAAATTCGACAATGTTTTTCCGAATAAGTTTTCGTTTTTGAACATACAATTCTAATGGCATTATATCTTCCTTTACAATTTCTCTTTTATCTTTTGGCATATTTATAAATTATAACTTTTAGCCATAAGTTCTATAGGGTGTAGTGCCTCATCATTAGATATATTTGTATCAACTTCTAATTGTTTCAAATGTTTACCTGCCAAAGGACAATCTGAGGCCATATATTTATTATTTTTTGTTTTAATTTGTCTTGCTGTAGGTCTACCAACTTTATTTGCTAGTTCATGAGTTTCTTTCATTACTCCAAAAGTACCTCCATGACCTGCACATCTCTCAACTACATCAATTTTGATGTTTGGTATTAGTTTAAGCATATCTCTTGCTTTAATACCCATATTTTGAGCTCTAGCATGACAAGCATGATGTATAGTTACACCACCATCAATTTCTTTAAGTCCTTCAACTAATCCCTCATTGTTAGCTATATCGACTATATATTCGTCAATATCTAAAACATTTACAGATAATTTTTTAATTTTTTCATCTTTAGGTAATAATAAAGGCCATTCAAATTTTAACATTAAGCCACAACTTGCTGTCAAAGTTACTATTTTATATCCTTTATCAATCCATTCAACTAAATCTTTTGAAACCTTCTTTGCTTGCTCAACTACTTTTGGAAGATCAGCTTGTTCGAGAAATGGCATTCCACAGCAGCCAGGATAAGCTTCTTGAACTTCAACACCATTTTTTTTTAAAACCTTTAATGCAGCAACACCTGTATCTTTTTTATTAAAATTAACAAAGCAGGTTGAATAGATTACGACTTTTCTATCATTAAGGGATATCTTATAATCTATATTATCTTTATTTTTTTTAAAAAAACTTGAGAAAGTCTCTGAATTAAATTTAGGTAATTGAACTCGTTTATCTATTCCAGTTATAAACTCTAAGATTTTTCTTATTAATACATTTCTAATATTTGAAGCCCAATTTACAATTTTAGAAAACATGACACCTATTTTTGCATTTCTATCTATTTGAGCTAGTTGTGTTGGAATTTTCGATAATTTTCCTAATTTTTTTTGAGCGGTTCTATATCTCAACATCAAGTGAGGAAAATCTAAATCAAATTCATGTGGAGGTACGTATGGACACTTAGTCATAAAACACATATCGCACAAAGTACAAGCATCTACGACTGGCGCAAATTGATTACTTGATAAACTATCGACATCCTCATTTTTAGACTCATCAATCATATCAAATAATTTTGGGAAAGAGTCACAAAGATTAAAACATCTTCTACATCCGTGACAAATATCAAACACTCTTCTCATTTCAGCATCTAATTTTTCAGGATTCAAAAAATCAGGATTTTCGAAATCTATTGGATGTCTTATAGGTGCACTTAAGCTTCCTTCTTTACTCATATATTTATATTTTGAAAAAAAATTGTTTTAGTGGGCGTAAAACGCCCACTAAGAAATTTGATTAACTAATAGACTCTAAAGTTTTTTGGAATTTACCAGCATGTGATTTTTCAGCTTTAGCCAAAGTTTCAAACCAGTCTGCGATTTCTTCAAAACCTTC
>MDSY01087388.1_pt1 | contig 18420 bp, 21 predicted proteins | sample 811131 | NCBI WGS metagenome assembly MDSY01 (sample SAMN05326643, study PRJNA326480) | marine metagenome | isolation source: seawater | place: Atlantic Ocean: South West | collected 2010
AAGCGACTTCAGGCATCGTGATATTGCTTACGCCGCATGAATGTATTTGAATGCGAGGTTAATATAACGCAGCACTGTGCGCAGAGCGGCCGCAGCAAGAGGTTGCAGCACAGTTCTCGTTAGTTTTGAGTTGGATATTCATAGTAAATAGCAAACTCGCCATCATGCGTTTTTTTAAAACCATTTTTAATATAGAAATTATTTGCACGACTGCCTCTCAATGCCCCAAGGCGCACAGGTAGGTTTTTAAGTTTTGCTACTTCGACTACAACCTCGATGATGGCCTTACCTAGGTTTTTGTTTTGATGCGCGGTTTTGATATATAGGTGATTAAGAAAAAGGTGATCTTCTCTCTCTCGTAATACATAGAACCCTAATAACTCGTCATTTTCGACAACTTTAACAGTGTCTTTTTGTTCAAATGTTTCTAAAAATAGATTTCGCACTCGAATTTCATCAAAACGTTTTAGAGCGACTAGAATAGGCTTCATCGCAGAAACTCTTAATTCGGCTAATTCGGTTACATCAGCTTGATTAGCTCGAATATATTCCATGAGTCTTTCCTTACAACTAACAGTTCATTTATCAAGCTCCATGGCCTCGTAATAATTGTTAGAGAGCCTCACTGCTAATGATTTAAGTGCTAATGCGCTTTCCTTTGTATATTGAAAAGTATAGCGGTTTATTTTTCAGTTGAAAACTCTGCCGATAAAAAGAGCGTTTAGCACTCCTTAACTGTGAAAACAGGCTATGCGGTATGCAGCATGCGGTGCAGCCTATTTAGTGTCTTGGAAGGCTTTAACAGTCCTAAACTATGGTTTGGATAAAATTGTGGAAACGTGGGACTGCGGATGGCAGACTGAGGGCTCGTCTGACCAGGTTGAAAATTTTAAAGTTTTTCAACTAAGTTCAAGATGACAACTTTTTGTAATAGTCACCTGCTACAGCAGCAAATTAAGCAACCCTAGGTCTGCCTCTTGACTAATTTGCTCAATACTCAACCTTTCCTTGCGTTTAAAGTTGTGTAATTGTGTGTCCATAAGGTGCGAAGGCACTACATTTTGTAGTGATTTGGTCATGCTTTCTATACGGCCTGGATAGTTCTTTTGCCAATCTTGCAACATGCCTTTAATGTGCTGGCGCTGTAAATTGTCTTGAGAGCCACATAAGTTACAAGGAATAATAGGGTATTGCTTAAGTTGAGCGTACTCGGCAATGTCTTGTTCGCGGGCATAGGCCATAGGGCGGATGACAGTATTTAAACCATCATCGCTTAATAAACGAGCTGGCATGGCTTTAAGTTTGCCGCCATGAAACATGTTTAAAAATAGGGTTTCCAATATATCATCACGGTGGTGGCCTAAGGCAATTTTGGTAATGCCACGTTCTTGAGCAAAGCGATACAAGGTGCCACGGCGCATGCGCGAACATAGGCCACAGGTGGTTTTGCCTTCTTCAATCACAGCTTTAACTACACTATATGTGTCGCGTTCGATTACATGAAAATCTGCACCTACTTTTGCTAGGTACTTGGGCAATATATGTTCTGGAAAACCTGGTTGTTTTTGATCTAAGTTAACAGCCAGTATTTCAAAATCAATGGGCGCACTTTTTTGCAGCTGCATCAGTATATCAAGCATGGCATAGGAGTCTTTGCCACCTGACACACACACCATTACCTTGTCACCTTGCTCTATCATGGCGTAATCATCAATAGCGCGGCCTACATCACGGCGCAAACGCTTTTGTAACTTTAGTTGGCGCTTTGCATCATCTGGTACTGAGCTTTCTATAGAGCTTTGCACATTAGGTTCTGATTGGGTCACTAGAGTTACCACATTAAGTCATCTGGAATAACAAAATCTGCATAGGGGTCATCTTCAACAGCAACTGCATCTTTGGCAGCTTCAGCACGAATAATGAAAGTATCTGGTGCGCGTTCTTCTATCCGTGTGGCGACGTTTGCAGGCACTACGAAATACTGCTCATCTAAACCAATAATAACCAGTGAGCCACGGCTTAGCGCCGCTTGCTGCATGGCGTCTACGTAGAGCTTTTTAATGACTTTGCCATCAACAAAGTTATAGGTTATTTCACCACCGGATAAGTCTAACCGGCAGCGTTCTAGCATTTGTTTAACCTGCGCAACCACGGCGCGGTCTTGCTGCTGCGCGTCACGCTGTGCGTTGAGTTGTTTAGAACGACTGGCTTGGGCCTGTTTTTCGCCAAGCGCACGCTCTGATGCTGTTTCGCCTACATCTACACCTTTGCGCACATCACGGGTTTGCTTTTTTTTTGCCTTAGTGGCTTGCTTAGATTGCTTTTCGTTGGCCAAACCTGCCTTTAGCAATTGATCTTGTAAACTGGCCATTAATGGCTTCCTTAAGTGTAATGGAATATGGCTTTTTAGGCCGATTAATCATTTTATCATAGCTAGTTAAGCATGTTGTTGAATTAACGCTAAAAAGTCATCACCGTAGCGGTCTAATTTCTTTTCGCCCACACCATGCACGTGGCTCATCTCTAAAAGAGATTGTGGTTTAGCATGCAGCATTTCTAACAAAGAAGCGTCACTAAAAATTACGTAAGGTGGTACTTTTTGATCTTGCGCTAAGGCCATACGCAGTTCCCTAAGTAATTGCCATAAATCCATATCTTCTTCATTAATTTGCAGCCTTGCTTTAGCCGCTTTTGGTGTTTTAACAGACACCTTACGATCGAGCCGCAGCTGCAACGTTGCTTCACCTTTTAGTAACGGCCTGCACTGCGATAATAAACGCAAACCACCATAGTTTTCTGGGTCACTAGACACTAGGCCTAAAGCCAGTAGTTGCCTGTATACCGAGCGCCATTGTTTTTGGTCAAGTTCTTGGCCTAGGGCAAAAGTTGATATTTTGTCATGGCCTGCCGCTTTAATTTTATCTGTTGGCTTACCCAATAATATTTCGATCAAATGGGCTACACCATACCGTTGGCCACTGCGGAAAATACATGAAAGCGCCTTACGCGCTACCTCTGTGCCGTCAAACGTAGCTACAGGCTCTAAACAGTTATCACAGTTACCACAACTACTGGATGAAGCTTCATTAAAATAGCTTAAAATGGCTTGTCGGCGGCAATGGGTAATTTCGCACAAACCTAACATGGCGTCTAACTTAGATTGTTCTGAGCGCTTTATGCCCGCGTCCATATCCGTTTGTTCTAGACGCTGCCTTAGCCACATGACGTCTTGCAGGCCATATACCATCCAGGCATCTGCTGGCAGCCCATCGCGCCCTGCTCGGCCTGTTTCTTGGTAATACGACTCTATGCTTTTGGGTAGGTCTAAATGCGCCACAAAACGTACGTTAGGTTTATCAATACCCATACCAAAAGCAATGGTCGCCACCATGACTAGGCCTTCTTCATTGAGGAACCGTTGTTGATTATGAGCTCTTTTTTCTGCCCCTAAGCCCGCATGATAAGGTAATGCTGCAACACCTTGCTCTACTAACCAAAGGGCTGTTTCGTCTACCTTTTTACGCGACATGCAGTACACAATGCCAGCATTATCTTGGTGCTGTAGTTGCACAAAATCGAGTAACTGATGCTTACCTTTTTGCTTTTGCATGATGCGATAACGAATATTAGGCCGATCAAAACTACTAATATATTGCTTCGCTTGATGCAGACCTAGACGTTTTACCATTTCCTGCTGAGTCGGCCTGTCTGCTGTTGCAGTAAGTGCCATTCTTGGGATATGGGGAAAGTTTTGTTGTAAGCATTCTAGCTGCAGGTATTCAGGCCTAAAATCGTGCCCCCATTGCGACACACAGTGGGCTTCATCAATGGCGAACAAGGCCACTTCACAAGACCTCAGCAAATTCATGCATGCATCGGTCATCAACCGTTCGGGTGAGACATAAAGCAAGTCTAGCTCGCCATTTAGCGCTTGTTGTTGAATTTTTTGCTGCAATTGCCAATCTATCCCAGAGTGCAAGGCTTGGGCATTAACACCCAGTTGCTGCATACTAGATACTTGGTCTTGCATTAATGCGATCAACGGAGAAATCACTACCCCCACGCCAGCTCTGAGGAGCGCTGGTATTTGATAACAAATGGATTTTCCACCACCTGTGGGCATCAACACTAATGCATCGCCACCGTCTATTATATGTTGGATTACATCCAGTTGATGACCACGAAATTCTTCGTAGCCAAAAAGGCTGTGCAGGAGCTGTTGGGGAGTGTCATTCATGGCGCGCTATTATCCTTGAAGGCGGCGCTGGTGTCACCCTTATAAAAGGCCTAGGTGGGTCTAGATGAGCCTAGATAACCTCAAGCACCTAGTTTGTTAGCGGTTGGTGCTTACCATGAGTTACAATGGGCATATTTACTTGATTGAGTTACCCCCAAATGTCCATCACCAGCGACCCGTTAACGGATAGCCAAATAGACCAACTTGATGCTTACCTATTGTCTGACAATGTGCAAGAGGAAGCATTAGATTATATTGCCCTACATGGCTATCTTTGCGCCTTAGCCATAAGCCCGGCACCTATACCGGAGCACGAATGGCTAGAACAAGTTATGGCCGAAACGCCAGTGCTAGAAAATGGTCCAGAGCGCCAAGAGATTCTGAACTTGATACGCCAAGAATTTGCCTTTTTACGTGAATGTTTGGAATCTGACCAAGACATTGATTTGCCCTGTGACCTAACCCTAGAACTAGACCAAGAAGATGACTGTTTACTAGAGTATTGGGCTCAAGGTTTTATGGAGCTGATATTTAGCCAAGAAGATATTTGGTTTTCTGAGCAAGAAGAAGATGTAGCTGAATGCCTGTTACCCTTCATGTTAGCTGCGAAGTTAGATGAAGATGAAGAGCTTGAAGAACTACGCTTACAACCTGAATTTTGCCAACAGTTGTGTGAGCAAATTCCAGAATTATTGCAAGATTTATATTTATTGTTCCGCGTGCCTGCCGACAAACCTAAAGGTGGATCAGCTGGTAAGTCAGGTAAATCTGGCAAAAAAGCATCTGGCCCACGTCAACACTAACTTACCCTAAACCTGTATTGTAAGCTTACCTTGGTCTAACAACCAATGCTTATTACACAGCTTAGTGAGGGCGTTGTCTTGATGGCAAGAAAGCAAAAAACCTGTGCCGCGGCGGTGCAGGTCTAGTAGCATTTCTTCTATACGTGCTACTGATCCTGTATCTAGATTACTGGTAGGTTCATCCAATAAAATTAATGCAGGGTCTAATACCAAGGCCCTAGCTAAGGCTAAACGCTGCCGCTCTCCACCCGAAAGTAAATGAGCTTGCCGGTATTGTAGGTGTTCTAAACCAGCCCAAGCCAGCGCTTGATCTACCTTGTTGGGTTTTTTCTCTCGCCTCATACGTAACCCGTATTCCACATTACTACGAACATCCATGTCGAATAGGTAGGTATTTTGATGTAAGTAAATGACAGCTTGCTGCAATAAGCTCTCCCCTACCATGGGTATGCGCCTCACCTCACCCGAGGTGGGTTTTTGAAGGCCAGCCATAATTTTCATCAAAGTGGATTTACCTACCCCATTAGGGCCATGCAGATGCACAGCATCACTACTGATGAGTTGTAACTTGTCGATAACAAACAAATTTTGTTCGCCATAACGCTGACAAATATGTTCTAGCTCTAAACGCATTAGGCACCATGCCTTAAAACACGACTATGGCTTTGCATCCAACCTAGGCTCACATTAAGTACCAGCGCCAATACCAGCAGCACAATACCAAGCGCTACACCCTGTACAAACTCGCCTTTACCTGTTTCTAGGGCAATAGCTGTGGTGATGTTGCGGGTGTGATGTAATATATTACCACCTACCATCATGGCACTGCCTACCTCTGCAATAATACGTCCAAAAGCAGCGACCACTGCTGCAAGTAGCGCAAAGCGAACTTCAAATAATAAGGTAACAAAGGCCTGCCATGGATTAGCACCCAAGGTTTTAGCAGTTTCCAATACGCGGTGATCTGCTGCCTGAAAAGCACTTAAACTCATTGCCACCAATAGTGGAAAACACAAAAGGATCTGGCCAATAATCATAGCTGGTCGGGTAAATAGAAGGTTGAGGTCACCTAATGGACCAGCGCGAGACAAGAGCATATAAAGCACAAGCCCAACAACAACCGTAGGCACTGCTAACAAACTATTGAGCACACTAATAGCAGCCCAACGGCCTGGAAAACGAAAATAAGCTAACATAAAGCCCGTAGTCAATGCCGGCAATAACGCAATAAGTAAGGCGCTGACCGACACACTAAAAGAGACTCCAACGATACCCCACAACTCCGGGTCTCCACTCAAAAGCTGACCTATAGCTGCACTAAATGTAGTCCAAAGATCATTCATCGCGCTGGTGGTTTAGCCGCAGGCACGAATAATACCTCACCATTGATGCGGAAGTTGCCAATTACCTCTTGTCCTTCTGAACTTACTAGCCATTGGGCAAACTTACGAGCCGAATCAATATTAACATGAGGGTGTCTTGTGGGATTAACCAGTATTACCTGATATGAGTTGATCAAGCGTGGGTCACTTTCAAGGACTAAGCGTAATGCAAGCTTGTCTTGCAGGGCTAACCACGTGCCCCGATCGGTCATAGTGTAGGCACCCATTTCAGACGCCATTTGCAAACTGTGTCCCATGCCACGGCCAGACTCAAGATAGCCCTTAAAAGTGGGTAAAGCACCTAAGTGTTGCCATAGCTGTAATTCTTTTTTGTGGGTCCCAGAATCATCACCACGAGAAATAAATCGCTTATTAGATGCGGCTATCAACAACAATCCGTCAGTCACTGTATCGGCCGCACTCACTTTTGCTGAATCATCTTCAGGCCCTACTATGACAAAATCATTAAACATGACACCTTGGGCTTCAATACCAAAACCTTGATCGAGGAAACGAGCCTCTGCATTAGGTGCATGAGTCATTACTAAATCCACATCACCGTTTTCACCCATTTTTAAGGCTTTACCCGTTCCTACAGCGATCACTTGCACCCCGGTGTCGCTCACTTTTGCATAATGGCTTAACAAATAATCCAATAAACCCGAGTTGTAGGTGCTAGTTGTGGTAGCTAAGCGAATGCTATCGGCCAATGCCCTACCACTTACTAGGGCCAACACTATGATCATTACAGTGGCTAACACAAACCGTATGAGCAGTAATGGTAGATAGTTCATGAGCGTTATCTACTTAATAGTGGGAAGGTCATAATGGGGTATGCCGTTTTGCCCACGTTGACGTAGGAAGTGATCCATTATCGTTAGCGCCATCATAGCTTCAGCAATAGGTGTAGCCCGAATTCCCACACAAGGATCGTGTCGGCCTTTGGTAATAACTTCTACCGAATCACCTTTTAAGTCGATGGATTGCCCCGGTATATGTAAACTTGATGTGGGTTTAAGGGCAATGCGCGCAATAATATCCTGGCCACTACTAATACCCCCTAAAACACCACCAGCATGATTAGATAAAAATCCTTCAGGCGTCATTTCATCACGGTGTTCGGTACCACGCTGGGCGACAACTGCGAAGCCATCACCAATTTCTACACCTTTTACAGCATTAATACTAATTAGCCCATGGGCTAACTCAGCATCTAAACGGTCAAATACTGGTTCGCCAATACCCGCCGCCACACCCGAAGCGACAATAGTAATTTGAGCGCCAATAGAATCACCCGATTTGCGCAAAGCGTCCATAAACTGTTCAAGTTCACTCACTTTGTCGGCTTGACCACAAAAAAACGGGTTATCATTAACAATACTAGGTTCTGGGCAAGCCAATTTAATTGGGCCTAATTGTGATAAATAACCATTTATGGCAATGCCATGACCTGCCAAAAACTTCTTAGCTATAGCACCAGCTGCTACGCGCATGGCTGTCTCGCGTGCTGATGATCGGCCACCTCCTCGATAATCACGTACTCCATACTTATGCATGTAAGTGTAATCAGCATGGGCAGGGCGAAACTGGTCTTTTATATTACCGTAGTCTTTAGAGCGCTGATCTGTATTTTCAATCAATAACCCAATAGGCGTACCTGTCGTTCGGCCCTCAAATACGCCTGACAAAATACGCACTTGGTCTGCTTCGCGGCGCTGGGTAGTGTGCCGTGAAGTACCTGGCTTACGGCGATCTAGATCCACTTGTAAATCAGCCTCAGTTAGCTCTATACCTGCTGGGCAGCCATCAATGGTCGCTCCCAAAGCTGGGCCGTGGCTCTCACCAAAGGTGGTGACCGTAAATAACTTACCGAAGGTATTACCAGACATGGACTTGTTACTCTAAAGTTGTATAGATCAAATTATAGCTGGTTAGCAGACTAAGCCGCAAACCGAAACTTACATACGCGAAAGATGCCAAGCATTAAATATACTTTGGTACTTTTTACACTGGGTTGCTGTGAGGCAAAAAACACCGTTGCCCCCTTGGCTTAAATCAAGCCACATAAAAGGTATATCAGGAAAAGCATTTTGTAGTGCTACTTCGCTATTGCCAACTTCAATCACGATAAGGCCCTGCTCTGAAAGCCAATCAGCGGCTTGTGCTAACATTGTTGCTGTAAGGTCTAAACCATCATCACCAGAAACCAGAGCCATTTTTGGCTCGTGAAAAAACTCAGCAGGCATGTCATTGTAGTCATTTGCATCTACATAAGGTGGATTACTAACGATTAAATCATAGTGTTTAGCTTGCAAGCCATCAAATAAATTAGAGTCAAATACCCTTACTCGATCACCTACACTTAGCTCATCTATATTTTGCTGGCTTAGTAACAAAGCCGCTGGTGCTATGTCCACCATGTCTACATGAGGAATATCCATATGCAGGGCCATCGCAATACCAATGCAGCCACTGCCACAGCAGAGGTCTAGTGCTGTTTGTGGAGAATTTTTAATAAAGGGAGAAAAATGACCAGCAATAAGCTCCGCCATTGGTGATCGAGGGATGATAACATCCTGACTCACCCTAAAAGGAATTTCTGCAAACCACGTTTTACCTAACAAGTAAGGCAAAGGTAAGCGCTGTTGAGTCCGCTTAGCTAGCCAATCCTTTACTTCTAGTAACTGCTTATCAGTGAGTAGCGTTTGTAATTGGTCTTTTTGAGTTTCTAGCGGCATATTACAGGCGCCCAACACCAAAAATACAGCTTCATCCCAAGCATTGTCAGTACCATGGCCAAAATAAACTTGAGCTTCAATAAGTGCCGTTTCCGTCGCTTCTATGGCTTGTGATAGGCTGGTGGTCATAAGGGTTTCAATACGAATATTTTAGAACACACATTGTAAGCTAAGCCTTGTCTGGATACCATATGGCCATTAGCACAACCTGTGTTAATCAAGCATCAACTCATCTTCTAAATCTATTGTAGAATTAGGCTCTGAGTTCACGACGTAAATCATTCACTTTTACTTGCAGAAATTCGCCTAATAAGCTCGCATCTATCAACAGTTGTTGCGAATCACTGTGATTCAAAACATTTATCCTGCAGCCATTTTTTGTCAGCATATTCAGTTCGAAACACGCATAATGAAGGCCCTGTCCGCGAACGACCAGCTTGTTATTAATTTGAAGTGATAAAATATTCCTCAAATCAACATCTCGATCCCTGCCATTATTAAAAAAATCACTGCCTTTATCAAAACTAGCTTTCTTCAAAAAAGGTTTAATCAGTGTCGCACCAAAAGTGCTAATGGCGACACCAAAACCAATGATAAAGACCGATAGATCTAATTGACCAGAATTCCAATAAACAGTTGACCCTAGGACTAATAAAGAAACACCAACAACGATATAAATAGCACAGAAAATTATTGCACTGATAGTTGGTTTTAAATAGGCGACATGTTCTTTGACATGTAATTTGTGTGAGAGAAAATGGGGGCCGTCTTTAATCAGAGTTCGCTGCAAATCGATGTGATATTGATGTTTTTGTTCCATTTTGCGCCTGCCGATCTGTTTTTAACACCCATAAGGTGCCAACTAGGTAGATGTTTCATAAATTATATGCTGTTTATTAGGTGTCAAAGATAAAAACCTGCCAAGGCCGGTGTTTATAACTATTAAGCCATTTTTAGCACTGATTTTCATTGCGCTTAAATGGACAATTTAACCTTTATCAACAGCAGCATTTTGTTGTTTGTTATCAAATTTCTTTATTTCGCCAGAAGCTACTCGGCTAATAAACGATTTCAACTCTTTCTTCACAACTGGCATTAAGAAGTAAAAACCAATGATATTGAAAATAGACATGGCAAAGATTGCAGCATCAGAGAAATCAATAACGGCGCCAAACTGAATTGTCGCACCCACTACTACAAAAAAGCAGAAGATTATTTTAAAGACTAATTCAATTTTATGGCCTTCACCAAACAAGTAAGTCCAAGCTTTTAAGCCATAATAAGACCAAGAAATCATAGTAGAGAATGCAACCATGATGACTGCAAGTGCCAATAAATATTTGAATACGTCGGCTGTTTCTGTGAAAGAAGCTGCAGTTAATGTTACACCGGTAAGACCAGCACCGTTAAATGGAGCGCTGTTAAGGCCGGCAATGGTGATAACTAATGCAGTCATAGTGCAGATTACAACCGTATCAATAAATGGTTCTAGTAATGAAACCAAACCTTCAGTAATAGGCTCTTTAGTTTTCACTGCAGAATGAGCGATTGCTGCTGAACCAACTCCGGCTTCATTGGAGAATGTTGCCCGTTTTAAGCCTTGAATCAATGCACCGACAACACCTGCACCTGTGAATGTACCTGTAAAGATTGCGCTGAATGCCGCACCGATTTGATCGAAATTAACAGCGATTACGATGACTGAAAATACGAGACTTGCTAATACTAGCCCAGTAATCACACCATATTCACTTGGAACATCAAAAGCATAAGTTAACATTGCATGGGCTTGGTTGGCTTGAAACATATTACCGCCACCAAAAGAACCCAGGATACACATAAGTGCAAAACCGACCGCTAAAAATTTACCTACGCCTGCATAACCACGTTCTGCGAAGCCTCGGCTAAGGTAGTACATTGGTCCACCTGATACGGCACCTGAAGGCAAAATGGTTCTGTATTTAACACCTAGAGTACACTCACAAAACTTAGAAGCCATCCCTAAAAGACCACAGAGGATCATCCAGAAAGTCGCGCCTGGCCCACCAATCGCTAGCGCCGCGCCGACACCTGCAATGTTACCCAAACCAACTGTGCCCGAGAGCGCCGTTGTTAATGCCTGAAAGTGAGACACTTCACCATCATCTTCAGCGTTTGGATCTGTGAATTTGCCTTTAATAATATCAATTGATAATCCAACTCGTCTGAATTGCACAAAGCCAAAGTAAAAAGTAAAGGTAAATGCAGCCACTAATAACCAACCAACAATCAGTGGAAAACTAGCTTCCCCTACAGGAACACTATAAAAAATAGAGCTAATGAAAAATCCTGTATAATCTTTGAAAAACCCATCAACTGCTGCACTAACTGCTGCAACAGCTCCCCCAAAGGAGTTTACTTCTGCTGCAAATATACTGGTGCTAAACATTAGTAGGGGCAACATTAGCAATTGTTGTACTCTATTCATATTTTGGTCCCTCATCATTTTGAAGCCCTTTAGCGGACCTTCTGTTATGTTCTAAAAACCACCTGATTCTGTGATGTTAGTAAAATGATCTACTAAACATTCAGACCTAAAAGTGGCACTTTTATTTTAATTATAAAAAAGAGACTCTTACACGAAAATTCATATTTTTATATTTTTCAAATCTCGAATAATGTATGGCTCTAAAATAGTATCTGCACTGAGTTTTAAACAAATAAATTATTAAAGACCCTTACGACACTGAGTTAGAACAGAGTTTGTCGCTTTAGCTCACTAATGAGGCCTGTAGAGGTGTTTTTTAAACGACATTTATGGGATATAAAACAACATGTTGGACAACATTCATGGCGTGGTCAGCCTTATTGATACTCCAAGCGCTACTACTTCAAAGGTGATACAAACTAAGTAGCCCTGCGTTACAAAAAAAACTTGCCCGCAACCTAGTTTTTATAGTTTTTTCTTTTTGTTAACCTAGATACAGCAGAATCAGTAGTGTTGAACCGGTCTTTGACGAACTTAAACGGTATCATGACATCGCCAAAGCGCGTTATCCGGGGTGGCACCCTAACTAAACACGGTTTCAATTGATGTGTGTAGCGAAAAATATAAAAAGAGGCGTGTCGATAGGATGCAAAGTTGTGCCTGACCAAGATCTTATTAAAAGTGCTGGTTGGCATGCGTTTTTAACGGCAATAATTTAATAATCCATTGAAAGCTAAGCCTTATCTGGATACCATATTGTTATAAATACGAACTGCGTTAATCAAGCATGAACTCCACTTCTAACCAAGACCCAGAAAACGTTCAAAACCCAACTTTAGAGTCAGGCTTTGGAGCCAATCTTGAAGCTCAGTCTGGCTCTGCTTTTGGGGCTGCTTTTGGGGCTATAGTGCCGTTAAAAAAAACTGGACGGCAAACCAAACCTGCACTCAATAGCACTGATGCAAAAAGCACCGCTACTCGTAGAGCCGCAGCTACTGAACTGGCGCAAGAAAAAGCTGCCCTTGGAGAACAGGGATTTGAAATGATTGAGTCTGAACAAAGTATTACATATTCTCGTGTGGGCCTAGATAGTGGTAGCCTGCGTCGCCTCAGTAATGGGCATATGCGCCCAACACTTACTCTTGATTTACACGGCTATCGGGTAGACACAGCGCGCGATTCAGTATGGAATGCTGTGAGGCATGGCCAGACCGAAGGTGACCGCTGTCTGCTTATTGTTCATGGCAAGGCTGGAGCAGGCTATCGTGATGAAGAGGGCACCCAGCATGGTGCGGGCCAGGCGTTAATTAAGTCCCATGTGAACCACTGGTTACAGCAACTTGATGCCGTATTAGCTTTTACTTCAGCCCTACCAAAAGATGGTGGCACTGGCGCGTTGTATGTATTATTTAAAAAGAGCGCTAAAAACAGGTAATATAGCTGTAATCTAAAGGCAAAGCCTTTACCTTAGGCACCGCTTCAAGTGTTGTGCGCGTAAAATTGGTGTGTCTTTAATTATCATATTAATAATGAGACCAACAAAAATAAGTAACCAAATAAGTATCGAGAGTTCCATGGAAAAAGCATACGAAGACATCATTACCAGCATTGGTGAAGACTTAAATCGACCTGGCTTAAAGGACACCCCTAAGCGGGCAGCTAAAGCCTTTAAGTTCCTTAATAACGGCTACGACAAAAACGTTGATGAAGTTATTAACGGTGCCCTGTTCCCGTCTGACAACGAAGAGATGGTTATTGTTAAGGACATAGAACTTTACTCTTTGTGTGAACATCACCTATTACCGTTTATTGGCAAGTGCCATGTTGCTTATTTACCTTCTGGTAAGGTGCTTGGTTTATCAAAAATAGCGCGTATTGTAGATATGTTTGCTCACCGTTTACAAATTCAAGAAAATATGACCAAACAAATTGCTGACACCATTATGGAAGTGACTAATGCTAAAGGTGTAGGTGTGATTATAGAAGCTCAGCACATGTGCATGATGATGCGTGGTGTACAGAAACAAAACGCCAGTATGAAAACTTCAGTATTACTTGGTAAGTTGCGCGAAGATGCACGTACACGTGCAGAGTTTTTAACGTTAATTAAGTAACTATTACACTTTGTGCTTGATATGCAGTGCTTTCAGCGCTGCATATCTGCCAATTCCAATCATTTCTTTAGCTCTATACAGCTCAAAGAAGCTGCACGCTTTACGGTCTATTTTCACCTCAATATCTGGTTCATAGCCCGCCATTTTGTATTTGGCCATAGTGGCCTGCATAGTTTCAAAACACTGATTTAACATTTCCATCTTGTTCTATTGCAAATGACTACGCTGGCTTTTTGTAGCATTTACACTGGGTACTTTCCAGTCATCACTGTATTGAGCGATATTAAAAGGTGAACCTTGCATAGGGTGATTGGTTTCTAAATTTGTATTTAGATTAACCGCAATGATTAAATCCGCCTGATCTGCTACTGTGGGCATAATAGGCACTGGGTTAAGTAACCCGCCATCCACCAAAAAACGATTCTTTTCTGCCACTGGCATAATCAAACCAGGCACTGCAACACTTGCTCGTATTGCATCCATCATCTTGCCAGACTGAAACCACACTTCTTGCTGTTTCACTAGATCTGTAGCTACCGCTGTATAGGGAATCCGTAGATCTTCAATTAATTGATCACCCAAAAAGTCTTCGAGTATGGCGTAAACTCTTTCACCGCGAATGGCACCCATGGACAACAACGACATATCAACTAAACGAAACACATCAAAGCGGGATAAACCTGAAACCCACTCGGTGAATGCAGTTAATTTACCAGCAGCATACATACCACCCACTACGGCTCCCATGGAGCATCCCGACACACTAACAATGTCAAAACCTTGTTCTTCTAATACCTGAATCACGCCTATGTGGGCGTTTCCTCGAGAACCACCACTACCCAGTACCAATGAGACAGTAGGCATGATTATTGTCCTATGTAGTTTGTTATTCCTTTATGATTTCTAGGTGTAGATACACCTTTTTGTTACCCCGTTTTGTACTATACAGGGCATAATATTTTGGCCCGTTATCAGTGTCTTGTTTCAGAGCAGCGTAAGATTGCTCAACATCTAAACCAAACAAACGCGATTGATTAAACCCCTTGTTAGCCCACTGATTGCTCGAGCCACAAGCCCTACTGTGGCACTGATAGATTACTTTTGCATCAGCTAACTTAAGCTCTTCTAAGGTTTTATCATGGGCTGCCTTAGCACTTATACCTGGCATCATCTGCCAAGTGAATCGTGTAACCTGGCCCGATAGATACAAGCTGTCTTCAGCTCCAATGACACCATTAACCTTGCGAATAGAGCCTATGGGAAGGATATAATAGTCTGCACTTAGTTGTGCCCGGTCAAGCAATCGGCTATTTTCAACTATACCTAAACCAACCTGTGCTTGTGCAGTTAGGGATATACTCAGACAACTAACAAGAACGCTGAGACCACCAGCTAAACGAGAAAAAATAGTCATATTAATTGACCTAATGGATGAAGTAAATGTGTCAATTTAAGACGCCCTGCTGCAGCCACATCACCTTCTAGCAGGGCCATAGATGCAGGCATCATAGCCTCTCCCATATGCTCATCAGCGTGACAAAAATAGCCAATTAAGCTACTGATCAAAGGCTGATGGGTGATAAAAACTACGTTTTTATGGGGTTGATGCAACAAGAATTCTTGTACTTGCTTAATTTCACCGTGTGGGGTGATGCAATCAAGGGACCACACGTTTAAGCCGTGATGTTTTTCAGCACAGTGCTGCAGCAGTAGGGACGCCGTTTGCTGCGTTCTAACATAAGGGCTAGCCCAAGCGTCAGTAAACTCATGCCAAGGCACCTTTGGGTTTTGGCATTGTTGTATCACTGATTTACTACCAACTGGAGTCAGTGGCCGCTTAGCATCTGTGGGAGAATTGAAACTTGCTTCTCCATGACGCATCAGCAGCACTTTCATTAATCTTCAGCTTCTGGCCAATCACTAAATGGAAACGGCTTACTTTCAGTTTGGTAAGATAAAAACCGGTAACTATGGAGGATAAAACGCCCTAAGCTATTACTAAATTTAAGGATTGCATCATGGCTAGATTCATTAAATAAACGATAAAGGAACTGGCCAATTACTAAAAGCACTAATATTGACGCCGCTATCTCTACCAACAACAAACTCAATAACATAAATACCAAGCGCAACCAAAAGGCTTCTGAGGTTAAGTTGTTTTTTAATGCCTGCATAGTGTCCACTCCGTTAACTCTTATTTATTTAACAATGGGGCAATTGACTCATATTTCAAGTGACTAGCTACGTTTTAGCACAAACTCAACATCTGAGGTTTGGTCCCTTGTCATCAGCGACTTAGCAACAGTAGAAATATCTGCACCTTGGTAAACTAACGCATAAAGGGCGTCTACTAAGGGCATATTTACCTGTAATTGGTCGGCTTTTTTCTTCACTAGGGCGAGAGTATTAACGCCTTCGGCTACCTCTCCTAATTCGGCTACAGCCTCATCGAGGCCCTTACCTTGGCCCAAAGCATGCCCAACTCGATAGTTTCGGCTTAAGGGAGACATACAAGTTACGATTAAGTCGCCAACCCCTGCTAAACCCAAAAAGGTCATTGGGTTGGCTCCCATGTGTACCGCTAAACGGCTCATTTCAGCCAAACTTCGTGTTAACAGCATACTACGAGTATTTTCACCCATACCCATAGATGCACTCAAACCTGCAGCTATTGCATAAATATTTTTAAGGGCACCACCAAGCTCAGTACCATAGCGATCATTACTGGCATAAACACGGAAAAAATAGCACTGCAATATATCCTGCACTTGCTGGCGAAGGCCTTCGTTATCACTAGCTATGACAGTACCCGTTAGTTGTTTTGCTGCTACTTCTTTAGCTAAATTTGGTCCACTAATCACGCCAACCAGGTTGTCAGGAAAAAAAAGCTCTAGCACTTGGCTCATCAATAAAAAATTATCTGGTTCAATACCTTTGGCCGTTGTAATCAGGTTTTGTTGTGGATTTACATAACCCTTAGCTTGCTCCAACAGCCCCCGGAAGGCCTTACTAGGTACTGAAAAAATAATCGTAGCAGCATCACCAATACATGCACCAAGATCTGTGACTATTTCCAGATCTTCATGAAGGGCTAGTCCTGGCAAATAGCGAGAATTAACCCGAGTATCGCGCATTTCTTGCGCTAAGGTTTGGTCTCTGAGCCACAGGCGCACAGGAAAGCCATTATTAGCCACAATATTAGCCAAAACTGTACCAAAGCTACCACCACCGATTACTGCAACTTGATGTTGTAAATTCATTGAACCCCCTATTACACCAGCTACACCAGCAATTCGCTAGGTGTCGGTTCACAATCTAAGCGCTTTCCCAACATCACTTCTAGATCTGGAATGATAAAAGCGTCATCTTCAGAAGCAAAACTAATGGAAATTCCAGAAGCCCCCGCGCGGCCAGTTCGGCCGATACGATGCACGTAGTCTTCTAGTTCTTCTGGTAAGTCATAGTTAAAGACATGGCTGACACCATCCACGTGAATGCCCCGGCCCGCCACGTCTGTTGCCACTAAAATAGGGGTTTGACCGCTGCGAAACTGTTCCAAGGTTTTAACCCTTTTCGCTTGCGCAACCTCGCCGGACAAAAAAGCACTTTTTATACCGTCTTTTTGCAACTTTTCAGCCAAATCTCGGGTGATATGCCTTCGATTTGCAAAAATAATGGCACGCTCTACTCCCATCGTCTTTAAACAATTAAGCAACACTTTATATTTATCAGCACGGGCGACAGAATAAAATCGCAGCTCTACGCTTGCAGAAGCTAACTCATCAGACTCAATTTCCACATGAACAGGTTCAAAAGTCCACTGTTCTGCCAAACGCAATATTTGTTCGCTAAAGGTGGCACTAAACAATAACGTTTGCCGATCTTCTTTCTTTGGTGTTTGGCGAATAATAGCCCGCACGTCAGGGATAAATCCCATACTCAGCATACGATCTGCTTCATCTAACACCACTACTTCAACTTCACGCAGGTTCACATAACCACGGTGACAGAAATCTAACAATCGGCCAGGTGTAGCCACCATAATATCGGTATGTTGCCTTTGTAACTGTTTTTGCTGAGCTTCAAAATCCATGCCGCCCACAAGTTGCTGCACGTTAACATCACAAAAACGGGTAAGGTCTTGCGCATCACTGGCAATTTGCATTACAAGTTCGCGCGTTGGTGCAATAATAAGCGCTCTAGGTGTCCCTAATCGTCGTGGACCTTCGATAGGAAAGTCTAGAAAATCAGTGATAATACTGAGTAAAAACGCAGCTGTTTTACCAGAACCAGTTTGAGCTTTACCGGTAATGTCTTTTCCAGCTAAGGATTCCGGTAAAGTGAGTGCTTGAATTGGACTACAATACTCATATCCTAATGCTGCTACGCCTTGCATAACCTCATCTGGTAAATCTAGATCATGAAAGCGTGTTTTGCCTTCTTCTTGGGGGACAACAAAGTCATCTAGTGACCAGTTTTGGTCAGTAGCTTTTGAATCATTTGATTTCAAGGTGATTTTCCATTGAGAGGATTGAATGCCTCAGTAATATAAACTACAGCGACGCAGTATAGAGAGTTTGAGGCCATTATACAAAGTAGCATATGTCAGCTTCTGTCAGCTTCTGTCAGCATTTACCAAGCATTTTGCTTGCCTCACTCACTAACCAAACTGCCGTTCG
>MDSY01094398.1_pt1 | contig 18420 bp, 19 predicted proteins | sample 811131 | NCBI WGS metagenome assembly MDSY01 (sample SAMN05326643, study PRJNA326480) | marine metagenome | isolation source: seawater | place: Atlantic Ocean: South West | collected 2010
ATTCGCCATACTCGGCCGTGTTCGAGATCGAGTAGTTCATGTTGGCGATGCCGCCTTCATAGATCAGGTCGACGATCAGCTTGGTCTCGTGAAGGCACTCAAAATAAGCCATTTCCGGCGCGTAGCCAGCTTCGACCAGCGTTTCGTAACCAGCCTTGATCAGCTCCACGATGCCGCCGCACAGCACGGCCTGTTCGCCGAAGAGGTCGGTTTCGGTCTCTTCGCGGAACGAGGTCTCGATGACACCGGCGCGGGTGTTGCCGATGGCCTTGGAGTAGGAGAGGGCGACGTCTTTTGCGGTGCCGCTCGCATCCTGGTGGATGGCGACGAGGCCCGGCAGGCCGAAGCCCATCTGATACTGCGCGCGCAGCGTGTGGCCGGGGCCTTTCGGGGCCGACAGCGACACGTCGACATCGGCGCGCGGGCGGATCAGGTTGTAGTGCACGTTGAAGCCGTGACCGAACATGATGTGCTGGCCGGCCCGCAGGTGCGGTTCGATCTCGTTGGCGTAAAGCACCGCCTGCTTTTCGTCCGGCACGAGGATCATGACCACGTCAGCCCATTGGGTGGCTTCAGCCGGGGTGACGACTTCAAGGCCTTCGGCCTCTGCCTTCTTGCGGCTGGCCGACCCTTCCTGGAGGGCGACCTTGACCTGCTTCACACCGCTGTCGCGCATGTTCAGCACGTGGGCATGGCCCTGGCTGCCATAGCCGACAACGGCCACTTTCTTGCTCTGGATCAGTGCGAGATCCGCGTCCTGCTCGTAATAAACTTTCATGGGCTTCCGTTCGGCTCCGTCGGGGGTTGTTCTGGATAGGGTTTAGGCGGTCAGGGGGCTTTGCAGTCCCAGCCGCTGCTGACATTGGCGACGCCAATGATCAATTCGTTGAGTTTCGCCACATCGTCCGTCTGTCGGATATGGCGGGAGAAGTCGCGTTCACCGCTGGCGGTCTGCACGCGGCTGACCACGTCATGGGAATCGAGCATCAGGACCGACCGGTGCGATCCGTCCGGATTGACGACAACTTCCATACGCTCGGCATAGCCGGGCAGGTCGGGGGAGGCCGCCTTGAGGAGGCCGAGGGAGATCTCTGCTGCGGCTTCGTCCGGTATCAGCGTGTGCAGGTGGCAGACCGGCACACTGCCGGGCTGGTCCATGTCTGCGGGGACCGAGCGGGCATCGAGGATCATCGCGCCCTGAACTTCGCTGACGGCGTAGACATAGACAGCGCCGCTCGGCGACACCGCGAGGTCGACCACGCTGACGAGCGGATTGATCGCCGATCCGAAAATCGTGTTCGCCCGGCCTTCATAGATGGCGGCGCGGTCGACATCGCAGGCCAGCTGCGCCTCGCCCGCATCGCTGGCCGTGGCCAGGGCGACGCCCGCAATGCGGGGCTCACAGCTTTCCGGCATCGGTATTTCGGCGAACGCGGGCGCTGCGAAACAGGTGGCCAGAAGGGCCGATATCAGGGGGAGGGGGAAGAGACGTTTCATCCCTTCTCCTTACCACGCTTTATTGAGAGCACGCCTGTCCGGCTTACCTCGACGAGGCCCAGCGGCGTCATCAGGTCCACGAACTGGCTGATCTTGTCGGAGGCGCCGGTGATCTCGAAAATGAAGCTCTCATTTGTCGTGTCGATCACGTTTGCCCGGAAAATCTGTGCAATCCGGAGGGCTTCGACCCGCTTTTCGCCGGTGCCGGCCACTTTCAGGAGCGCCAGTTCGCGTTCGATGCCGCGCTTCGACTTGGTGATGTCCACGACTTCGCCGACCGGGACGAGACGCATCAGCTGCGCTTCGATCTGCTCCAGGATGTGCGGGGTGCCCTGGGTCACGATGGTGATCCGGGATTTGTGGCTGGACGCGTCGACCTCTGCCACGGTCAGGCTGTCGATATTGTAGCCGCGGCCGGAGAACAGGCCGACGACCCGGGCGAGAACGCCCGGTTCATTGTCGACCAGCACGGCCAGCGTGCGGCGTTCGACGGCTTCATCCTCATGGTTGAGGAAATAGGCGGACTTTGGTCCGTTCGGGGACCCACTCGGGGTGGGCGTTCCGGATCCGTCGCTCATGGTACAGTCTCCGGCTGTTCTGGTTGGCGGTTCCATGTGTCGATGGAGAGGCCAGGGCGACGAGTCAAGAGCTGCGCGCGCAGCTCTTCAGCGCGAGAAATGGCTTGCTGCTGTCGCTTGCTATCCTGCGCTGTGTAGCGCCCGACAACTTGGTTCAATCGACGTGGGTCCAAATGAGCCTGAAGCTCTGACACCATTAGTTTTCTGCAGTCGTCTATGAAAGAGGCGCTGTTTTCACCCGTTGGTCCACCTTCGCGTGTCAGCACGTAAATTTCCTCGTATGTCCAAACTAGGCAATCCAAAATCGGGGCTCGGAACCCTTGATACGCCCCTTCTTTGCTCAGTCCGTGGCGGTCTGGCTGAAGATTTGGAAAGAACATGCGTCCCCGGTCGATCAGGCTGGTCAGGTTGACCAGCGTTGCGGCCTTGGCCGTCTGGAAGGAGCCTTCATTGCCATGAAAATGACGGGTGCGCGCCAGCATGGCGGCCCGGGCCAGCGTGTCGATGGCGGCGTTGCCCCAGTCGAGGCTGGAACTGTCGATCGTCTGGCGAAGCTGCTCGGTGCGTAGCTGGCGCTGCTTGCGGGTCTCGGCACGGCTGGCGAGGGCACCGATCACGGCGGCAATGGCCGACACCACCGTGACGACTGTCCCGACATTGTCGGTCAGCATCTGCCAGATGTTGTCTGTGGCCATCACTATCCCCTGCAGCGGCGCCGGTTCCCGGTCTGTCAGAAGTCAGACCAGCTTGCGCCCGGTCTCACTGATCTCGTTACCAGTTATCTGCCCGAGGATCATCTCGTTATGTGCAGAGCCCGACGGGATCATGGGCAGGCAGTTGCCGTCCTTTTCGATCATGCAGTCGAACAGGACCGGGCCCGGATGCTCGATCATTTCAAGGATCTTGTCGTCCAGCTGGGCCGGATCCTCGCAACGGATGCCGTGGGCGCCCATGGCTTCGGCCAGTTTAACGAAGTCCGGCAGGCTTTCAGAATAGGAGTGCGAATAGCGCTCCCCGTGCAGCAATTCCTGCCACTGGCGCACCATGCCCATCCATTCATTGTTGAGGATGAACACCTTCACCGGCAGGCAGAATTGAACGGCCGTGGACAGCTCCTGCATCATCATCTGGATCGAGGCTTCGCCCGCAATATCGATGACCAGCGCGTCCGGATGGGCGCACTGCACGCCGACGGCGGCGGGCAGGCCATAGCCCATCGTGCCGAGGCCGCCGGAGGTCATCCAGTGGTTCGGCTCGTCGAAATGGAAGAACTGGGCGGCCCACATCTGGTGCTGGCCAACCTCGGTCGTGATGAAGGTCTCGCGCTCGCGGGTGAGGGCATAGAGGCGCTCGATCGCGTATTGCGGCTTGATGATCTTGTCCGACGGCTCATAGGCAAAGCAGTCACGGGCGCGCCAGGCGTCGATCTCGGCCTTCCAGGGCTTGAGGTCGGGCCGCTTGCCCTTGCGGTGTTTCACCGCCGTGAGCAGCGCTTCGAGCGCCGCGCCGCAATCGGCCACGATCGGCACGTCGACCCGGACGATCTTGTTGATCGAGGAGGGGTCGATGTCGATGTGGACCTTCTTGGAATTCGGCGAGAAGGCGTCGATCCGGCCGGTCACACGGTCGTCGAACCGGGCGCCAACGCAGATCATCAGGTCGCAGTCATGCATCGCATGGTTGGATTCGTAGCTGCCATGCATGCCCACCATGCCCAGCCAGTCCTTGTGGGAGGCCGGGAAGGCCCCAAGGCCCATCAGCGTGGAGGTGACCGGAATGCCCGTTTCGGCCTGCAGCTTGCGCAGGGCTTCGCAGGCTTTCGGCCCGGAATTGATCACGCCGCCGCCTGTGTAGAAAACAGGGCGGCGAGCCATGGAGATCAGCTCGGCAACGGCCTCGATGGCCTCCGGAATCGGCTCGGTCCTGGGGGAGTAGGTCGGTTTGTGGACGCCTTCCTTGCCGGAATAGGTGCCGGTTGCGAACTGCACGTCCTTCGGAATGTCGATGACGACGGGGCCGGGACGGCCGGAGGTCGCGATATGGAACGCCTCATGGATGGTGCGGGCCAGCTGGTCGACGTCGGTGACGAGGTAATTGTGCTTGGCGCAGCTGCGCGTGATGCCCGTTGTGTCGGCCTCCTGGAACGCATCGGTGCCGATCAGGTGCGTCGGCACCTGGCCGGAGATGACGACCAGCGGGACCGAATCCATCATCGCATCCGTGATCGGGGTGACCATGTTGGTCGCGCCGGGGCCGGAGGTGACGAGCGCGACACCGCATTTGCCCGTGGAGCGGGCATAGCCTTCGGCGGCGTGGCCGGCGCCCTGTTCATGGCGCACCAGGATGTGGCGGATATCGTCGGCTGCGAACAGCGCGTCATAGATCGGCAGGACCGCGCCGCCCGGATACCCAAACATGACCTCTACGCCCTGTTCCCGTAGGGCCGTGATTACGATCTCGGCGCCGGTCATCAGGCGGGTTTCGGTCTTCTGCTTGGTTTTGACGGTCATGACTTTGCTCTGGCGTCTGGGGTTAGAAAGGAGGGTGATTGTCCGGAATGTTTTCTGAAAAGAAAAAGGGCCCCCTTCGGAGACCCTTTTGTGCGCACACCCGCAACCGGTTCTGATGAACGGCGGCTACGGGTGCCTAATTACGAGTACCTCTGACATGCGCACGTGCGTTTCCTCCAACGTCGGGGGCTAGGAATAATCTGCCTCCATCTCCCTGTCAATCTCCCTATAGAGGGCAAGAATCACCCGCATGCGGTCGTTCAGCTCCGTGCCGGGGATTCTGGGCCAGAACGGGAATTGCCTGCCAATCCACGTGAATTGCCTCTTTGCATAGCGCCGCGTGTCGCGCTTGGCGTTCTCGGCGGCGAATTCGGCGCTGATCTCGCCGCGGGCAAACGCGGCCAGCCACGGCATGCCATGGGCCTTCATGGCCGGCAGTTCAGGGTCGAGCCCCCGCTCGATCAGCGCGCGGGCTTCGGCCATGGCGCCCTGCATCAGCATGCCTTCGAAGCGCCGGTCGATCTTGGAATAGAGCTTGGCGCGCGGCGGGGTGAGGGCAAATCCCATCCATTCCCGGTCCAGCAGGACCGGGGGCTGGCGCTCATTGTGGAAGTCGGTGATCGGCCGCCCGGTGGCGAGCCAGATTTCATAGGCCCGGGCCAGGCGTTGCTTGTCCCCTGAACCCAGCCGTTCGGCGGTTTCCGGATCGTGTGGGGCCAGGCGCGCGCGCAGGCCGTCGGCGCCCTCGGCTTCGGCGATATCACGGACTTCGGCGCGGACATCCTCGGGGACGGGTGGAATGGCCGACAGGCCCTGCGTCAGCGCCAGAAGGTAAAGCCCCGTGCCGCCGACAATGACGGCGCGCTTGTTCTTCTTCTGGAGCACGCGGATCTTGGCCCGCGCCTCTTCCAGCCACTGGCCGGTGGAATAGCGCTCGGCTGCGTTGACGTGTCCGAACAGGTGATGCGGCACGCCGCGCATTTCGTCCTCGTCCGGACGGGCCGAGATGACTTTCAGGTCTCTGTAAACCTGCATGGAATCGGCATTGATCACCTCTCCGTCGAGCCGCCGGGCGACTTCGATGGCGAGGGCGGTCTTGCCGCTGGCCGTGGGGCCATGGATCAGGATAGCCGGATGCATTCCAATAGAGGTAAGGGGTTGTCATCCAGTAGGAAACCCATGAAGACGCGGGAAAACCCGGGAAGACTGACATGAGCCTCAGGATCGTCGCCGTCGCCGCCATGGATGCGGCGAAGCTGGAAGCGGAAGTTTCGGCTGAGCTTGGCCGCGTGGCCCCCTCGCGCGCGCTGGGCAGCGTGGACGGGCTGGTCGCGCTGGAATGGCAGCTGCCGGGCGATCAGGACCAGGCCGCCCGCCTGCGGGTGCGGCTGGCGGAGCGGGGCCACCCGGTCGATACCGCCGTGCTGCCGGCCGCAAGCGGGCGCAAGCGCCTGCTGATTTCCGACATGGATTCCACGATCATCGGACAGGAATGCCTTGATGAACTGGCAGATTTTGCCGGCTTGAAGGCGGAAGTGTCGGCCATTACCGAGCGCGCCATGCGCGGCGAGCTGGACTTTGAAGGCGCCCTGACGACCCGCGTGGCCATGCTGAAAGGCCTCGGCCTCGACGCCCTGGAACAGGCCTATTCGGAGCGGATCACGCTGAACCCCGGCGCGAAAACGCTGGTCGAGACGATGAAAGCGGACGGCGCGGAAACTGTATTGGTTTCAGGCGGTTTCACCTATTTCACCTCCCGCGTCGCGGCGGCGGCCGGCTTTCACACGCATCGCGGCAACACCCTGGTCGATGACGGCAAGGCCCTGACAGGGGAGGTCGGCCGGCCGATCCTGGGCCGCGAGGCGAAACTGTCCGCGCTGGACGAGTTCGCCGCAGCGAAAGGAATCGGCCGCGACGAGGTGATCGCCCTGGGCGACGGGGCCAACGACCTCGCCATGATCAAGGCGTCGGGCCTCGGCATCGCCTATCATGCCAAGCCCGTCGTGGCCGCCGAAGCCCATGCGTCGATCGAGCATACGGACCTGCGCGCCGCGCTCTTCTTCCAGGGCTATGAGGCGAGCGAATTCCTCGGCTGAGGGGGTGGATAAGTCCGGCTTCCGGACAATCACAAACACCCTCTATGGACCTTCTATGGACACTATATAGCGCCCGTTTCGCGTCCTTCCTGCGGTGCGCTGGGTTTACTTCCCCAAATCCACGCTGAGGAACTGGTCGAACCAGCCGGCGTCGCCGCGGCGCTTGACGCGGACCAGCAGCGGCTCGGCCGGGGTGGCGCGGGCGGCTTTCACCTTTTCCAGCGTATCGGTCACCGTGGCGACACGTTCGAAATTGATCTCGATGATCACGTCGCCGCGCACCAGTTTGCCATAGGCGGGCCCGCGGGCGGAGACGGAGGTGACGACAACGCCTTCGACGTCTTTCGGCACGCCATAGCGGCGGCGGATGTCATCGTCGAGGCTGGAAAGGTCTGCGCCGAGATCATTGGCACTGGCGGGCAGGTCCGGCAGCTGGGCGGTGTCTTCGGGGGTCTCTTCCTGAAGCTCGCCCATGGTGACGGTGAAGGTGCGGGCGCGGCCATCGCGCACCAGCCGCACGGGCACGCTCTTGTCGATCGGCGTGTCGGCGATGACGCGGGTCAGTTCCCGCACACTGGCAACCGGCTGGCCGTCGAAGCTGAGGATCAGGTCGCCGACTTCCAGTTTCGCCTTGTCGGCCGGGCCGTCATCGGTGATGCGGGTGACGATCACGCCGCCCTTGCCGGAGGCGCGATAGGCGCGCACCAGCGCTTCATCCGCATCCTGAACATTGACGCCCAGCCAGGACCGGCGGATGCGCCCGGACTTGATCAGTTCGTCCGTGATCCGGTTGACGAGGTTCGACGGCACCGAAAAGCCGATACCGACCGAGCCGCCCGTGGGGGAGATGATCGCCGTGTTCACGCCGATGACTTCGCCGCCGAGATTGAACAGCGGGCCGCCGGAATTGCCCCGGTTGATGGCCGCGTCGGTCTGGATGAAATCATCGGAGCGTCCGGCATTCAGGTCGCGGTTGCGGGCCGAGATGATGCCGGCGGACACAGAGCCGCCAAAGCCGAACGGGTTGCCGATGGCGATCACCCAGTCGCCCACTTCTGCGGCATCGCTGTCGGCGAAGCTGACATAGGACAGGGGGGTGTCGGATTTCACCTTCAGAACGGCGAGGTCTGTGTCCCGGTCCCGTCCGACCAGTTCGGCGTCCAGAACGCGGCCATTGGCGAAATTCACTTCGATCTCGTCCGCCCCGTCGATGACGTGATTGTTGGTCACGACATAGCCGTCGGCGCTGATCACGAAACCGGATCCGAGCGAACCTTCCCGGCGGAAGCCGTCTTCGTCGCGGCCGAAGAAATCATTGAACCGTTCCATCGGCGAGCCCTCCGGAAAGGTGGGCATGCCTTCCGGCGCGACGGTCTTGGATGTGGAGATATTCACCACAGCCGGCATCAGCCGTTTCGACAAGTCACGGAAACTTGCCGGGCGATCCCTCTGGTCGAGGCCTTCAACCGAACGTGACAGGCTCTGCTGCGCGACGGCGGGGGCCGCCAGCGGGACGGAAACGAGAAGGGCAAGGGCGGCAAGAGCCGGAAAACGCATGAGACTTCGGCTTCCTCTGCGGGCGGAATAAGGAACTTATTGTATCGCAGACTATGGCGCTTTGCGGGCAAGGCGCAACAGATTCAGCCCAAGTGAACTGCAAGCCAGATCAGCACGATCCCGACGGCCCCGCCGACAAGGCCCGCCATGGTCAGCTCCCGGGTGCTCATCTGTGTGACGAGAACGGCGAGGCGTCGCATGAAGTCCGGGGCGACCGCATAGGCCGCCCCTTCAAGCAGAAACCACATGCCGACACCCGCCAGCAGAATCAGTGGCAGCGTCATGGCCAATTAACTCCCTCAGATCACTTGGAGTTCTTGCGAGCGGCCGCAATGAACTCGTCGCACAGGCCGAGATTTTGCGGGCCGACCACGATCTGCGTGGTGCCTTTCTTCAGCCCCTGTTCGCAAGCGATCAGGGCACGCTGGAAGCGGAAGAATTCGGGATCGCGGCCATAAGCGCTGGCATAGATCTCGTTCCGCTTGGCATCGCCTTCACCGCGGATCTCTTCAGACCTCTGGTTCGCCTCGGCGAGGATCACTGTCTTGTCGCGATCGGCCTTGGCGCGGACGGCCTGGGCCTGCTTGTCACCATTGGCGCGGATCAGCTCGGCTTCCTGGTTCCGGGCGGCTTCCATGCGGCGGAAGACACGCTCGGAGACGTCCTGCGGCAGGTCCGCCCGGCGGATGCGCACATCGATGATGTCGATACCGCGTCCGGCGATGGAGTCCGACAGGTTCTCGCGGATCTCGTCCATCAGCTTGGCCCGCTGGCCGGAGATGATCTCCTCCGGCAGCTTGTTGGCCAGGGCGTTCCGGATGGCCGTGTTGGTGAATTGCGACAGCTGGTTCTCGGCCACGCGCTGCGTCTGCAGGCGCTGGTAGAAGGCCAGCGGATCGGAGATCTGGTAGCGCACGAAGGCGTCCACGATCAGCTGTTCCTGGTTTGAGGCCAGAACTTCGATGTTGGGAATGTCGAGCCCGATATTGCGGCGGTCATATTTGATGACGTTCTGAACGAACGGCAATTTCATTTTCAGGCCGGCCTGGTTCTGCCCGGGGGCATTGTAGGCGGCCTGCGCCTTACCAACCTGCAGGACGAGGGCCTGTTCGGTCTGGTTGACGATGAAAAAGCTGTTCATGCCGACAATCAGCGCCGCGGCGGCGATGATTAGGGCGAAGATACCAAGTCCACGCATGATGAATCGCTCCTATTGGCTGCTGCGGTTGGGGTTGACCGGCAGGTATGGCACCGCGCCGGAGTCGGAATCGAGGATCACCTTGTCGGTGTTGCCGAGGACGCGTTCCATGGTCTCGAGATACATCCGCTCGCGGGTCACCTGAGGTGCCTTGCGGTATTCGTCGAGGATGGAGGTGAAGCGGGCGGCTTCACCGGTCGAATTGGCGATCACCTGCTCGCGATAGGCTTCGGCGTTTTGCAACACCTGCTGGGCCTGGCCTTCCGCACGCGGGATGATGTCGTTGGCGTACTTGTTGGCTTCCTGGATGGCCTTCTCGGCATCCTGCCCGGCATTGACCACGTCGATAAAGGCCTGGCGCACCTGCGCAGGGGCGGCCGCTTCCTGGATTTCGACGTTCTGCACCTGAATACCCGCGCGATAGTCGTTCATCAGGGCCTGCAGCTGGGCCTTCACCTGTTCGGAGATCGTGGTCCGGCCCGTGGTGATGACGTCATTCAGGTCCGATTTGCCGACCACTTCGCGCATCACGCTCTCGGCGGAGGCTTTCAGCAGCTCGCTGCCGCCATCCACGTTGAGGATGAAATTCTCCGGATTGGCCGGATCGTAGAACCAGAACACGCGGAAACGGACGTCGACGATGTTTTCGTCGCCGGTCAGCATCAGGGCTTCATTGGCGTTGTTGCCGATCTGCGTTTCCTGTTGCTTCTCGGACGGCATGACGACATGCGTCTCGATCGGGGCAGGCAGGTGGAAGTGCAGGCCGGGCGTGAAATTCGTCTGCCACTGGCCGAAACGGAACACAGCGGCGCGCGAGCCTTCGTCGACCACGACGACGCCCGTCATCAGCCAGGCAATGAGTGCGATGCCGGCGAGCACAAGGACGCCGAGCGGTCCGAAATTCGGGCCAGAGCCGCCGCCTTTGCGCCGGCCACCGCCGCCGCCATTGCCGCGACCGCGGAAACGCTCCTGCATCCGGCGCATCTGGTCTTCCAGGTCACCGCCGCCATTGCCGCCGGATGGGCGCTTCCAAGGGGAGTTGCCGTCGCCCCCTCCCTTGTCGTCGCCACCGCCGCCCCATGGGCCGCTACCTTTTGTTTTATCATCCCAGGGCATGGCCCCTCCTGTTGCGCGTGTTCGCTTCCATATAGGTGCTTTGCTAATAAGTGCATGCCCTTTTCGGGGCATCAAGGGATAGAGGGTCGCGGTCATGTTCGGTTCCAAGGGGAAAACCCGGCAAAAACAGGCAGATGCAGTCATGAAGGCGCTTGGCAGCCCGGACTGGCTGGAGTCTGTCAGCGTCGATGAGAGCGGCCGCGCCGTGCTGGTGATCGTCGCCGACCCGGCCGATACGGCGGGCGCCGAGGCGCTGCGGATGGAAGCCGAGGGCAAGGCGGGCCTCGTTCCAGGGGTGGAATCGGTCACCACCGTGCTGACCGCAGAGCGCCAGCAGGGGGCCGCGCCCCGCACGCACACGCATGCGCCCGCCGCGCCAAAGGGCCAGCCGAAAGGGCGTTCAGAGCTGCTGAACCTGACCCCGTCGCCGCGCCGCGTGCAAAAAGGCGCGCGCCTGTCGGACGAGGCGATGCAGCAGGGCGCGCCCCAGCGCCAGCAGGGGAGCGTCGCGAAAATCCCGGGCATTTCCCGCATCCTGGTCGTCGCCAGTGCCAAGGGCGGGGTCGGCAAGTCTACCGTTTCGGTGAACCTCGCTGCCGCCCTCGCCAAGACCGGCATGAAAGTCGGCCTGCTGGACGCCGACGTCTACGGCCCGTCCATTCCCACCATGCTGGGCACGCAGGGAGCCGAGCCGAAGGGGTCGAAGAACAAGAAACTGGTGCCGGTCGAGGCGCACGGGCTGAAGACGCTGTCGATCGGCTATCTGTCAGACCCGGATGCGCCGATGATCTGGCGCGGGCCGATCGTCATGTCGGCGATCACGCAGATGCTGAACGATGCCGAATGGGGCACGCCGGAAGATCCGCTGGACGTGCTGGTGATCGACACGCCGCCCGGCACCGGCGATGCCCAGCTGACCATCGCGCAGAAAGTGCCGGTCACCGCCGCGCTGATCGTAACGACGCCGCAGGAAGTGGCCCTCGCAGACGTGCGCCGGGGCGCGGCCATGTTCACCAAGACCGCCGTACCCGTGATCGGCCTTGTCGAAACGATGAGCTATTTCCAGGATCCTGCCGGCAACAAGCATTACCTGATGGGCCATGGCGGCGGACAGCGCATGGCCGATGCGCTCGGCCTGCCACTGCTGGCAGAAGTGCCGATGCTGCAGGCCATCCGCGAAGGCGGCGACAAGGGCGTGCCCGCCGCCATCGGCGATGAAGAAACCGCCGCCGCCTTCCACGAGCTGGCCCGCAAGGTCGCCATCGGGCTCGACACGCTGGAGACCAAGGCGCCGCCCGAGATTGTGTTCGAGGATTAGTCCGTCCGGGGCCGGTCTTCGGACATGGCGGCAGGCCTGCCATGTTCCGGGGCCAGCCCCGTTGATCTGCGGCGGCTCAAACCTGGGCGAGGCCCCCATCCACGAACACTTCGCTTCCGGTCATGTAGCTGCTGTCAGCCGAGGCGAGGAAAGCGGCGACCGCAGCGGTCTCGTCCGGCTGCCCCAGACGCTCGAGCGGGCTGGATGCGCCGATCTGTGTCATCACGTCTGAACCGATGTCGCGCATGACCGTTTCGGTTTCCGTGCCGCCGGGTACCAGGACATTGATGCGGATGCCGGTGCCCCGGAGATCCTGCGCCCAGCTGCGGGCGAAGTTCCGGACCGCCGCTTTCGATGCGCTGTAGACGCTGAAGGCGGGCGTGCCCTTTACGCCGGTGGTCGAGCCGGTGAGAATGATGGAACTGCCGGGCTTCAGCAGCGGCAGGGCCTTTTGTACAGTGAACAGAGTACCCTTCACATTGACCCCGAAGGTGAGGTCGAACTGTTCAGGCGTTATGTCGCCGAGCGGTGCCAGATCGCCCAGTCCGGCATTGGCGAACACGATGTCGACCTGGCCGTGCGCCTTTGCGATCGCATCGTACAGGCGGTCGAGGTCTTCCGGACGCGTCACATCGCCAGCGACCGCGTGGGCCTGCGGGCCCAATTCCCGGACGGCCGTATCCAGAACATCCTGACGGCGTCCGAACAGGTAAACGGTGGCGCCGTCCTCAATAAACCGGCGGGCCGTGGCGAAGCCGATCCCGGAACCACCTCCGGTGACGACTGCGATTTTTCCTTCAAGCTTTTTCATGTCCAATCTCCTTACATGTTGGAGACGGTTAGCTGGGCGGACACTTACTTTTGGACAAGTATGCACCATTTGGTAGGTATCAAAGAAAATTTGCGAGGCTGAATCGATGAAACCTTTTATCTGCGGACTGGACGCTGCGCTCCGCCTGATCGGCGGCAAGTGGAAACCTCTGATCCTGTTCTTCCTGGCCCGGCAGCCGATGCGGTATGGCGAGCTGAAGCGGAGCATTGAAGGCGTCAGCGACAAGATGCTGATCCAGCAGCTCAAGGAAATGGAATACCACGGCATTGTGAGCCGCACCGACCACGGCGAAGTGCCCCCGCGCGTGGACTATGCTCTGACACCTCTGGGCAAAAGCCTCAGCCAGACCCTCTTGCCGCTTTGCGAATGGGGCGAACAGCACCAGGACGCCATCGCCGAGGCACTGGCAGACCCGGCCTAGTCCAGCCGCCTGCGCTCGATCTTGTCGCTGCCTGCAGGCAAGACGAAGGCCATGCCGTCTTCGCCCATCAGGATCGGGCCGTCGAAGGCTTTTTTCGTGCCCTTCATGAAGGCGGGGTAGAGGAGGCGGCTTGGCTGGGCCGGGACGATGTGGCTGAAGACGAGCAGGCCTGCGCCGGCCTCGCTCGCCACTTCCGCGGCCTGGACAGGGCTGGTGTGGTAATCCGGAATGTCGTGCATGATCTTTTCCAGCCGCTTGGCACCGAGCGTGTCGAGCCGGCTGGCGACCTCGCCGATCATTTCATCGTTCAGCGCCTCGTGCACCAGCATATCCGTGCTCCGCGCCAGATCGATCAGGGCCTGATCCTTCTTCGTGTCGCCCGAAATCGTCACCGAGCGGCCCTTGTAGTCGAACCGGTAGGCGACCGCCGGATGCACCGGGCTGTGGTCCACCGGCACGGCGGTGATGATCAGGCCGTCCCGCTCATAGACGCGCACGGCGCCGCCATCGGTGGTGAAGGGGAAGGCTTCGGCGCCTGCACCGGACGGCGGCACGACCTCGGCCCCATGATGCGCGATGCGGTAGACCGCGTCCTGCGCATAGGCCTCGTTGAAGCCGGCCGCGACCCGTTCCACACCTTCCGGGCCGTAGAGGGCCAGCGGCGTATCGGCTCCGCCGGCTGCCCAGTGCTGCAGCATGACCTCGCCTAGCCCGTCGATATGATCGGAATGGAAGTGCGTCAGGAACGCCGCCTCCACCCGGCCCCAGGGCAGGGCGAACTCACCGAATTTCCGGCCGGAGCCTGCGCCCGCATCGACGATGAAGACTCGGTTGCCGGCCGCGACGACCGTCATCGGGCCGGCCCGGTTCGGGTCAGGCAGGGGGGAGCCGGTGCCGACCAGGACGACCATCAGGCCATCCGGGACGTCTGCCAATGCGCTTTTCCCGGCATTCTTCTTGACCGCGCTCCTGAAAGCCATTTCTCCGATCTGTACACTGAATACGGTACGGGCAACTGCCCCGGTCACCAATAGCAGCGCCAGAATAACCAGAACCGGCCTCAGGTATCGCATTGTCGTCCCCCAGCCTGACAGGTCAGGCGTTGAAATTGAGCGTCAGGCCGGGTTCCGGCCATCGGCATTTGATCAGGTTTCCCGTTCCCGACAGCGTGATGTAGGCATCGCGCATGTCGTCTCCGCCAAAGGCGATATTGGTGACCAGCAGGTCCGGGAAGGCGATGTGGCTGAACTCACCTTCGGGTGTGATTGTGGTGATGCCGCCATTCAGGATGGTTGCCACACAGACATTCCCGGCTGCGGTCATGCCGAGGCTGTCGAAATATTGCAGGCCGGGCATGGTGGCCACCACGCGGCCGCCATTCAGCGGGCTGGCTGGCTTGATCACGCCGGGGCTTTCCAGGTCGAACGCCCACATGCGGCCGGTCATCGTGTCGGCCATGTAGACGGTCTGCTCGTCAGGCGAGAGGCCGACGCCGTTGGGGCTGGAATAGTGGAAGTCCAGTTCCTTCGCTTCGCTGGCGCCCTTGGCCAGGAAGTAAAGCCCGCCAAAGTCGCGGTGACGGGAATAGGTCTTGCCATGGTCAGTGAAGTAGAGATTGCCGGCCTTGTCGAAGACGAGATCGTTCGGGCCGGTCAGCTTGTTGCCGTCCACTGTGTCCAGCACGCGCTCGACCTTGCCGGTCGACAGGTCGACCCGTTCGATGCGGCCGCCATCATAGTCCGGCGGGCAATTGCCGGGGATCAGCATGCCGTCCTGTTCGTGATAGAGGAAGCCGCCATTGTTGCAGACCCAGAGCGCGCCATCCGGCCCGATGGCGAGGCCGTTCGGGCCGCCGCCGGGCGTCGCGATCACTTCGGTCTTGCCGCCATCCCAGCAGCGCGTGATGCACTTCTTCTCGATCTCCACCACGATGATGGAACCGTCGGCCATGACGACCGGGCCTTCCGGAAAGCGGAGACCGCTCGCGACTGTTTCATATTCCATGTTTTTCCTCCCATAGAAGGAGGCCACCCTATGCGCGTGTCAGCGAAACTGCAATCTGGCAGTCAGAGTGTCAAATGTTTTCGCAGGCAGGCCCGTCAGGACCGGGGCGAGACCGCCAATTGCCGGTCCATGCGCACGATGGAAAACGCATGGTCGTTGCCGTCTCCTGCCGGGTAGCTGGCCAGGGTTTCGCTGGACCACTCGCTCCCGCGCAGCTCGGGGAAGAAGACATCGCCTTCGGGATTGGCATCGACTTCGGTCATGAAGATCCGGTCGGCATAGGGCAGGGCGAGATCGTAGATCGTCGCGCCGCCGATCACGAACACGCACCCGGCTCCTTCACGGGCCGCGACGGCCCGGGCGGCATTGATCGCGGCCGGAAAGCTCGAATAGACCCGCGCGCCGGGGGCGCTATAGGTCCAGTCGCGCGTCATCACGATGTTCTCGCGGCCTTTGAGCGGGCGGAATGGCAGGCTTTCCCAGGTCTTGCGCCCCATCAGGATCGGGCAACCCATGGTGACCTTCTTGAAAAAGGACAGGTCATCCTTCAGGCGCCAGGGCAGGTCGCCCTCATTACCGATCACATTGTTGCGGCCGCGGGCCGCGATAAGGCAGACGTTCAAATTGTCCGGCATGGTGGCAACACCTTTGTTGCGAGGTTCCTGTCGGGTTGAGTTGGGGGTGGGCCCAGCACCCGGAAGGTTGTGGCCGCTAGGCAGGCGCAAAAGCAAGGCTTGCAACTCAGTCTCACCTGCCAATAATGCGATCCATTCGGGGAGCTTCGTGATTAATACTTTGATTTCAGTGCTTACGAACGGGCACGCAGAGCAGCTGTTGCCTGCGCTGGTGGCGCTTCTGCTTACATTCAGCGCGATCTGGATGCTCAAGGGGCGCTTCTGGGCCATCATTTACGTGGCCCTGATTCCCTTCCTGAACTGGTCGTTCGGGGTCATTCCCGAGTTCCAGGTTATCGAACCGCATCAAAGCGCCCTGTTCGCGCATGGCGTGTCGCTGCACCCGATGACCATGGTGACGGGCATGGTGTTCGTTGTGCGCGATTTCGTTCAGCGCGAGATGCACCACCGGGTGCTCATCGCCATGGCGCTCGCGGTGGGCTGGTCGTTCTATTACGCTTGGCCGGTGATTGCATTGGCCAGCGGCGTGGCCTTCGCCATTTCCGAAGGCGTGGACTGGCTGATGTTCACCTTCACCAAATACCGCCTGTCGACGCGGATCCTGCTCTCCAGCCTGTTCGCCGCGCCGGTGGACACGACCGTGTTTCTCTACGGCGCAGACCTTGCCAAGCAGATGGAATTCGGGGCCGAGCCCGGCAATTCCCTGCACGTCTGGAACTGGATTGTCTTCGTGATCGGCAAGATGGTCGGGGCGGTGATTGTCTCGGTTGTCATCAGGCGTCGGGAGGACCTTGGCCTGACCGACCCGAAGGAATTGTGACCCGCGCTCAGACTTCCTCGATCAGTTGCGGGCCCTGGTTGCGGACATTGCCGACCGCAGCGCCGACGGGCCAGGCATGCATGGCGTCGGCGGGGTAGGGCTCGAACAGTCTTTCCACCTCCCGCGTGGAAGCGGTCAGCCAGCGCGAATAATTCTGCGGGTCTATGATCACCGGCATCCGCGTGTGCAGCCCGGCCATCAGATCGTTCGGCTGGGTCGTGATGATGGTGAAACTGTCGATCTCTGAGCCGTCGATCATGGCGCGGTCCCACAGGCCCGCAAAGCAGAACCAGCGCCGGTTGCGCAGCCCGATCGCAAAGGGGGTGCGTTTGCCCTTCGGCCCGGTCCACTCATAGAAGCCGCTGGCGGGCACCAGGCAGCGCCGGTGGCGGAACGAACCGCGGAACGTGTTCGATTCTTGCAGGCCCTCGGCGCGGGCATTGAATGTGGAGAATTTCTTCTCCTTCAGCGGCTGGTGCCACCAGCTGGGCACGAGGCCCCACATGGCGGGCGCCATCTGACGGGATCCGGCCGGGTCCGGCTCTCCCTCCGGCGTCAGGCGGATGATCGGGACATATTGGGTCGGCGCGATATTGTACGCCGCTTCCGGCGGCTCCACGCCGAGCGGCTGGATGATCGACAGGGCCGCATGATATTCCGCCCAGGTCACGCCATGTCTGAAAAATCGTCCGCACATGCCCGCAGCGTAGAGGTGCCCGGCGCGCCTGCCAATCGCGATCTGACCGCTGCGGGCTTTATCCGGTTAAACCCTTATTGATGAGGCCACTTTAAGCTCCCAGCTAGAGACCAGCACAGACGACAGGAGCGAACATGAGCATGGGAACCAAGGATTTTGCCGCCATTACCGGCTCCATCAGCCAGGGCATTGGCGGGCTGCGATCCGCTGGCGCCGCAGAGACGGTGAACCAGTTCAACGCCATGTCGAAAGCCGCCCTCGAAGACGGCGCGCTCGACAAGAAGACCAAGGAACTGATCGCGCTGTCCATCGGCGTCGCCAAACAGTGCGACGGCTGTATCGGTTTCCACACCAAGGCGCTGAAACGCCTCGGCGCAACCGATGGGGAAGTCGCCGAAGCGCTCGGCATGACGGTCTATATGGGCGGCGGCCCGGCCCTGATGTATGCGGGCGATGCCTGGAACGCCTGGCAGGCGCTGAAGGACTGAGCGGCCTGGCTAGACAGCGCCTCTAGACGGCAACCGGCGCCTTGATGTGGGCGTGGGCCTGGTAGTTCTCGACCGTAAAGTCCTCGAACTCCCAGCCGAACAGGTCCGTCTTGTCCGGATTCATGCGCATGGTCGGCAGGGGCAGCGGCTCCCGCGAGAGCTGAAGCTCCGCCTGCTCGACATGGTTCAGGTAGAGATGGGCGTCGCCGAACGTGTGAATGAACTCGCCCGGCTTCAGGCCGGTCGCGCGGGCCATCATCATGGTGAGCAGCGCATAGGAGGCGATGTTGAACGGCACGCCGAGGAAGATGTCGGCTGAGCGCTGATAGAGCTGGCAGTTGAGCTTGCCGTCCATGACATTGAACTGGAACAGGCAGTGGCAGGGCGGCAGGGCCATCTCGTTCACATCGGCCGGGTTCCAGGCGGAGACGATCAGGCGGCGCGAATTCGGATTGGTGCGGATCTCGTCCAGCACCCACTGGATCTGGTCGATCGTCCGCCCGTCCGGCGCGGCCCAGCTGCGCCACTGCTTGCCATAGACCGGGCCGAGATCGCCGTTCTCGTCGGCCCACTCATCCCAGATCGAGACCTTGTTGTCCTTCAGGTATTTGATGTTGGTGTCGCCCTTCAGGAACCACAGCAGCTCGATGATG
>MDSY01130245.1_pt1 | contig 18405 bp, 17 predicted proteins | sample 811131 | NCBI WGS metagenome assembly MDSY01 (sample SAMN05326643, study PRJNA326480) | marine metagenome | isolation source: seawater | place: Atlantic Ocean: South West | collected 2010
AAGCAGCAGCAAGTTATTCACCAGCAATTATAGCAAATTATACATATGATTTGGTAAAGGGATTTAATTCTTTTTATCAGAATGTTTCTATTTTAGGAGAAGAGAATCAGAGTAAAAAAATATTTAGAGTTCAGTTATCAAAAAAAGTAGCAGAGACTATTAAGTTAGCATTTTCATTACTAGGAATAAGAGTTCCTGAGAGAATGTAAATTGGAAACTAAATTTTCATATAAGTTTATCATTATTAATTAAATTTGTAACAATATAAAAAAGAATATCATTATATAAATAATAATTATGAAATACGACATCATTATCATTGGAAGTGGACCTGGGGGATATGTAACAGGAATTAGAGCTTCACAATTAGGTTTTAAAGTTGCTATTATAGAAAAGGAATCTTTAGGAGGTATTTGCCTAAATTGGGGATGTATACCCACAAAAGCATTATTGAAATCTGCACAAATATATGATTATTTAAAACATGTTGACCAATACGGTTTAAAAGCAGAAGCTATAGATAAAGATTTTGAAGCTGTAATAAAAAGAAGCCGCGGAATAGCCGATGGAATGAGTAAAGGAGTCGCTTTCTTAATGAAGAAAAACAAAATTGATATTATTGATGGTTTTGGAAAAATTAAAACAGGTAAAAAAGTAGATGTAGAAGCCGAAGATGGAACTGTTACTGAATATAATGCAGACAATATTATTATAGCTACTGGTGCTCGATCTCGTGAGTTACCAAATTTACCACAAGACGGTATAAAGGTAATTGGTTATAGAAAAGCAATGACTTTGCCTAATCAACCAAAATCTATGATTGTAGTTGGTTCTGGAGCTATAGGTGTTGAGTTTGCGCATTTTTATAATGCAATGGGAACCAAAGTAACTATTGTAGAATATATGCCAAATATCGTTCCTGTTGAAGATATAGATATATCAAAACAATTCGAACGCTCTATCAAAAAAGCAGGAATCACTGTTATGACTAATTCCTCTGTAGAATCTGTTGATACATCTGGAGAAGGAGTTATAGCTAAAGTGAAAACTAAAAAAGGAGAAGAAACTTTAAAAGCCGATATTTTATTGTCAGCGGTAGGAATTAAATCAAATATTGAAAATATTGGTTTAGAAGATGTTGGTATTGTCGTAGACAGAGATAAGATTTTGGTAAATGAATTTTATCAAACAAATATTCCTGGTTATTTTGCTATTGGAGATGTTGTTCCTGGTCAAGCTTTAGCTCATGTTGCCTCTGCAGAAGGAATTACTTGTGTTGAGAAATTAGCAGGACTCCACACTGAACCAATTGATTACGGAAATGTTCCTGGTTGTACATATGCAACTCCAGAAATTGCTTCCGTCGGTATGACAGAAGCAAAAGCAAAAGAAGCCGGCTATGAATTAAAAGTAGGTAAATTTCCTTTTTCTGCTTCTGGGAAAGCTACAGCATCTGGAACAACAGAAGGATTTGTGAAAGTTATTTTTGATGCAAAATATGGAGAATGGCTAGGCTGTCACATGATCGGTGCTGGTGTTACAGATATGATTGCAGAAGCAGTTTTAGGGCGTAAATTAGAAACGACAGGTCATGAAGTTTTAAAAACTATTCATCCACATCCAACAATGAGTGAAGCCGTAATGGAAGCAGTTGCAGATGCTTATGACGAAGTGATTCATTTATAGAAAATATTTATTTATATATTTAAAAAAAAACCGAAACTATTAGTTTCGGTTTTTTTAGTACTAGATTTTGATGTTGATTAAAATTATTTATTAATACTTCCAGCAAACAATTCTAGTTACTTTATTTCCTTGATTCATAGGAATTACTTTAAAAGCAGTTGCCCCTAATTTTTTTGAAGATTTCTCCATACTTTCTACATTTTCTTTTTTAGAGACTAAACTAGTAAACCAAATACTTCTATCTTTATATAGAGAGCTTTCAAATAGATAGTTGTGTAAAAATGCTTTCTCGCCACCAATATACCACAATTCATTGTTGTTACCTGCAAAATTTCTAACACTACTATTACCTAAATTCCTGTTTTTCCGTCTATTAGCACCTCTTGCTTCTTCAGCAGATTTATAAAATGGAGGATTACATATTACTGCTGAAAATGAATCATCATCATTTAGAATACCTTTTAAAATTTGATTTTCGTCCAACTGTTGACGTAATTTAATCTTAGTATCTAAACTATTATCATCTATGATATCTTGGGCAGTATCTAAAGAGTTTATATCTATGTCTATAGCTACAAAGTCCCAATTATACTCTGCAACACCTAATAAAGGATAAATACAGGTCGCACCTGTTCCAATATCTAATATTTTTATGTTTTTTTCTTCAGAAATTAAATCAGCTAAATGATGAATATAATCTAATCGACCTGGAATTGGAGGACATAGATTTTCATCAGGAAAAATCCAGGTAGATATTTTATCATAAGTATATAGTAACGCCTTATTTAGCTCTTTTACAGCAGTTGGATTTGAAAAGTCAATACTAATACTTCCAAATTTATTTTCTAAGACAAATTCTTTTAATGAAGGGTTTTTAATTATTAATTCATCAAAATCATATGATGTATTAAACTTATTATTCGTGTGTAGTCCTTTATCTCTTTGTATCATTTATATTTCTAGGATTGTAAAATCTAAATCTAATGGTTTCAATGCTGTTTTTAGATCAGTTAAAAAAGTTCCTCCGTACTCTAAATAATATTCAGAAAAATTCCTTTGACGCTCTTCTAAATTTTCATTAGGGACTAGTTGATTCTGTAATTCAGTAACTCGGTTAACTAAGTTTTTTTGTCTTTTTTTTTCAGCGTTTAATAATTTTTTTTGGAGGCTCTCTAAACCTTTTATTTGTTTCCTTTCTTGAGCATTCACTGCACCGGTAAAAGAAAAATCTGTTTTTTCAGCAATTTGCCTTAACTCAATAAATTGGTTTTTTAAAAACGCTATTTTAAGCTTAAAATCTAACTCAATCTTAGAGTTTTCAATAACCTTCTTGGATAACAATATGTGAGAATTTAAAAATAGTTCCTCATGAGAAATTTCTAATTTATTTAATTTATTTTGTTGTTTCTTAGAGATGATTTGTACAGCGTTTCTTAGTAATAATACAGGAAACGAAACTTCTGATTTCTTAAAATATTCTTTCAATTCAAGCCAATAGGCTAATTCGCCACCCCCACCAACATAACAAATATTTGGCAAAATAGTTTCTTGGTATAAAGGTCTCATGATAACATTTGGAGAAAAAGCCAATGGGTTTTCAGTCACCTCTTTTAAAATACTTTCTTTAGAAAAAGTTTTGTTTTTAATTTTATAGACATTATTTTCAAAAAGTATTCTTTCTCTTGAACTATCACCCAAATAAAATAAATTAATTTCTCTGGGTTTAACTTGAATTTTATAATTTTTTTCTAAAGATGAAATAGTTTTAGATACAGCATTAAATGATGTTTGATGTTCTAGTTCGTCTTTTATATTTGGTATAAATAATTTTTTTAAATCTTTGTTATCTCCGTCTATAATTACTAAACCATACTCTTTGAACATCTCATTCGCAATGTAACGAGTAGCATCAGCTAGACTTTCGTTTTCTAAATACCCTTTAGAAAAAAGATTTTTTAGTTTATCTGCATTTTTGGAGCTCCCTAAGCTAGTCGAAAATTCTTCGAATACACCTTCTAATCCGTTAGTCTTAAATCGACCTACAGCACCTCCATCTTTATGCTCCCATTTTATTTTTTTATTTTGAAAATTAAAGAAATTGATTTCTTCAAAATCATGATCTTCTGTTGCCATCCAAAAGATTGGAATAATATTTTTATCTGGAAATTTTTCGGCTAATTCTTCTGCTAAATTTATAGTAGAAAATATCTTGTATAAAAAATATAAGGGACCAGTGAATAAGTTTAATTGATGTCCAGTAGTAACTGTATATGTGTTTGGCTCTTTTAAAAGGGTGATATTTCCTTTTGTTTTTTCTGAGATGTTTAAACTTTTATATTGAGAATTTATAGTCTGAGATAAAATTATTCTATTCTTTTGATTGAAAGACTTTTCTTTTTCTTTGATCTGCTTTTCAAAACCTTCCAAATTTGGAAAATTAGTGAAGTAAGATTGGATACTTCCTTTTTGATCTATATAATCAAGTATTATTTTAGATATAAAGCCAATTTTCTCGTAAGGAAGCTGAGTTACTTTCATAGTTACAATTTTAAATCACCTAAATTATAACAACTAAGTTTTATTTGGGATTTCATTTAATGTCTTAAATTCTTTAAAAATACTAATTTTTAACGATTAGACGAGGATCAATCTCTAATCTATTAAATCTTTAACCAGTAGCAAAACAATTTTACAGATATTAACTTAAGAGTTGACTTATTTTTTAAGAAGACGGTTCTTTCTAACCTCTAAAGCTCTTCAGTAATTTTAAAGATTTATTTTACATCTTACTATTCTTTCTCTCATAAAAAAACCACCTTTTATAAGATGGTTTTTCTAACTAACTAATTCAAATTATTCAAACAATAAAGAAGTTTATCATTTTTCTTCATTTATTTAAATACAACCTTTGTGCCAAAGTCAGTTTTATATAAGAAATATCATTTTGCATGTTTGTGCGCTTTATAAGAAGATCGAACTAGTGGTCCACTTTCTACGAACATAAATCCCATTTCTAAACCTAAGATTTCATATTTCTTAAATTGCTCCGGAGTTATAAATTCTTTTAAGGGTAAATGTTTTTTTGTAGGTTGTAAATATTGTCCTATTGTCAATACATCTAAACCTACACCTTGCAGATCTTTCATAGTTTGAATAACTTCGTCTTCTGTTTCACCTAAACCAAGCATTAATCCAGTTTTTGTTCGCATACCATTCTCTTTTAAGTATTTTAAAACGTTTAAACTTCTATCGTATTTAGCTTGAATTCTCACTTCACGAGTTAATCTTCTTACAGTTTCCATATTGTGAGAGACCACCTCTGGATGCACATCGATAATCCTATCTATTTGTTTTGTAATTCCCTGAAAGTCTGGGATCAGTGTTTCTAGGGTAGTATTTGGGTTAGCTCTTCTAATAGCATCTACGGTTTCGGCCCATATAATAGATCCACCATCTTTTAAGTCGTCTCTATCTACAGAAGTAATTACTGCATGTTTAATGCTCATAATTTTTATAGAACGCGCAACTTTTTCTGGTTCATCCCACTCAACCGTTTCTGGTCTTCCAGTTTTCACTCCGCAGAATCCACAAGAACGAGTACATATATTTCCAAGAATCATAAAAGTAGCAGTTCCTTCTCCCCAACATTCTCCCATGTTAGGGCAACTTCCACTGGTACAAATTGTATTTAATTTATACTTGTCTACTAAACCTCTTAGTTCAGTATATTTTTTACCAACAGGAAGCTTTACTCGTAACCATTTTGGTTTTTTTACTCTTTCTGGAAGTGTTACGGATGTTTCCGTCATTTTCTATAAAGTTTGAGTTACAAAGATACAAAGGAAAGTTTTAAAATCTAAATTATGCACTAGCTTTTGTAGACTTTACCAAATGTAAAATACTAGTAGTAATTTATATTAATAACAGTCTAAATATAAAATGATTTAATAATAGTTTTTTTACTTTAAGTTCTCTTAATAATTTCAGCCAATAGTTTTTTTGCACGTAAAAGCTTGACTTTCACATTATTTATTGGTTCATTTATTTCTGTAGAAATTTCTTTATAACTTAATTCTTGAAAATATCTTAACTGAATAACTTCTTGATATTTTGGTTTTAACTTCTTGACATCTCTTAATAATTTTGCCAAGTTTTGATCTCTAATGATCTTGTCTTCCGGAGTAGGATTATCATCAACAACTAAATGAATTTTATCTTCTTGGTCTTTAGAGTTTTGAATTAAAACTAAAGTATTTTTCTTTCTTAATAAATCGATATGGATATTTTTAGAAATTGTAATTAACCAAGTCTTAAATACGTATTTTTCATCAAAGGTGTTTAATTTGTCAAAAGCTTTAGAGAATGTTTGTATAGTGATATCTTCAGCGTCGTTCTCATTTTTTGTTCGTCTTAATTGATAATTATATACCTCTAGCCAAAAAGAATCTAGTAAAAAACTGTAAGCACTCTGGCTTCCATTTTTAGCTTTTGAAATACTAGTTTCTAATTTAATTTTGTTTATTTCCAATGTTTGTGTTTCGAAAAAAAATATTTATAATATACTAAATTGAAATAATAATGAGCTATTTTTTATAAAGTAGAAAAATACGGTTAAGGTTATTTGTGTTGTGGCTCTTCACAACCTTCAAACTGGTCTGCTGTTTTTCCGCAAAAACCACAGGACTCACCAGTTTCATTTATCATTGGGTTTTGACTTGCACAAGTTCCAGCAAATTTACCATCTTTTTTTGCCCAAATTTTAATTGCAATTCCAGCTACTCCAAGTCCTAACAATACTAATGTAATCAGTAATAATTTCATAAATAAAACATCTAACACAAAGATACTAAAACTAACTATTTTTTTTGTATAAATTATACTTAGCTGCATATTTTTAGAAAATAATAACTATACAGTATTATATTTTACAATTCTACATAAAAAATAGTTTATAACCATTTTTTAAAATAAATTACATAAAATTTAAACCTTTTGTTTTTAAACAAGTCTAATAAATAAAATATTCTAATTTCAAAAAATGAAAAACTTATTAACATGGCATAAAGAATTTGCTACTAAATTTATGAAGAAGACTGGAATGGATTCATATCAATTAGCATGGTTTTCTTGGCTTAAAGGATTAGCTATGGGTATTATATTAATGTCTATAACAGGTTGTAGTTCAGATGCTAACATCTTAGACGAAGAGCAGGAAACGGTTGCATCATCTTTACACAAAGCTTTTGAGGAATTCAATACAACTGCAACCACTATTTATTTAGATGGTTCAAATGTTGTCATTGAAACAACAGGTTTGCCTAATCATGAAACTGTATATTGGGGTGAAGGCCATCCTTTATATAGAGCTGAACCGACTGTAAGGTTAACGCCAAGCATTATTTCGAGTAACAACAATGCAGCAACTATTAGAGTAGATGCCACTCCCAATTTAAACGGATCCACTGTTTCTACCCAATTGGGTAGTATTGGAATTGCAGTAAGTGGTTCTGCTATTTATAATGATCAAGAAGGCGGAGGTCCTTTAGATCAGGCGGCAGCAACTTTAGACTGGACTGGAGCGCATATTGGTCCCGGAGCATATCACTATCACTTAGAGCCTAAAGCATTTACAGATGATGATATTAATTTAGTTGGTGTTTTACTAGACGGGGTCTTTTTATATGGTAGAAAATGTAATGCTACAGGAACCTATCCAATAGATTTAGATACTTCAGGCGGTCACACAACATCAACTCAACATTCTGAGGATGCATCTGAATATCACTATCATATTATAAATGATCTGTATTCAAATACTGGAAGTTATATTGCGTTTACGGGTCCTTTTCAAGGGTATTAACCTCATTTAATGAAGCAGATATCGCTCTTTTTTTTATGTATTTGCTTTACAATTCTAAATTGTAAACAGACTTCTTCCGATCTTGATAATATTCTAGAAGAGGAGTTACTACCGATTGAAATTAAGAATACTGTAATTGATCTAAGCGAACTAAAACTAAACCAAAACACAGGTATTTGGTACTATAAGCAATTCCCTTTTTCAGGATATGCAATAAAACATTATTTAAATCAACAATTAGCAGAGAAAACTGGTTTTCATCAAGGAAAAAGACAAGGTTTTTCACGAAAATGGTTCTCAAATGGTGTCTTGAGATATGAATCTTATTATCAAAAAAATAGATTGGAAGGTGATTACAAAAGTTGGTGGCCAAACGGTCAGCAATTTGAAGAATTACAATACAAAAATGGCCTCCAGGAAGGATATGAAAAGAAATGGTATGCCACAGGACAATTGGCAAAACAACGAAAACTTTTGAAAGGTCAAGAAAGCGGCATGCAAAAAGCCTGGTTGTCAAATGGAGATTTGTATGTTAATTACGAAGCTAAAAACGGAAGAACATTTGGTTTGCAAAGAAGTAATGCTTGTTATCTCTTGAAAAATGAAAAATTGTTACTCTATAATGAATAAGCTATTTTTAAATCTATTATTCGTTTTTCTACTTATTCTAAGTTGTAAAAACAAAAAAGAAGCATTAGGTAGTCGAGTAGATACTCTGCCGTATTATAGTGATGCTAGTTTTACTCCAAAATGGATTATGCCTAATAGTGACGCACTATCGCGTTTCCATAAGATACCAGCTTTTAATTTGACGAATCAAAATGGAGAAAGTATTACTCATGAAACTTTTGAAAATAAAATATATGTTGCCGATTTCTTTTTTACAACATGTCCTGGAATTTGTCCTATGATGACACGAAACATGCATAAAATTCAGGAGGCATTTAAAACAGATACTGATATTTTATTGCTCTCTCATTCCGTAACACCAGAAAAAGATTCTGTACCAGTACTTAAAGAATATGCACTTGAAAAGAATATACAGGATCAAAAATGGCATTTAGTAACAGGGGACCGAAAACAAATATATACTTTAGGAAGGCAGTCTTATTTTGTGGAAGAAAATATCGGAGAACCTTTAGGAATTGACGACTTTTTACATACCGAAAACTTTGTATTGGTGGACAAACAAAAATACATTAGAGGTATCTATAATGGTTTAAATAGAACTTCGATTGCACAGTTAATTTTAGATATAAAAACGCTGCAAAAACAATGATTTAATAGGATTTAAAATTCTTATTTTAGTAAAAGTACTTTAACTACGAAATCACATTCACTTCAATTTCTAAAGAAATACCAAATTTTTCGAGGACCTTTTCTTGAATTCTTTCAGCAAGTTGAAAAATTTCAGTTCCGGTTGCATTTGCGTAATTCACTAAAACTAGTGCTTGTTTTTCATGCACACCTGCATCACCGTAACGTTTTCCTTTAAAACCAATTTGTTCTACCAACCAACCTGCAGGAACTTTTATTGTCGTGCTAGATAAAGGGTAGTTAGGGATCTCTGGATTTTCTTTTTGCAATGCTAAAAACTGGGCTTTAGAAATTATAGGATTTTTAAAGAAACTACCGCTGTTTCCAATTTCTTTAGGATCTGGAAGTTTTGATTTTCTAATCGCAATGACAGCGACAGAAATATCTTTTAACGTTGGAGCTTTAATGTTGTGATTAGCCAGCTCATTTTCAATGTCACCATAAGAAGTGATTAATCGGTGTTTTTTTGTTGTCAATTTAAAAGAAACAGAAGTTAAAATGAATTTTCCTTTTGCTTCATTTTTAAAAATTGAATTTCGGTAACCAAAATTACATGCTTCGTTTGAAAAGGAAACCAATTTATTCGTTTCAATTTTTAATGCTTCTACTTTTGTAATGCTGTCTTTAACTTCCACACCATAAGCACCAATATTCTGAATTGGAGAAGTACCTACATTTCCAGGAATTAGGGATAAGTTTTCAAGCCCTCCGTAATTTTGAGAAACACACCATAAAACAAAATCGTGCCAATTTTCTCCACAGTTTACTGTCAAATACACAAAGTTATCATCTTCTTTGTCAATAGAGATTCCTTTGGTGTCGATATGAACAACTAGTTTATCAATATCTTTTGTAAATAACATGTTGCTTCCACCAGATAATAAAAATAAATTTTTTTCTATTTTTAAAAGTTGTTGTAATTCATAAATTGAAGTTACAGTAATAAAGCGCTTTGCATATACAGAAACACCAAATGTATTATATCCTTTTAGCAATATGTTCTTTAGAATATTCAATTAATTTTTGTATTTTTTTAATGCCTCAGCTATGATTTCAACAGATCGTTTTAGGTCCTTTTTATTTAAAACATATGCAATTCTTACTTGATTTTTACCTTCACCAGGTGTTGAATAAAAACCGCTAGCAGGAGCCACCATAACAGTTTCGTTATTGTGATTAAACTCCTCTAACATCCATTGGGCAAATTTATCTGAATCTTCAACGGGTAACTCAGCAACGCAATAAAATGCTCCTTTTGGATTGGCAACTTTTATGCCTTTTATTTTTTGTAATTCACTAATAAGCGTATTTCTTCTTTCTACATATTCTTGTTTAACCTCATCAAAATAACTTTGAGGAGTGTCAAGTGCAGCTTCACTAGCAATTAACGCATAAGTTGGTGGGCTTAATCTAGCTTGTGCAAATTTAATTGCAGTATTAATGAATTCTTTATTTTTTGAAACAATGCATCCAATTCTTGCTCCGCACATGCTATAACGTTTAGAGACAGAATCTATAATAATTGCATTTTCATCTAGACCTTCAAGAGACATTACTGATGTGTGTTTTAAACCGTCATAAGTAAACTCTCTGTAGACTTCATCTGCAATTAAAAATAAATCATGTTTTAACACCATCATTTTTAATTTTTCAATTTCCTCTTCAGAATATAAATAACCGGTAGGGTTTCCAGGATTACAAATTAATATTGCTTTTGTTTTCTTTGTAATTAGTTTTTCAAAGTCTTCAATATTAGGTAAAGCAAAATTATCTTCAATTTTAGAAATTACAGGAACCACCTTTACGCCGGAAGCAGTAGAAAAACCGTTATAATTTGCATAGAAGGGTTCTGGAATTATAATTTCATCTCCTGGATCTGTAATACTACCAATAGTGAATAATAAAGCTTCAGAACCACCAGTTGTGGCAATAATATTATTAGCATTTACAGGTATATTATTTTTTACATAATATGTTGCTAATTTAGTTCTGTATTCTTCTGAGCCTTCCGACCGTGCATAAGAAAGCGTTTTTAACTTATTGTTCTTAACAGCATCTAAAGCTATTTGAGGTGTTTTAATATCTGGTTGGCCAATATTTAAATGAAAAACAGTAACCCCTCTTTTTTTCGCATCTTCTGCATAGGGCACCAATTTTCTAATTGGTGACTCTGGCATTTGAATTCCTTTATTAGATATAACAGGCATAGTTTATTTATATAGAATTTGAATTTACAAATTTGCGAATTATATTTTATATTAAAATTAAATATTTGAAAGAATACTTTTCTTTTTTTCTAAAGAAATACCATTATTTACGAAACCTTTAATCCTTACTATTTTTCTTTTTTGTTTAGCGTTAGAGAAAATAATAATTTGTTTATTAAATCTACCTGGTTTATTAGTGTCATAAGAAACTTTAATTTCTCCTTTTTCACCTGGCATAATTGGCTTTTCTGGTTTTTTTGGTATCGTACAACCACAAGTAGACTGAACTCTGCTTATAATTAGTGGCATATTGCCAATATTTGTAAAAGTAAAAACCCTTTCACCGTTAGATTTTTTTTCAACTTTACCGTAATTAATTGCTTCCTTTTCGAATTTAAACTCTTGAGCATTTATAGATAAGGAAGTGATAAATAAGATTAAAATAAATGTAAGGCTTTTCATAGTAAGGTTTAAGCAGTGAAATTATAACTAAAATTTTGTATTAAAAAATCAATCTCTTATTTTCTCTTGAAATTAGATAATTGTATTTTTGTGATCTATAATTTAAAAAATTATTACAAAGTATGATAATTCCATCTAAATATGATGCAAGCCTAGTTGAGAGTAAGTGGTATGATTACTGGATGAAGAATAATTATTTTCATTCTGTCCCAGATGATAGAGAACCATATACTATTGTAATACCACCTCCAAATGTTACCGGTGTTCTTCACATGGGTCATATGCTGAACAATACGATTCAGGATGTGTTAATAAGACGTGCTCGATTATTAGGTAAAAATGCATGCTGGGTTCCAGGAACGGATCACGCATCCATTGCAACAGAGGCGAAAGTAGTTGCAAAACTAAAGGAACAAGGAATTAATAAAAGTGATTTAACTCGAGCAGAATTTTTAAAACATGCTTTTGATTGGAAAGATCAATATGGAGGTATAATTTTAGAGCAATTAAAGAAGTTAGGTGCTTCTTGTGATTGGGAAAGGACTGCTTTTACAATGGATCCTGAAATGTCTGAGTCTGTTATTAAAGTTTTTGTAGACCTTTATAATAAAGGATTGATTTATCGAGGCTATAGAATGGTGAATTGGGACCCAGAAGCAAAAACCACCCTTTCTGACGAAGAAGTAATTCATGAAGAAAAACAAGGTAATTTATATTATTTAGAATATAAAATTGAGGGTTCTGCAGATACATTAACAATTGCTACAACTAGACCAGAAACTATTTTTGGAGATTCTGCAATCTGTATTAATCCAAATGATGATCGATTTAAATATTTAAAAGGTAAGAAAGCAATTGTTCCAATTTGTGGAAGAACAATTCCTATTATAGAAGATGAGTATGTAGATATTGAGTTTGGTACAGGTTGTTTAAAAGTAACACCAGCTCACGATGAAAATGATAAAAGATTAGGAGATAAATATAAATTAGAGGTAATTGATATTTTTAATGATGATGCCTCTTTAAATTCATTCGGATTACATTATGAAGGAAAAGATCGTTTTGTTGTTCGTGAAGAAATTGCTAAAGAATTAGAAGAAAAAGGAATTTTACTTAAAACAGAAGTTCACATAAATAAAGTTGGAACATCTGAGAGAACAAAGGCAGTCATAGAGCCTAGATTATCAGATCAATGGTTTTTAAAAATGGAGGATTTGGTAAAGCCAGCTATAGATGCTGTTTTAGGCGATGACACTGATATCAATTTATATCCAAAAAAATTCGAAAATACTTATCGTCATTGGATGGAAAATATTCGTGATTGGAATATTTCTCGTCAACTATGGTGGGGGCAACAAATTCCAGCGTTTTTCTACGGCGATGGTAAGGAAGACTTTGTAGTTGCAGAAACTATAGATACTGCTTTATTACTTGCTAAAGAAAAATCAGGAAATCATACTTTAACAATTTTTGATTTAAAACAAGATGAAGACGCCCTTGACACTTGGTTTTCTTCTTGGCTTTGGCCGATGTCTGTCTTTGACGGAATTAGAAATCCAGAAAATGAAGAAATTAAGTATTATTATCCCACTAACGATTTAGTAACAGGGCCAGATATTTTATTTTTCTGGGTTGCAAGAATGGTTATAGCCGGATACGAATATAAAGATGAAAAACCATTTCAGAATGTATATTTTACAGGTTTAGTAAGAGATAAGCAAAGACGTAAGATGTCCAAATCTCTTGGTAACTCACCAGATGCTTTGAAACTAATTAATGATTACGGTGCAGACGGTGTGAGAGTAGGCTTATTATTGAGTTCTGCAGCGGGTAACGATTTGATGTTCGATGAAGATTTATGTCAGCAAGGAAAACAATTTGCAAATAAAATTTGGAATGCCTTTCGCCTGATAAAAGGCTGGGAGATTGACTCAAGTATCCCTCAACCAGAAACAGCAAAAATCGGTTTAGTATGGTATGAAGCAAAATTTCAAAAAGCCATAGCAGAAATCGAAGATCATTTCTCTAAATATCGATTATCAGATGCATTAATGACAATATATAAATTAGTTACGGATGATTTTTCTTCTTGGCTATTAGAGATTGTAAAGCCAGCTTATCAAAAACCAATTGACGAAAGAACATTTAATTCAATAATAGCAGTTTTAGAAAATAATTTAAAAGTTTTACACCCTTTTATGCCTTTTTTATCAGAAGAGATTTGGCAATATATTGCAGAAAGATCTTCTGAAGAAGCATTAATTATTTCAAAATATCCAGTATTAGATGAATTTGATTCAAAAATTATTTCTGATTTCGATTTTGCTACCAAGGTGATTTCTGGTGTTAGAACCATTAGAAAAGATAAAAATATTCCTTTTAGAGAAAGTCTAGAATTATTTGCAGTTGATAACGAAAATAATTCTAAAGAATTTAATGAGGTAATTCAAAAATTAACAAATACAGCTTCAGTTGTTTATGTGTCAGAAAAAATAGAAGGAGCCTCATTTCGAGTAAATTCAAATGAATATTTTATCCCTATCTCTACAGACAATATAAATATAGAAGAGGAGAAAGAAAAATTACAGAAAGAATTAAAAAGAGCTGAAGGATTCTTATTTGGGATTCAGAAAAAACTATCAAATGAGCGTTTTGTGAATAATGCTCCTGAAAAAGTATTAGAAATAGAACGCAAAAAAGAATCTGATACGTTAGCAAAAATAGAAACGATTGAGAATAGCTTAAGAAGCTTATAATAGAAGTTGAACCTATTTAAAAGAACTTCATTTTGTTGTATTTTTGATATTATGAAATATCCTTTTTCTTATTTAGTTAAAATACAGTTTTTAGGTTTTCGTTTTCACGGATGGCAAAAGCAAAATGATGTCAAAACTTTACACGATATAGTTGATAAAAGTCTCCATTTTGTATTTAAAAATGAAGATTATAAAACAATTGGAGTTGGAAGGACGGATGCTAAAGTATCTGCAAACACCTATTTCATTAACCTTTTTACAAGATTTGAAGTTAATAAAGATAATTTCCTTGAGGATTTTAATAAAAATGCTCCTGCAGATTTAAAATCAGTCTCTTTTAGGGAATTGAACGAAGATTTTAATTTGATTAATTCTGAAAAGATTAAAGAATATCATTATTATTTTTCATTTGGAGATAAAAATCATCCGTTTGCTGCTCCTTTTATGGCAGGCTTGCAAGAAGATTTAAATATTAATTTAATGAAATCTGGGGCTAAACTATTTCAAGGGGAACATTATTTTAATAAATATTGTACAAAGCCTTCATCTAATACTATTTTTAAGAGAACGATAGATTCTTGTGAAATTATTGAAAATAATATTTTGACTGCTAATTTTTTCCCTGAAACGAGTTATGTATTAAAAGTAAAAGGAAAAGGTTTTCTAAGATATCAAATTCGCTTAATGATGGCAACTCTTTTTGAATTAGGTAAAGAGAATTTATCGCTAAAATTTATAGAGGATTCTTTAAAAGAGAATAACGATAAAGAATATTTACGAAATGTTGCGCCAGGATCTGGATTGCAATTGTTTGATATTGATTTTAAAATACAATCATAAATAAAAAATTAATTGAGAAGTTGATCTTTTATTTCCTTATAATGATAGAGGTTAAATCCTGGTTTAGGATTTTTAGATGTATTGACCATGGACTTAGCTACAATATCTGCATCAATAGGTTTATATTTAGAGGGAATAAAAATTATTAAATAGGACATTATAATCTGAGCTATTCTTTCCATAAATCTTGCTTCATTTCTATTGCCTAATAATACAGACGGACGAAAAATCGAGGTAGATGTTAACTTTAATTTCTCTACTGCGTCTTCAATGTCCCCCTTCAATGAAAGATAAAAAGAAGAGGCGTTCGAATCTGCACCCAATGATGAGACAAATAATAGATTTTTAACACTATTTTTCTTACAGGCTTTGGCAATATTAAAAATTATATCAAAATCTATTTTTCGATATTCAGATTTATTTCCATTGACTTTGGCCATTGTTGTACCGATAGATACAAAAACAGCATCACTTTTTTTTGTACAAATAGAAAAAGAGTTTAGATCTGTAAAATCAATAACGATGTTATTAATTTTATCATGTTTTAAGTAAAACGGTTTTCTGCTAATGATATTTATTAGATGAACCTCAGAATCTTTTATTAGGTATTTTAATAAATAGCTTCCAATAAGTCCACTCGCACCAAAAAGGGTTACCTGATTAAATTTCATAAGAATTCAATTTTTTTGAAATCTAATAAATTATTATAATTGTATTGATTTTATTACCCTTTTATAACACCTCTTGAAATTACAATTTTTTGAATTTCAGAAGTACCCTCATATATTTGAGTGATTTTTGCATCACGCATTAAACGCTCTACATGGTATTCTTTCACAAATCCATTTCCACCGTGAATTTGAACAGCTTCTACAGTGTGTTCCATTGCTATTTTTGATGCATATAACTTAGCCATTGCTGAAGACATATCGTAATTATTGCCCTGATCTTTATCCCATGCAGCTTTCATCACTAGCATCCTTGCAGCAGAAATATCTGTATGCATGTCAGCTAGTTTAAATGCAACTGCTTGATGATTGCATATTTCTGTTCCAAACGCTTTACGCTCTTTGGAGTATTTTAAAGACAATTCATATCCTCCTGCGGCAATTCCTAGAGCTTGTGCAGCAATTCCAATTCTCCCGCCAGAGAGTGTTTTCATTGCAAATTTGAAACCAAACCCATCTTCACCTATTCTATTTTCTTTTGGCACTCTCACATCATTGAACTGAAGTGTATGTGTATCGGAACCTCGTATTCCTAATTTATCTTCTTTTGGGCCAATATGAAAACCTGGAGTTCCTTTCTCGACAATAAAAACGTTAATTCCTTTGTGGCCTTTTGCTCTATCTGTTTGAGCAACTACTAGGTAAACATCTGCACGTCCACCACTTGTAATCCAGTTCTTTGTTCCATTAATAATATAATGATCACCTTTATCTTCTGCAGTAGTTGCTTGAGATGTAGCGTCAGATCCTGCCTCAGGTTCACTTAAACAAAAGGCGCCAACAAATTCTCCTGTAGCTAATTTTGTTAAATATTTTTGTTTTTGCTCTTCGTTACCATAAGATTCTAGACCGTAACAAACTAAAGAGTTATTTACAGAGACAATTACAGATGCAGATGCATCTATTTTAGATAATTCTTCCATAATTAAAACATAGGAAATAGTATCCATTCCACTACCGCCATACTTAGGGTCTACCATAATTCCCATAAACCCTAGTTCTCCCATTTTCTTGACTAATTCATCAGGAAATTCTTGCTTATTGTCTCTTTCAATCACTCCGGGTAATAGTTCATTCTGTGCAAAGTCTCTTGCCGCTTCTTGAATCATTAGGTGTTCTTCAGTTAAACTAAAATTCATTATATATTTTTATTAAATTCGTAAAATTACTAGGCAAAGATATCGATTTCGTAACATATTATCAATAGACTTTTATTAATTTTACACATATGGATGTTTTTTATAATTATAGTATTGGTTTGATGTCTGGTACTTCTTTAGATGGATTAGATTTAGTTTATGTAAAATTTAATAATAATAGTTATAAAGATTTTCAAATTATTCATGCAGATACCATTCCTTACTCAGAGAAATGGAAAATAATTTTACAAAAATCGATCGAATTCTCTGCTGATGATTTAAATGATTTAGATATTAAATATGGGAAGTTTTTGGCTGAAAGAGTAAATGAATTTATCATTAAATATTCAATAAAAAATATCGATTTTATTTCCTCCCATGGCCATACTGTTTTACATCAACCAGAAAAAGGAATTACACTTCAAATAGGAAATGGACAAATAATATCTAAAATAACAAAGCAAAAAGTGGTGTGTGATTTTAGAACTCAAGATGTGAAATTGGGGGGTCAAGGAGCTCCATTAGTTCCAATTGGTGATGAACTTCTTTTTCCTGAGTATGATTACTGTATAAATCTTGGAGGTTTTTCTAACATATCATATCGCGAAAAAAATAAAAGAATTGCTTTTGATATTTGTCCAGTTAATATAGTAATGAATTTTTATGCATCAAAATTTGGATTTCAATATGATAAAAATGGAGATTTAGCTTCACAAGGAAAAATAAATAATCAACTTTTAAGTAAGCTTAATGAATTGGATTTTTATAAGAAACAATATCCAAAATCTTTAGGTTTAGAATGGGTTCAAAACGAAGTTTATCCTTTAATCGATTCTATGGAAAAGAATCACATTCATATTTTAAGAACTTTAGTTGAGCATATTGCCATTCAGATTTCAAATATTGTTGACCAGAATAGCTCTATTCTTTTTACAGGTGGAGGTGTTTTTAACTCTTTTCTAATGAATAGAATATCTATTCTATCTGCCAATAAGGTAATAATAACTTCAAAAAAAATAATTAATTATAAAGAAGCACTAATTTTTTCTTTATTGGGATTGTTAAGAATTGAGAATAAAAATAATTGTTTAAAAAGTGTTACCGGGGCTAATAAAGATCATTCATCTGGCGTGATTTTTAAGTCATAGTTTTTGAAATAAATAAATTGAAAAATGATAATTTTACTGTAAATTTGCCAGCAATAATTCTGATAATAAAAATCTTTAAATTTTAAAAATGAATCAACTTTAGCTCAACTTAAATCAATTGAAATAAAAGCATAAATGACTTTAAGGAATAATAATAATAGTTGATATTAAAAACAGATAAGATGAAAGAATTATTAAAAAAATACGAAAATAAACAGCCAGAAATTGTTTTTCATTGGAAAGATGCACAGACTGAAGCAGA
>MDSY01153239.1_pt1 | contig 18400 bp, 31 predicted proteins | sample 811131 | NCBI WGS metagenome assembly MDSY01 (sample SAMN05326643, study PRJNA326480) | marine metagenome | isolation source: seawater | place: Atlantic Ocean: South West | collected 2010
GTCACCTCCACGCTTCGCTTGTAAGGATATTTAGAAGATACTCTTCTACTCTTACAGAATGAACAATACCATTCGTGTTGCTCTCTACCCGTAGGGGTGTAGCCTACGGGATTTATGTTGAGTCTTTCCCAATCACAATCACAACTCACGCCGTCACCTCCACGCCTTGCCACCAACTAGGAGTAACAGAGTGTTCCCATTTAGGTAAACCGTTAGAGAATCTTTTGGTGTGATAGAATTCTCTGTATGCTTCAACTGCTGTATACTTATCTTCATCATAAAGGTGAGCAAGGTCAGGGTTTTGTAAGTCAAACGCTCTAGCAAAATCTGTTAAACCACCACTAGGGATAAGTGTGTACATGTTAGCGAGATGGCGAATACCTTTCTCACAAAAATGAGTCTTACCAAAGCGGCGAGTAAATTCAAGACATAACTCAATGGCATGTATTGATGCCCATATAAAATTAGCCTGTGATTCACCACACCAAATTGTACATGGGTGATTATGATAGCCACCCTTCAAAGGTGTGCCTTTGCTCGTAAGAGGCATTTGTTCAGGTGTAGCACCATGACGGATGACTGCACTACCAAGTTGTTGTAAAAGTTCTACAACCATTTTAGGTGAATGTTTATCACAGTACATTCTCGCCGCTGTTATTGGGTTTTCATCTAATACGAATATGTTCATGCTGTCACCTCTTCATGTGCTATCGCTTCTTCAACATTTTCTAAATGCTCTTGAATTACATCGTATCTAAGTTGTAATTCGTCAAGTGCTTTCTTCATTTCCTTCAATGAAAGTTCATAGCCACTTTTCATTCCCTTTAATGCTTCTAACTTACTCACAGTGTCACCCCTTTTATGATAAGTTGAGTCAGTAAATGCTTCTAACTTACTCACACTGTCACCCCTTTGTCTAAACAACTACCACACATGTTTAGTCTACCTGTTTCTTCTTCTATCTCCCCACCATAGTTAGGGTCGAAACTACCTCCACATCCATTACATCCGTATTGGTATCTGAATAGTTTACCTAGATTCTTTTCCCAATCAGGGTCTTCTGTTTCTTCTTTCGTATATTCATATTTATATTTCTTCATTCTTCCCACACCCCTTGCTCAAATTCTCCACAGTCATCACAGTCACCATCATAAGATGTATTTTCTATGAAAACTATATCAACATCCATGACATAATTATTAGCACATTTATCACAAACATTTAATTCTCTACTGTCTATTACTATTTCATTTCCTTCTTCATCTATATCTGCTTCTTCTATCGTTACTCTTTTCATTTTATTTCCTCCTCTAATTTTATTTTGTTCACTATCTTACTCACATCCATGTGTGCTGTACTCATAGGTATAGCCTCAACTTTTAGTAATGAGTCACCTGCTCTTACTGATGTAGTTAGTTCCATCAAATCAGATATCGCTGATTGTAATGCACTAGCATACTTATCTTCCTCAACACTCCACTCACTCTCATCTACTAACATAGCGGCTATGTCTTTGATTGCTTTAGCAACAACAACACTGTACTCATCATCTGATGCATCTAATGATACGAAGTTACGTATACTCATTCTAAGTAATCTACCTATCATCTTCTTGGTCTGCATCTTAGCAGGTATTCTTTGTGTCACTGAAGCACATCTTCTGTAACCATTACCATGAGTCTTACCTCCTGTGTGTGGCTCAGTCTGTAACATAACAGTACTACCAGTGAGCATGTCCATCACCATTAGTTCAGGATTACTGTAGTAATCTTCATCAGGTGTGTGTCTACTTTTCTCTTGTCTCTCTATAGCACTAGCCAACTTCTTCAATGCCTTGGCTGTGCCGTCTGTCCATTCCATTTCACTTACTTGTTTCATTCTCTCAATCTCCATTCAGCAGGGTAATCATATTTATTCACTCTAACAAACTCATCGTTCACTCTCAATACTTGTGTCAGTCTTTGTGTAGTAGGTATCTGTTTTATCTTCGAGTTAGTGTAACTACTCTTGTAACTCTTATTCGATATAGCATCTCTAATTTGTATAGTAGTCATTACTTTATCACACAAAACTTCCGTTACCCATTTTTTTAATCTAGCATGTTTATTCATTCTAGGCATTATTCTTCCTCTCCTAAGTCATAGTCTTCTACTAAATTTAAAAGATAAGTTGATGGTATTACATATTTAGGTATTCCACAAATAGCATCTGCATATACAACCAAACCATGTGGGTAATCTTTTACAATATCTCCTTTGTCTAAACTTGTGCCATCACAATATGCACAGGATTTATAATTTTCTTGACGCAATATATCAATATCCCGTAGTATAAGATTTCCATGTGATTCTACAATCTGCCATGCATCATCGTTTATCTGTTCTATTATTACCCATCTATCTATTCCTAATGTTATTTTCTTCTTCATTATTCTTCCTCTCCTAAGTCATAGTCTTCTACTAATACATGTGACGGTACTCTATACTTAGGTATACTACAAGTAGCATCTCTAAATACAACCCAACCGACTTTAGTATCTTTTACCATGTCTCCTTGTTCACCCTGTATACGACATCTATGTGATTCTACAATCTGCCATGTATCAGCGCCTATGTGTTCTATTATCATCCATCTATCTATTCCTATCATTATTTTCTTCATCATCTTATATTCCTCCATTTTAATTCTGCTTTATATACTATGTATTTTTGCGTAGCAGTATCCAATCTTAATCTTCTGTTCATCAAAATCAGTAAATACTGTTTCTTTAAATACTGAAAGTCAGTTTGACCGTTCCTCACGTTCACGCATATCTTCGGCCTTGACTATACCTTCCTGTAATCTAGGTAGCATCTCTCTCGCTTGTTCTATAGTGAGACGCACACCATGTCTTGTGTGTTGGTTTTTACCATCTGTGACATTCATTATACGTAGGTCTAACCATATGTTATTTGCGAACTCAACAATGCGTAATGCCACATCACCTTTTCCATCTTTCCATTTACCTTCCATACTGGATGTACGCCATACTCCTGTTTCGCCCATTACTCTTCCTCTCCTTCAGATATCATATCCACTTTACAATAAGTTCCCCATACCCAAGGTGGTACTTTACCCTGTGTTAGTGGACACTTACTTCCAACCAGTATCCCTTTCCGTCCACTGTCTGCATACTTAAGCATCTCTTGTCTTGTCATAGCATACACCCATTGGTTGTCTGATGTTTTATATCTCATAAACAATTCATCACCCGCTAATAAATTATAATCATCGGGATTCATGTTAATGATTTCATCACAACTATGACATGCTAATCTGAATGCCCAGTCTTCTATCTCTTGTGTGTTTCCATCATCCAATAGAATCTCTCTATTACCCAAGTATGTAGGGACTGCTTCATCTAGTTCTAAATCAGATAACTTAACCCCACACTGACAACTCCATGCTGATGCAATCGCTTGTCTTTCTTGTATCTCCATGCGGTATGCTTCTTCTGCTGAGAGTGCCGCAGGTGTAACCATGGGGTTATCGTCCTCTATTTCTATGTTCACTGATTCATATAACTTCACAATCTTTTCGTGATGTATTAATGAATCAGGGTGGTCGACTCTATGTTCTAGTGTTAGTGCATTGTCCGCTGTCTTACGATAACGTAACCCAGTTCCATCGGGTCTCCATATGGCATGCATAGCCATTTGGTTAAAATGCTCAATCGCCCACACTTTCAGTCCTGCTGTTTTTATTTCATCTTCATTCATATCCATTCCTCTTGTTTTATTTCCTCGTTTTTAATTAGTATCCATTCTTTACAACATCTTGCTATCAAGTAGTGATGTGTTTCTAAGTTAACTATTGTTGATTCTTCACCTACCGTTTTACCACATGAAGGACAAGTATCATAAACACTTTCAGCGTTTGTCATGATGGCTTGTACCCACTCCTTACCTATCCCATCGGGAAGTTCTAATTGAACATGTCGGAGGTCAATGGTTTGACCACTATCTAAAATCCATATCCCATCAGGGGTGACATCATCAACATCTATGTACTCTTCTATATCAATCATTCATTCCACCAATATCTAGGTATCATTCTTCTTCACCTGCCTTCCAACTAAAGATGACATCAGTTTGCATTGATGTGATACCATCTTCATCCTCATAGTAATCAGTGTGCTTGCGTAGTTCAGCGGACAAACACTTGACCACATCATCTGCTCGGGCTTCTTCAAGCCTCTCGTTCCACTCTTTGATTACCTGTTCTTCAGATTCCCCATCCTCCCATTCACCGTTGAAAAACCAACCTGCATGTTCAGTTTTAATCCACATCGTATAATCTTCGTATTTGTCTGTGTCAATCATTCTTCTTCACCTACATATCTACTTGAGCGCCCTGTTCGTGATTCTTGAATCCAAGAAAACTGAACCCTTTGAGCGTGGAGTTCATCGTTCTCTTTACGCAACCGCTTGACTTCTGCTAAGAGAAGTGGTGCATCTGCTATTAGTTGTCTATCAGCCCTAGCCCATTCAACCAATTCACCACTAGGTGGCCATAGGAGCCCTTCTGTATGTCCTTCGTATTTGTCTGTGTCAATCATTCAATCAACTCCCTTAGTCCATCCATCATATCACTGTAGTTTGACCAATGGGTGGGGTTATTCTGCCGCACCAATGCCTTTTCAATACCTTCACGCAACCGCTTGACTTCTGCTAATAGAAGTGGTGCGTCTGCGATGAGTTGTGCATCGACCTCAGCGTATTTATTTTCAACTTCGACTTCTGCTAATACACAGTTGGAATGTGTAGTCATGTTTGACTCAATCACTATTGCGGTGGTTTCCATATCCTTACCTGCCCAGTGAACATCAATAGTCCACGGTGCAGGTGTATGTCCTTCGTATTTGTCTGTGTCAATCATGTTCTCACCTCACCCATTTCAAGAGTTGCTTCATCTTTATTAGCATACAAAGTCCAAGTCCCTGTGCGCTCACAGTGATAACAATAAACATGTAATACTGCTTGGTCTAAATCACAATGACCTACATCTTCGACATCAAGTTCACATGGTTGATTCCCTACTTGTCCTTCACAACACCAACTCATGCTACCACCTCTTCTTCAACCTCTACAGATTCATACCCATAATTAGGAAGGTGTTCGAACTTATCGTAATGTTCCTCTAACACACTAGGTGATGCATTTCTAAACATCTGAATAACTTCTTGTGGAGACATGTATTCATCGGGGTCTACTTCTCCTTTCATAGTCATATCACGAAGTACAGTTTTTATTAAGAATCTACCTTTAGGTATTTTCTCATGACCCTTGTGGATTCTTTTACTGTAATGTCCGTTGTTATCTAAGTGTGCTTTCCCTATAGTTGATGCGAAGTTTTCTGCATCTGTTTTAGATGAAAAGCAAAACAATTGTAAATCGGTTTTGTCATAGTTATAGTAGTACGCATCTGTGACTTTAAACTTCACATAGTAATCATGAATATCCTCAGTGGGCTTCCACACAAAGTCTGCAATTTCATGTCCATGACTTTTTCTACTACGCACTTTAGTGTATGTCCAACCATTTTCTGTGTCACCTTCTTTACGATTCTTACTGTTGGTCAGTTTTACATAGGCTGTCATTTCTGTTACCCATGCCCAATCATTCCATTTATGAACGGCTGATTTACCAATACCCTCTTTGAGAACAATGTTATCTTTACGTTTCATCATACGAGAAAGACTTGCTCTCACAAACTTAAGCACTTCATCTCTTGGTACTTTATGTGACATACTTCTTCTGACTTCATCCCAACTCACTATGTTATCACGATTTACTTTGTCAGTGTCTACAAAGTCAAACCATTGATTGTTATTCCATCCAACCTCACATCTATCTTTATCCCAAATGGTTTCAAAATCACCATCGTCATTCTTGTATAAAGCCCAATATCTTTCTTTGGGTGCATCGTGGTGGGCACATTGTTTATCATCATCGTCTGCCCATTTACATACACCTTTAGTTGCATGTGTATTTTTCACCCAATTATCAACACTTACATAGTCGAATGATTCAAAGTTATTTTTAATGAGGTCAAGTAATTCAGCGAAGTAATCATCCTCTAGTAAATTTCTACCATTGATTGAAACTTTATCTGATAGTCTAATCTCAGAGTATTTATCCTTTAATTCATCAGATGCCTCTACTTCATCTAACCATTGTCTCATTGTTTTAGAACTCCATCCGTATTGAGGTGCTAATTTTTTATTACCATGAGTATCTGTTATCACTCTTGGGGCCGCAAGTTTGTGTATGTAACCATTGATTTCATCATGTCCACATGATTCCACATTAAGTTTGGGTAACCAATCTCTAGCCACTTTACCAGTCATCATGATGGTGGCTGACTTAGTGTAATCATTTACCATGTCATCCCATGTAAGTTCTGCATGAGGCCCTGCTTTCACTAACGTGTATGCTAGTGCCGCATCCATAGGCCAACATTTACCAATCGCTTTTTTTGTTCTTCCTATAGCATGGTCTATGATTATATCTTCATCGCTGAAGTCAACATCATGTTCAACTATACCCGCTTCTTCATATCCATTCCAATCATTCCAACCTTTCCATTCTCCGCTCATATTATCATCTCCTCTATTCTATTCACTTTTGTTATTTTTTCATTCTTTATTTTATGGTCAACTGTCACCACACCATTCTCTTCGTATTGAGACACATCACCTAATTCCGCAACAACTTCTAGTAATTCATTGTGTGGAACTCTTCTAGCACGACCATTGCAGTTAGCAAGTTTATATTCCGAAGGACGAATTTTATCCCTTCTATACTTAACAATCACAATGTCTATGTCTTCCCCTATATGTTTTCTAAACTGTGGATAGGTTTTATCGTACTTACCACCATCTGTTTGTATATAATAAAAGTCCTTAGTACCATCAATACGTAGTGTTTCTTCACATTTACCTGCATTAATATTACTATTTGTATTATATATGTATATATCACCATCTTTGTTCCTATAACCAATTGTGTGTTTATCACGCCAGTCAAATGAAAGTGTATACTGACTCAACTTATCATAATCATATAGATAATTATCTGTTTCATCATACCATGTTTCTTCTTCTTTTGTCCAATCTATTTTATTTTTCATTTTCTTCATTTTTGTTTCCTCCTTTTTGTTCTAATTAATACTGTTTCTTTAAATACTGAATAATCAAATATCATCATCTCGTATCCACTCATATTCTTTCGTAACCATGTGTATACCAAACTCAGGTGATTCAAGCATGGGCTCGCCCACACCTTCATCTATTATCTTTACACACTCCAACAGGGGACTATCATCTTGTATCACGCTAACCACACCTCTAATCCCTTAGTGCTACCCATTAGTTCATTCAATACATTCATTTCCATACCCGTCATGTTGTACAAGTAATCGTTGATTATGTTAACATCCTCCATCTCTAAACCTAATACAGGTGGATACAACTCCGTAATATCCCAATCCTTTTCCTCTGCAAATTTAAGTGCTAACGCTACATACGTGGGTGTAGTTTTGTTATCATGTAGTGGTGCTTTTAGACCCAATGGTTTGATTATAGGCTTCATAGGGTCGGCACTCAATGATATTTCTAGGCATTCAAAAACTTCTATGGGGATGTCTAAGTCATCGCCAAGTTCTTTGTACAATGTTTCCCAAGCAACCATATCAACTAATGATGATTCTCTTGACATCAAGTAATGATATTGTAACCATGTGAGGTGTTGACCCGCTGTATCTTCTGCACGACAAAAAGCATTTGATAAAGCATCTCTCCTAGTGTTTAGATATTCCAGTGTCTTAAATGGAATAGGCACTCCGTCTAACTTATTCACATAAGGCACGAGGTAATCACACATGTCTTTGTATATTTGTGGTGCATCATCAATCATTCTTCTTCCCTCCTTTCTATAAATTTAGCCACAAATCTCAATTCATTAAAACTTAAATCATTTAGTTGACTACTAATATACTTAAGTAATTGGCTTCGTTTCATACTAACGGTTCGTACCCATGGGGGTAAATCAGTGTTCGTCATTCTTCATCGCCCCTTCGTGTGCTTTCTTTAGTTTGTTGTAAGTGCTTGGGTGTGTTTTCCTAACCCACATAATAAATTCCACTTGTTGTCTTAATGATTCTATATGTGTTTTAGGAAGACATAGCATATGTTTGTGTTCACCCATTATTCATCACTCTCCCAAGGATTTGAATAAGGTTCAATGTCAGACTTAAACACAACAAGCATATTTTTTGAGGGTTCTTGTGACTCTACAAACTTAATCAATGCTTGGACATTGGGAGACTCAAACTCCATGTCCATTACCGCACCCTCAGGGTGATTCAAGTTACTACCAAATATCATAAATTGATAAGTGTCTTTCACAGCATAATGGTGTAGTGCCATTTGTACATAATATATAGAACCGCTAGCAGGGCTACGATTCGTAGGTTCCTGCTCACGCAACCAATCTGTCAATTCAGGTGGGGCACGTAATTCTAATGCCATGCCATACTCACGATACATTGGGTTGTCACCAGTCAATGTAGGCGTACCCACGCCCTGTATGTGTATTTTGTTTTTGTCATAATCACATCTTACTTGTAATCTTCTTTCTCCATATTTTTTATTCATCTTTTATCACTCCATTTTTTGTTTTTGTTTTTAGCAAATTGTTTTAGAGTCATTTGCTTCTTACTCTTTTTCTTTCCTTTCTTTTTCTTCTTTGTGTTCTTGATGCACTCAATGCATGTCCATGTGTTCTCATCCATAAAAGCCCCATCGTAATACTTCTTACATTTCTTACACTGAATCTCACTTAAGTTTCTCGTATTCCTACCAGCATCCAAAGCAAGTGCATACTTACTCAACCCTATCTTATCTTCACTCATAGCGAAGAAAGAGAAGTCCATACCACTACCAGCACATGTATCTGTAGGGTCTTCTATTGTATCAGTCACATCAAGGTATTCATCACTACCACATTTAGGACATGATGCTGGATAGATATCATCGGGCCCATACCATTCAAAGTGACCACATTCAGTGCATGCTAATAAATCGAAGTCTTTGGGTATATCCGTATCGGTAACAAATATTTCTTCCGTTACTATATCATCCTCATCATCTATTGGTAGGTCAAGACTACCGTAAGTAAAATCCTCCCAATAGGACTTACTAGGTTGACCCCATACAGATTTAGATGCTGTTTCAAATAATGATTCTCCCATTGGTATCTGACATACATCTGCTACGTATTGTTGCTGTGATTTTGTCTCAACTGCATGGTGACAATACAAACCTCTAACATGTTTAATCAAAGCATTGGCATCAGCATACTCACCACCGACTAACATGTGATATAGAATGGCTAACTGAACTCCCGTCCTACCATGACCACCGACACACTGTGTGGATATTCTCTTGATACCTTTGGTCTTGATGTCATATACTAATGCGACCCAAAACTCTCTATCTATATCCTGTGGTATGTCAAAGTCAGGGAAGTCGATAGCAATTTTCTGTACACTACTAGCGATGTAATCACCACATGTAAACCCATCAGGTACGCTAGTACTAGATGAACCACCTATCACTTGTCTAGGACCAATCGCTAGTTCAGGTGGAGGTGACATCAAATCATAACCACCTTGCCTAGACGTACCACCGCCGTAGACTTCTATTCCTTCGTCTGTTTTGAAGACTAAGATGTTGCCTGTGTGACAACCAACCTTAGACCACTTGTTGTTTATTATCTTGTTTTTCTTCTTACCCATATCATTCACTCTCCATATCTTTTAATTTAATCCAAAATTCTTCTGTAAGTACATCCTTACTTTTAATGAGCCATTTGGATAGTTTGCTCATATACATATTGTATTCTATATCTGTTTGCTCTAACTTTGAGAATAGAGCATGGAACTCCGTCACATCGGGAACCCATTCACCTGCCACCATAGCATCAATCTTATCCTTCACTGTTACATTATGTGACTGTGTACCTGCCAACCACACTTCTAATTTAGGCTTGGCAATCACCAAATTTTCTAAACCTTCATACTCAGATGTAATCGGTGCTTCAGCAATAATCTCTTTATCTGACAGATATTGATGATGTGTATTACAAGTAGGACAACCATCTACACCACAAGTAATGAAGTCATCACTGTGTGGGTCATTATGTGAACCTCTCTCAGGATGTCTCCAACCATGTGATAATTTCTTCGCCACATCACGTAGCACTTCGGGTGCATTCTTGTTGATTGATAATGGTGATTTTCTCCAATAACTAGGAGTCTTTTTCATTACATAGTCAAGTAAAGGCTTCCAATCATTCACTGGTGGTTCACCACTCACCATAGGAATACCGATATCAAAGGAGTCATCAATGAATTGTCTAGCCATATCGTAAGTATGTGACATATTTTGTAAGTTATCTCTTGGATTGAAACCACTTGTCGCTGAGTCAAATGCCGCTTTACTTAACCACTTGTTGAATAAGAAACCATTGTTATGCTCTGCATTTTCACATGAGTTAACCGCACCGATTAATACTTTGAGGTTGTCATCAGTAGAGTCTGCCTCGAATATACTCAATGCTCTTGCTAGTTTAGCACCCCTTAACATTGACTCTTGCCACGCTTTACCACCGTAAGCCTTACTCCAACCTGTAGCATAATTTTTAGCAAGGTAATCAAACATAAGTGCCGCATCATCCCAATCAATCTCTAATTTACCCATAGCAACGTAGTAATCTCTTCTTGAACTAGACAGTTGTGACGTACCATGTATTTCTCTCCATAGGTCTTGACCTATACAAGCAGTGATGGTTGAAAACAATGCTGTACTTGCATTCTTTTGTCTTGATTGAGCGTGCCTCATCTCACCTAAGCCTAATGCTAATACTGCTTTGGTTAACCATGCTGTAAACACACCTGCTAGTAATGCTACATCTTGTGGTTTACCATATGGTAAAGCCATCCATTGATGAAAGAATGTAGCAAACCAACCTTGTTGTTTAGCCCAATACTTGTTACCTAGTCTAACACCCTCTAAGAAGTAGTCTTTGTAAGCCAATGGATTGTATACTTGTACTTCAAAATCACCATCGGGGTCGAGTACTACCCAACCCATAGCGACTTCTTTCCATGTATCACCGACACTCACTTCACCCACTACATAAGGAATCTCTTGTTGTCTACAATGAGCACAAATGTGTGACAGTAAACTACCACCTGTCTCCTGAACTACAAAACCTTCGGGGCATTTCTCCTTAGTGATGTTTTCTTCTAACCACGCTACTTCTTCTAAACCTTCCGCAACCCACACTTCTTTGACCTCAACTGTACCTTGTGGAATCATACCTTGAGTATCAACTCCTTGAGGTGGCGAGGTAATTTCTATGTGCTCAGGTGCATGTCTGTACTGTGTGAGATACTTTCTATTCCATTCAAAATGTGTTGATGAACCTAGTACTCCATCTGTAGCATACTTAGTCCTATCTTGTGATTTGAATATAAACTCTAATTCGTGTACCTTAGGGTCAAACGAAAGGGCTGTAAGTATTTTATTGTCATTTACATTTGTCCTCAAAGGAAAACCTAATTGAAAACCATGACCTGCTGTAACACCATCATGTTCAGGACCAAAGATAGCATACCCATTGAACCACTTGTCGGGATGATAGAAACCTACATCGTCTTCATAACCATTCTTGATAATAGCAGAAGGTGCAATCACCGCACTAGATGTTGCATTTATGAAAGGCATAGCAATCATACAACCATTAGGGTCAACTTCCTTCATCTTGTTACTAAGTTGCTCAAAATTCTCATACAGAGATTGCTCATCATCACACTTGATTGACTCTATCACACCATGTCTAGGTGTTTCAGGGCAAGACCTAAGAAACACAGGGAATTGTATATATTCACTCACACTTGTGATGATGTCATCTGAATCATCAGTGTGTAACACAAACATTCTAGGCACATCCCACTCTCTAGGTATAGAGAACGAGTCGTGAAACCGCATGTGCTTGAACAATGCTTTCGCTTTCTGTGATTTTATTCTATCAATTCTTTCTGAACTATTTATTTCATCCATTGTCATCATTTCATTTCCTCCATTTTTGGTTTAGTTAATACTGTTTCTTTAAATACTGAATATCTATTTTCAACCATCTCATGTATTATTAGGCGACTATCATCTCGTGATAATGTGTTACGTGTATGCCTAGTCATTACGTGTACCACCTATACGTTTACCATTTACGAACACATGATAAGGGCCGTCAGTCATTTCATGCACAATCATATTATCCATGAACTCATATGTTGACATATCTATTTCTACAAACCAATCCCAATTTTTCTGATACACACGAAAGGGAGTGTACTGATTTAATCTTTCTTTAGTTGTAACAGTTCTCCAACCACATGATGATAACTCGTATAGTGTTACTGAGTTAATATTAATCAATCTGATTATAGTGTTACCATGTAATCTTATTTCATATACAGGATGTATGTATGTTGAATCATTTACTTCATACAATCTTGTGTTCGCTTTATCTAAAGGTTTACCCTTGTCTTTATTCCTTGCCGTATCCATTAATCTTTTTGCTTCTTCGTAATTCATTCTTAGTCCTCCTTTCTATAGAAACTATCCACTTGCGTTTGTAGTTCCTGCACTTGTTCTTTCAGTTTTTCATTCTCTTTCTTCAATCTATAATATCCGTATTTGTATTGTTTCATTCTTCTTCACCTCTCTTATCAGGAGTGTTACCTCTTAAACACTCCAAGCATTTCCTAAAACCTCTATGTGTAAAGTTCATGCAATCTTTTACTATGCATATCATCTTACTCATCTCCTAGTACTTTCTTTCTTGACATCTTTCTATCTCCTAGTGTCCAACGTAATGCATTGATTACTCCTTCCAATCCTTTGAATGCTCTTGCGTGATACATTCTTTCCTTCTTACCAAGAGAGGTATCACCTGTCTTGATAGAGTGGAAGTGTTGCTTACGTTCTGCATTGTCTAGCATTTCTTCTATCTCATCCCATGTTCTATTGTATGTATATTCTTCAGCCATATTCATTCATCTCCTTTTTTGTTTTTCTTCACCTTCTTTAATAAGTCAGCAGGTAAGTCACCTGCATCAACCATGCTTTGTAGTAATGCATTGGCTATTCCTTTCCTCTCATCCATGTCACCACCATCTAACACTGCTTGTACTACCTTACGTTTTTCCTCTACTACTGCATTGAATCTTTCATCTATAGTTCCTGCCACTGAAAGATATACAGCATGTACTGATTGTGATTCTTGACCAATACGATTGACTCTATCTTCTGCTTGCTCTTCCCAAGCAGGAGTCCATTCACGTTCAATGAACACTACTGTGTCTGCTCTAGTCAAAGTCAGTCCTTCCTTAGCGGCAACTGTAGAGCAAACTAAAACATCTATCTCACCTGCTTGGAATGCCTCAACTCTTTCTTGTCTTCTTTCTGCTGACACACTACCTGTAATCCTTGCTATCCTCAATGACTTCTCATCCTTACCATTAGTAAGTAACTCCTCACATAGTGCTTCTATCACATCTTGATGATGAGCAAAGACTACTAATGGTTTACCTGTGACATCGTGATATTCTTTCACCCACTCACTAGCCGCAGTTATCTTTAGTATACCACAATGATGTCTAAGTTCAGTTAGCATATTCAATACGAAGCCCTTAGGTAATGTACCGTTTGCTTTGTGAAACTGATACTGATTTATCCATTGCCTCTTAACATCATTGTATTCCTTACGCTCAGGAGATGTAGGATAGACATCAACTATCTGTCTAACTTTATCAGGTAACTCATCCATAACTTCTTTCTTCAATCTTCTGATTACACATGAACGAGTTCTCTCATGTAACTCCTTTTCATTAGATGAACCATTGAAGTCCCAACCCCAACCATTGTGTTGAGCATCACAGTATCTCTTAGCATACGCAAAGAAGTTACTAAACTCAGCAGGTCTTACTAAGTTAAGCGTGGTGTAGAATTCTATAGGTCTGTTAGTAATTGCTGTACCACTAAGACACAAGACATCTTTACTTTTCTCACCTAATGCTAGAGAGGCTTGAGTTCTTTGAGCCTTAGCGTTCTTCAAGTAATGTGATTCATCAAAGACTACAATGTTAAAGTTCATACTCATGAGTTGTTCCTTTTGTTTATTCATCAAATCATAATTGATAATCACTACATCACACTCAGGTATGTCTTCCTTACCTTTCTTAACAACAACGGCATCTAATTCAGGAAGCCATGTGTTGTATTCCTTTAACCAATTGTACTTCACATTAGATGGGCACACTACTAGAACAGGATGATTCTCAGGATGTAGTGCTGTGTATGCTATGGCTTGAATTGTTTTACCAATACCCATGTCATCACCTATAAGACATCGACCACCTGTTAGTTCAGCAAACCTCACACCTACATATTGGAAGGGATATAACTGACGACCCTCAGGAAACTGTTCTGATAATCTCTCACGCATATCATTTACTTTATTCTCATCATGTAACTCTGCCGCTGATGATATAGCAATTGTTTCAGCAGTGTTCTCAAGCACAGACTCTAAGTTAGGTAAACCACTGATTGCTTTTGCTAGTGGTGGATACACATCAACTAATCTTGTTTGAAGATGAGCCGCTTGTGATACAGGGATAGTCCATACCTTACGCTTAGTACTCCACTTCCTTCCCATAACTCCTCTTACTATATTCATGACTCTAGTTCTTAGTTCTTCATCTCTAATCCAAGGCCATTGTAGGACTACAGTGTCACCTTCTATAGATGCTGATACTCCTTGTACTTGTGTTACAGCATCGAAAGTAATAGCCTCAAGTTCTGTCGTAGTGAATCCAAACTCTTTGAAGATAGGTACTGCTTTACTCACGTACTCACTTTGATTAGGGATAACCCAAGCACTACCATTCCATCTGATAGCAGGGTAGCCTGACTTGTAAGTAAGTGCTGACTTAAGAGCAGTAACACATTCCATGTTCTTAGGGAAAGTCAATGCTAACTTCTTAGACTTCTTAGGCCAACGGTTATGGATGTCATCTTTACTATACCATGTTTCTTCAAACTGTTCTACTCGTATAGTCATGCGTCTTTCTAATTCAATCTTACGTTCATCATATTCCCTCTTGCTAACAAGTAATAGTTCACCTAATTCGTAATCAGTGAAACCTAATTCTTTTGCTTGCCTAAGTAACTCAGCAATCTTTTCGTTGTTACTAGATGAGGTATCTCCATCAAACATATTATAGTATAGGTAAGTAAGTTTATTCCTAACTGTTTGTTTCTGTTTAGCAAGTTCACCTATTGCTTTCATACCATCAAGGAAGGTAACAATGTCTATGTGTCCTAAACCTATTACATCCATCATGTAAGGCATCTGTGTATTCTTATACTTGTAGAATCTTTCAGCCGCTTCAAGATAGTGAACTTCATCTATAGAATCTAACTTAGCAAGCCTGTTGAAGAAAGGTGCATCAGGTTTGTTTGGGCCTATCTCATCCTCTACATCATCCACATGATGTGCCGTAAAGATATCAATCAGTTGTTTCATTTGTTCTTGTGTTATCATTTCAACGACTCCCTCATATCTGAAACATTCAGCCCCCATTCCTCTAACTTATCTAACACAGGTGTAGGTAAACAGAATATACCATCGTAGTCTACAAGTTCATTCTCTTTAAACCACAGCCCGCCTTCAGAATAGAACTCATTCCCACCACTTTCTAAATCATACACTTCGAAAGAACCACGTTGCCTTTCTTCGTTAAACGATATATTGTATTTCATAGTGACAACCTTTGCTTCTCCTACCTGACCGAAACTGTTTTCATTTCTCGTGTATTGTTTTTCTAGTATGAAAGAATCTCTCATTCACTCACCCCCACTTCAAATCCATTTAGTAGTAAGCATTCATCACAGCATTCTATAGAATCGGGGTGACATATCCCTACACACATTGTTGGTATTCTGTAAAACATTTCTTCACATGCTGAAAGTATTAGTTCGTGTGTTATCATTTTGCTTTCCTCCATCCAATACTAGTATTATCATGGTAGTCTAAGATGTAATACTGCCACAAATACTCCATCATCTCATAAGGGTCGTCAAACTCATGTTCCTCATAGTGTTCGTCTGTAAATATCCATATCTTCTTCATTTCAATCATTCTTCACACACTCCCCAAAAATTCATCTCCCTTTTTATCCCCCAAAAGTTAGGTGTTCTGTATTGAATCCATTTTATAGAGCCATATGGACTATGTGGTTGAAGTCTAAATTCTTTATGAGGAAAGTCTACTCTTAATTTTTCCATGAGTTTTATTATTGTTGGTTCGGGAGTATCCCAACTCACTAATCTAAAAGTCGATGTATCATTTGTGTTTACTACATGGAAGTTTTCCCACTCATCTTCCTCCAAGCAATCACATTGTGAGAACGATGGTTTATGTTTACCACAATATCCACAATTCATTTGTTCACTCTCCCATACATCCTAGACAATCTCAAGCCCATCATCTTCTTGGGTGATGACTTTGCTAATCCCCTGTGTACATTCTTTTTGTTCAATGGTCTTCTATAGTTCATATCTTTCCGTTTGTATCTTCTTTTCATTTTTATGCCTCCGTTGTATTTTCTATTTCTGCTATCCCCTTTTCTCTTCTCTCAGCATTACACTTGTTGCATGCACACCAAGCAACGTGTTTCTCTCTTGCTCTTAGGCAAGTAACACAATCACATAGTGGTCCACAATCTGCTTGAAGTTCTTGTACTTTCTGTGTAAGAATCATTCCAATAATGTTGGTCTTCAGTTCATTTATCAATTCGGTTTTCGTTTTCATTGATTCAGTAAATAGTGTTTCTTTAAATACTGAATGCCTTTTTTGAATAAAAATCAAAGGTTCTTCTGTGATACATAATAATGTGTTAGTGTTATCCAGCGGGGATGACCGTATCAATAACGGGTGGTTGAGAGTTGCATGTACCGATACGTTGAAGAAAGTTTGAATTAAAGAGGCCCCGCTAGATAACAAGTATCCCAACGAGTGCTGTGATATAAGTATTTATCATGTATTATAAATGTAAGATGTTACTTACATAGGTTACTGCGTGCTATTGTTAATTGTGTTAAGATAATAGTTTGTACAATGTTTATATTTATGGTTGTACATTCTGTAGTGTACTCCCTTAGTTTGTATATAATAATATAAATAATTAAAACTATACATTATACAAACTTAATTAATACTTACAATACTTGTTACATCTAAAATGTATATCCCTATATGTATATATGTATATTAATATAGGGCAGTGGTGAAATACGTATAATCAAAAAGGTGTTGTGAATATGTGCTGTGTTTATATTAGGGGCTATAGGAAGTGGCGCTCTCTCTCACAACATAACATTATTTTTTAGAGAACGTGACCCCATGAGTTACCACTCATACGGTTGGCATCGGGCCGAAACGAAGGGTCGTTGCACGCTACAATAAACGCCCGAATAGGGCGTAACCGAGCGAATGCGAGCAGGAAATGTGTACGGAACTTAAAAAAAATCAATAAAAAAAAGCCCCCGAGATGCCGTAGCACCCCGAGGGCAAGTGGACGGTTTACCGTATTATATCACAAAGAACAGACTTAATCTTGTTTTGCTTGTAGTGCTACAATCATAGCCATTAATTCCTCAATTGTAGGTGTAGCATCAACTTTTGTTGCTTTTGTTTTCTTACTTGTAGTAACTGTTTTTTCTACAGTTACATGAGCACCCAAGTTTTTCTTTTGTGAAGCAACTTTAAGGGAACTGAATTGTCCGATTAAAGGCTTATCAAATTTTGCTTGCTCTGCTGTGAATAAAGCCATTCTTGCTGCTCTACCTTTAGGGGCACCTACGTGCCAATCACTTCCTACTTGTGCTCTTAATACTACTTTAGCAGCATCCCATTCTGTATGAAGTACTTTCACTTTAGTGCCTGACCCAGTACTACCTATTACCTCATTTCTTCTTGCACAGTATGCAAACCATTGTTGTTCGTTCTTATTGCCGTTATCATTACTTTTATTAGCCATTTTCTTCAACCTCAATACTAACTATAGTGTTTCTTTATATACTGAATGCTCAAAATCGATATTCTCATACTATGTTCCGCAGTGTATGTTCCGTACTAAAGCAGAGGGGGCATAAGACCCCCTCCGTATGGGTGGGAACAAGGGTTGAAGGCTTGGCAAAAAGCATCATGCTCACACAATATATGTAGCGTAA
>MDSY01110214.1_pt1 | contig 18390 bp, 11 predicted proteins | sample 811131 | NCBI WGS metagenome assembly MDSY01 (sample SAMN05326643, study PRJNA326480) | marine metagenome | isolation source: seawater | place: Atlantic Ocean: South West | collected 2010
CCCCCCCGAGGTCCTCATCTCCCGCGGCATGTGCGGGATGTTTTACGCCGCGTTCGCCGGCCAGCCGATGACCTTTGTCGGGCCGACGGGTCTCACGCTCGCGTTCACCTCGGCGCTGTATGCCTTCTGCGCGGGCGCGCGCGTCCCCTTCTTCCCCATGTACGCGTGGGTCGGACTGTGGACCTCCGCCATACTCGTCCTCTCCGCGCTCGCCAACCTCTCCGGGCTGATCCGCTACTGCACGCGCTTCACCGAGGACGTCTTCAACGCGCTGCTCGCCTTCAATTACCTCGCGGAGGCGGTGCGCTCGCTGAGGGGGGAGTTCCTGCAGGGCGCCACGCCCGCCGACGGATTCCTCACCCTCAACATCGCCGCGCTCACAGCGTGGCTCTGCCAGATCACCACTTCTTTCAGGTCGAAGCGATACCTCTCGCCGATCGCGCGCGAAGCCATCTCGGACTTTGGCCCCCCCCTGGCGATCCTGGGCATCACGGCGGCGTCGCTCACGGGCTTCGCCGCGAAGCTCGGCACCATCTCGCGCCTCCCCATGCCCGTTGACGTTCGCCTCGGCCTTGGACGGCCCCTCTTCATCAATCTGCTCAGCCTGCCGATGCAGTACCGGCTGCTCGCCGTGCTCCCCGCCGTCTTCCTCGCCATCCTATTCTTCCTCGACCAGAACATCACGGTGCGCACGGTCAACTCGCCCGCGAATAAGCTGCGCAAGGGACCCGCATACCACCTCGATCTCATGGTCCTCGGACTCATCACCGGGCTCGTCTCAATCACTGGCCTCCCGTGGATGTGCTCGGCGACTGTCGAGAGGTGCGAATCATCCTCACAGACACATCCTCACAGACCCATTCACCCGTTCTGTCTTTTTTTTTTGGCTCAAAAAGCGGGGCGGTTTCTTCACTTGTGAGCTCAACAGTGGCCGAGTCTCCAGAATCTTTCTCACATCACCCATTGTCTTCTTTCCAATGTGTCGTGCACCACCATTGCCCCACGATTGCCCCGCGACTCCCCCACGACTCCCCCACGATTGCCCCACGATTGCCCCACGATTCATCCGCTTCCTCACACGCCATCTTGTGCAATTTGACGAGTCTCACCACCCAAGTCTCACCACTCCAATTTCCCACCACTCCAATTCTCACCACTCCGACTTCCCACCACACGCATTCCCTTCTCTCCCCATCTCTCGCAGCCTCAACCACATCCGTGCCATGTCCATCTACTCGAAGAGCAAGGGCAAGGACGGATCGGTCGTCGAGGTACCGCAGCGCGTCGTCGAGACGCGACTCACCGGGTTCACAGTGCACCTTCTGGTGCTCCTCTCGTCGCTCTTCGTCCCGCTCCTCTCGGTCGTCCCGCTCGCCGTCGTCTCCGGCGTCTTCCTCTACCTCGGACGGAAGGTGATGCGAGGCAACCTCTTCATCGAGCGGTGCAAGAAGCTCTTCCTCGAAGAGAAGGAGCTCGACCGGGGCATCGAAGGAGAGACGGAGCAGTTCTACCTCGGGCGCTGGGCGGTCTTCAGGTTCACTGCCTTCCAGGGCCTCTGCCTCGCCGGCCTCCTTGCGCTCCGCAGTAACCCTTCGACAGCACTCGTCTTCCCTTCGGTCATTGGTGTTCTGATGGGCATCCGCGTGAAGCTCATCCCAAAGATGTTCAGCAAGCGAGAGCTGAGGATGCTCGACACGCGGATTGGGGCGACCAAAGTGTAAATCTCGGTGTCGACGAGCGTCTCAGTGTGTGCAGCTCGCTCTCTCGAACGTGCAGCTCGCTCTCGAACACGGATGTCGAACAGCATCAGTGCATGTGTATTGGCTCGTGTGGCTCGTGTGTCGCGTGCGAGCTTTCGAGGAGGTGTCCTGTCCTTGGCTTGTCCGAGCTCAAGAGATGTCCAGTTGGGACAGAATGCTTGCAGCACCAGCGCCGCTTCTCGTTCGTCTTCGAACTGGCAAGCGGCGTGTGCTGCGACAGCTCGTGCTCTCGAGCATGTCCGTGATTATTTGACATCTCTCTACTCTACTACTAGAATACTCGAGTTCAGCTCTGTCCTCGGAGTTTCAGTATTCAGCATTCTACTCATTTGCTTGAAAAGTAGTCGTTCTACACCTAGCCTAGGCATGGGGGCCCTTAGGCCTACATGCATACATACACCGGCTGGAGGTTTTATTCGTGACACCAATGTCCAAAAATAGAGCTCGTCTATCACTGGTCTAATTCGCGCCTTAATTCGCGCTGCAACCATACTGATCAGTGGCCAGCGAGTTTCCTGCAAGGGTGTCTTTTGCCATGGCCACGGTGCACTCGTGTGTTGACGTGGTGCTCAAGTCGGAGAGCGGCGTGTCCGCACTCTATGACCTATATGGCCCTCTCTCGGGAGCGCTCACTGGTTGCAAGGAGGCCGTCAGCAAGGAGAATGGCAAACGCTACGTGATACGCACACAGCACGTCTCGCAGATCAGCAAGCGCAAGCAGGTGTGTGGCTGCCGTAGCCATGACGACGCAATGGCACACTCATTCGGCCTGCTCCGTGCTCCGCACACCCACTGCACACCCACCCACCCACCCAGCACACCCACCCACCCTCTGACCCACCCTCGACACATTAGGCGGAGCTGACCGGCTCGATCGCTGCACAAAGAAGGTTATGCATGGCACCACCGGGGGCGGAGGAGGTGTCTTCATCTGCTCTCATCCGGCTCCACGAGGTGCTCGCCGACTCCTCGCGCCTCCTCCTCGTGAGCGAGCTCCCGCCTACCGACGGCGCGATCTGTACCGATCTGCTCTCACTGATCGAGCAGCGCGGACGTCTGAGCGAGGCGGACGCGCGGCAGATCTTCGCCAAGCTGGCGCTGGCGGTGAAGCGCGCGCATGATGAGGGCGTGATGCTGCGCAACATCAAACCCGAAGGCGTACAAGTACGACAAAGGGCACCGGGTACACCGTGGGAGGTGACGCTCGTCGACCTACACTGCGCAGCTCTAGTGGGGAAGAGGCAAGTCTTGCACAAGTCTTACACAAGTCTCACACGTGTTTCGAGAGTTCCCGCCACGTGTTTTCCCGCCACGTGCTCTCGCACCTCCCATCTCTCCGCATACATCACACACACCTGCTGCTTTTCCACCCGTGAGCAGCTACACTGAGGATGAGTGCATCACCGGGCTGCACGGTACACCCGAATATTCAGCGCCCGAGGTCATCATATGGTACTGGCACGAGTGCGTGCCGCCTCAGCTCGCTGAGCCGCCGCCCCCCTATGGCATCATGGCCGATCTCTGGTCTCTCGGCATGTGTCTCCACGTGATGCTCTGCGGCTGCTTCCCGTTCGAAACGGCGTGTGCAGAGGAGGAGATGCTCCGTGCGATCAATTTGGCCGACTTCTCGTTTGGTGACCCTGGGTGGGCTAAGCTCTCTCAAGAGGCGCTATGCCTCGTGCGCTCGCTCCTCCAGAGGGATCCGCGCGATAGGCCCGTCTTGGAAGAGGTGCTCCAGCAAACATGGTGTGCGGAAACGGTCAATGAGGCGGTGCGACTCAGCCAGAGCGGCACCTTGTCGATTACAGGCTCTCTCACACACACCATTCTTCCCATATGTCACACCCCAGTTTTTCCTATCTATCACCTACGCCTTACAGGCTCTCTCTCTCACACACCCATTCTTCCCATATGGCACACCCCATTCTTCCTATCTATCACCTCCATCTTTTCTTGCCGATTGCAGACATGGAGCAGGCCCTCGCCGCCCTCGACGAGGATTGAGAGACGAGGATTCAGAGGCTACGGCTTCTGAGGGCGCCACAGAGAGCATCGTGCTCAAACAAAGCCCACGTGTGACTAGGCGCTTGACGCTCAGCGCAGGGGAGCCGCACGCTGCAAGTCTTGCGTGTCAATATCTACCCCAGGTAGACTGTGAATTAAAAGATCTAGTATTTGAAATCTATTTGGATTCGATCTTTGAATCAGAACTTCTCGACGACGCAGCCTATAGTATCAATATGAGTATATTCACAATATTGCTGCAGATCGACATCGAGTTCAGTTATATTATATATATATTTGTATGCATAATTCAATGTCATTAGATATACGTATGTATATATGTGTATGCGTTACCCGGTCTTGGGCTGTGATTCCTAGGATGCCTATATAATCTAAATCTATATGATGATGATCATGTTGATGTTGATGTTCGATGTAGATGTTCATGATGAATGCGCCAAAATGGAGAAACACAAACTAGCAAATACCGAGACTATTCACGAGCGGCCGAAGCCCAGCGATCGGCGCGGCGCTGTCATCATCGGACGCTTAGACCGTCACCCCGACCTCACACGTCCTAGGACTGTGAGAGACGCGCCTGCAACGTTTGAATCTTCGAATCCTTGAGCCGTACAAGTTGCTCGAGCTTTTGTATCTTAATCTCGAGAATCTCGACCGTCTCACGAAGCTCGCGCAGGTTATGGTCCTTCTCGGCGAGGAGCTCGTGCACCGCACTCTCCTCCAACCCCAGCTGCCCCAACCCACTCTCCAACGCCGCAGCACTCCCGCCGCTACTGCAGACACCGCTGCCGCAGCTCGCGCGGTGGCTCGTAGCGCTTCCGCGGCCGCTGGGATGAGCCGTGCCGCGCGAGCCCGGCCGCGCCGCGTAGTCGTCGTACCCCGCAGTGCCTGTGGGCGAGCACGCCCCGCCCTCCATCTCTGCTACACTCTTCTCATGCTGCTCCTTGCGCGCCCCGTACCTCGCCATTCGCTGTTGGAGCTGCTTGAGCGCTTGCTCGACGGCTTGCGGTTGGCAGTTGCAGAGCGCGGTGAGCTCTTCCTCTCGCAGCTGGAATCCCATCTTCTTGAACACCTTGCCGTTCAGCGTGTTCCAGTTGTACATTTTCGTAGCGAATGAGTTGGCGGCCGGGTAGTTGTGCATCTCTACTAGCCTCGGGAAGTAGTGCGCGACGATCTCGGCGGTGAGCACGCCATCGGCAAAGTCGCGCGCAATGTTTCGCTTCGTACGGCTCAGCGGGATCTCATCCACCCACTGGTAGATGCGCTGCAATTCGTCGTCGTCAAGCATGAGAGCACGGCCAAGTGCTGGCGGCACCGGGCGTTAGATTTGTATTTGAGTGAGGCGGCGGCCAATGGAACCTTTTTTTCGGCGGTCGGGTCACCCATGAAGCGTGAGTTCGACCTGCTCGTCTACGGCAGCACGGGCTTCACTGGTGGACTGGTCGTGAGCTACCTGGCGCGAACGGCACCGGCGGAGCTTTGCTGGGCCGTCGCAGGGCGCGATGCCGCCAAGCTCCGTGCGCTCGCACGCGACGCTGCTGCAGAGGCCGCGAGCACTGGAAGCCTCGCACAAGCTCCGGCGATCGTGGTGGCGGACGCGAGGTGCTCCGAGGCGGTGGATGCGATGGCTCAGCGCACTCGAGTGATCCTCTCCACGGCCGGCCCTTTCCGCCACCACGGCACCCCAGTCATTGCTGCTTGTGTACGCCAGTCAACCGACTATGTTGACATTAACGGCGAGGTAGCGTGGCATCGTCAGATGATCGACGAACACGACGCGGCGGCACGGCGCGCAGGGGTGCGACTTCTGATGAGTGCAGGCTTCGACTCCGCGCCCTCCGACCTTGGCGCCCTCTGGATCGCCCAACGCGCCCGAGACGAGCTCAATGCTCCGTTGCTCCGCTGCTCCGCCTTTGTCGCCATGCGAGGCCAGCTCAGCGGCGGGACGGTGCTCAGCGGGATCCTGAGCGAGGAGTCTTCTGAGGCAGCCTCAGTGGCGAGCGATCCGTTCGCTCTCGGTGGCGGCCAGAGCCACCCCAGCCAGAGCCACCCCAGCCAGAGTGACGCCGCCGAGAGATGTGCCGCTGACCCCCGGCTGATCGACCCCCGGCTGATCGACCCAAGCGGCGCGAGATTCGAACCGCTCGTCGGATCTTGGACGAGTCCATTCGGGATGGCGAGGATCAACACGCGAATCGTCCGCCGTACCATCGCGCTACTCGAGGAACGCGCGCCCACCGATGCCGCACGGCTCTTTGCGCCAGGATTCGTCTACTCGGAATGTGCGCTCGCGCTCGACGAGACGGCGGCGCGTAAGGCGGCGAGGGCCGCGGCGGCGCCTCCCGCGCTGCTGCGCACCCTTGTCGAGAGCGGAAAGCTCCCAAAACCTGGCGCAGGGCCTTCAGAAGAGGAGCGCGCCAACGGGTGGTTCCGCTTCTATCTGGTTGGTGAGGTTGCGCCCGCAGCGCCTGGCGGCGCACCGCGAAGGATCGACGGCACAGTCTCGGGGGGAGATCCTGGTTACGGCGAGACTGCAAAGATGGTCGCCGAAGCAGCCTTGCTCTTGGTTGCGGATCGCCGTGCGGGAGCTCACACCCTTCACCCGGGGGGGTTTATTCACCCGGGGGGGTTTACGACACCTGCTGCGTGCTTCGGCTCGCGATTGCGGCGGCGGTTGCAATCGCGGGGTATTCGCTTTGAAGCCGATGCCTCCTCGAGAGGGAGAATGGATGAGACAGATGATCGTGACATGTCGCGCTCAGATCTGACGGCGCGACGAGCAGTGGCCGGCAAGTTGTAGCGAGCCAGATTGCGAGATTAGGCGAGATTTCATTATGATTATCCATTATCGCGCAATATTATTATACGTCGTATTATACCGTTGCCGGGGGTGATTCTGATTGCGTACAAATGTAGGTATAGTAGTACACATGAGTATAGCACGCACTGTTATTGATATCTATGTTAAGACGATACGCCGTGCGACGTACGTACACACTAGTCTCTAAGTGTCTACCGCGCCGTTGCCTCTGTGACTTTCACTTTGCTCGCTGACACTACACAATTGAGCAATTCGGAATTCGAGTTCATGTTGAAGATCATCGACACATCATCGATCAGCATACTAGACGAGGACCACACATTCACATTTCACATACACCGAGTCAAACAGATGAGCACGGAGCCGTTCGCAACGAGGGCGAGCGTCCACACATGTGCTGCATCATCAAACCTCATCTCCACCTATCTCCACCTCTGCCACCCCCCCCCACATTTTCAGCTCAGCTGCATCCCCCCCCCCTCCCCGACATCTGAGCATGCCTGCTCCTCGAGCTCGACGAGCGCACACATCACCTCAATCGACCCGTTCGAAGAAGAGCAGCTGCGGGTGTAATCTGCCGGCGACGCACTTGTCCTTGACGGCCGCAAAGTCGGCGCCCACGAGCCGTCGCGTGTCGTCGTCATAGTGGATCCACTGCCCCGCGTTGTGCGAGAAGCAGAAGCACACGTAGTGCGACTCGTAGAATGCGGTGAGCGCCTGCAGCCGGCAGTGCACGTCCTCAGTAATCCCCTCGTATATGTGCCGTAGGTTGAGTCTCTCCTCGATCCCATCGAGCGATTCGCTAATCTCGGACTTGGTGGCGTGCGCGGTGTTCGAGGCGAGGCCCAATGTGAAGACTCGAGGCGCCACGAGCATACGCGTCTTGCCCGAGCCGGGCGAGCCCTCGGCGCCCTCAGAGAGCTCCTCGGTGCCCGCCACCTTGCGTAGCATGCGCACGAGCGGCGGCGTCGGCGGCGCGCGACGATCCGCAGCTGCGGGGCGCGCGTGCTCGGCGCGGACAACCTCGCGGAGCTCCCACGCGTTCACGTACTGAGTCCACTGGTCGAAGAGTATCGGCTTGCTCTGCTCCTCGTTCGGATCGGCGGGCTTGCCAAACTCCAGGCGCATCTGCATCGAGAAGATGCGCTTGATGAAGGACTCGCCGCGCAGGTCGCCGTGCATGGGCGGCTGCCCCCCATTGCAAGCGAGCACCGGTGCGGGCGTGCCGCCGCCTGGAGCGCCGCCGCCTGGAGCGCCGCCGCCACCGTCGGCGGCCGCGTCCGCGGCGTGCTCCTTGGTCGCGCGGTGCAATGCCTCGAGGAGCGCTTCGTGCGCCTCGGTGGCGTCGTGCATCTCGCCGAGCTCGAACGAGGAGTCGAGTCGATAGAGGGCCTCCTTGAGGGCGCTCGCGGTCGCCTGCGGCTTCGGTGGTGATGCCTTGCCCGCCGTCGCGTCCGCGGCGGAGGCGCCGTCCACCATGGCGCCCTCCATCATGGCGCACACCTCGGCCATTGCAGAAAAGATCGAGCGGTCCTCCTCGCTCGCGTCGAGCTGCGCCCTCTCCTTGAGGAAGGCGTCGCGGAAGGCGCCCACGTTCCAGAGGGTCTGCACGACCACGTTGACGAAGCACGAGTGCTGCCCCGTCTTGTTCTCGAGACCGGGCGCCGCCGCCGCGCCGAGGGAGGTGGCCTCGTCATCCACGGCGCCCGCGCTGCTCGAGGCCGTCGCGGCTGTGCGCGCGCTCTTGGAGCGACGGCCCTGGCCGCCCGCGCCGTGGGGCGCCGCGCCGCCGCTCGAGCCGGTGCAGCTGCTCGTGCTGCTGCTACTGCTCACGCTGCCTCCTGCGCCGCTCGCGGCCGCCGCCGCCGGCTCGAGCTCCCTCCCCTTGCTGCGCTGCTTGCCCTGGCGCTTGCCCCCCGTGGGCAAGTCGGCCGCAGGCGTGGGCGTATGGAGCGCCGCGTCGACGAGAGCGACGCTGCACCCCTCCTCTGGCTCGTCGTAGAGGCGCCCACTGTTGATACCCATGACACCCCCATTGGGCATGAGCATTCCCGAGGCGTACGAGGGCGGCTCCGCGTGTCCGATCTCGAAGCCCGCGACACTGAGAGTAGCGGGCGCGAGACCGAGTCCGCCGACAGCTGCCGCCGCGGGTGGGTACGGATGCGGCTGCGGCTGCGGCACGCGGCTCGGTGCGGGGCTCTCGCCGAGGCTGAGGCTCTGCATCTGAGTGGGCATCTGCAGAAGGCTCGTACCCGGGAGAACAGACGGCTCCGTAGTGCCATGCACAGGGGTGGGCGCCCACCCATCGTGTTCGTCGGCAGCTTCGGCTGCGGCCGCCGCGGGAGGCGTCGGATCGGAGGCGGCATCCGTCGCAGCAGGCTGCTTCGGCTTGCCCTTTCTCCGGCGTGGTCTGCCGCCCTCTGCACCCGCCGTTCGCTCCTCCTCCTCCTCGCCAGCGCCGCCGTCGGCCGCACCGGCCCCTCCCTTTCGACGCGCCGCACGCGCCGCCGTGCCGGTAGCATCGGGTGGCAGGTCGTGATCTGGCTCGGCGAGCGTGGCGGGCGAATCGGGCGGCTTCTCGCGCCGCACTCGCCGTCCGCGCGTCGCAACCTCCCACTCGTCAGCCATCGGCGAACGGCCCGCGGCCGCCTCGAGCGCCTGCTGTGCTTCCTGCGCCTCCGCCGCCTCGAGCGCCTCGACAATCGCAAGCGCCTCGGCCGCCTCGGCCACCTCGCGAGCCTCGCGCGCCTCGCGCGCCGCGCGGTCCTCTTCCTCCGCCGAGGCCTCGGGCGACGCGGCCTCGGGCGAGGCTGCGTCGGCCAACTCGCCGTCGGCCGACTCAGCATGTGGCGACTCTGCACTCGGCTCGAGCGGGGTGGGCGTGCCGTTGGCGACGCGCCCCCACGCCTCGTCGACGGCGGCAACGGGCGAGGTTGCGCCCTCGCCGTCGTGTGCGCCGCCCCCCGCCGGCTCACCACCCCCCGCCGGCTCACCACCCCTGCTCTCCGACTTCTTCTTCTTCTTCTTGGCCTTCTTGCGCATCGCATCGCTCACGTCCCTTTTGACATCTTCAGCCTCGAGCTCTTCGAGGAGCTCGCGCTCGGCGCGTGCGGCCTCGTCCTTCTTGAGCTTCTGTTGCTCGGCGCCGCACGCCGCGCGCACGCCGCGCAGCATCAGCTTCGCGAGAGCCGCGAGGATGGCGCGCTGCGCCGTCATCATCGCGCGCATCGGCTCCTTGCGCAGCAGCCGCCTGCTCATCTCCCAGAGCGCCTCGCGCGCGTGCGGCAGCTGTTCGCCAACCTGTACGCGCAGGATGCCGGTGATGCGCACGAGGAGCAGCACCTCACGGAAGTTGAGCTGCCCACCCAGCTCCATCGATGTCTTGCGCTGCTTGCTCGTCACGTCGAACTCAAAGTCCTTTTCGACTGCAAGCATCCGCTCGAGCACGTCGTCCGTCGGGTCGACGCGTCGCTCGACGAGGCGGCGCTCGCTCTCGTCGGCGGCCGTCAGACGAGTCTCCGACGAATCCTCCGCCTCACGCGGGAGCAGAGGCTCCGTCTCCTCGGCGCGCTCATCGGCTGCCTCGACGGCGCCGTCGAGGCCGCCGGCAGTGAGCGCGGCGCTCCCCTCAGCGGGCTCTGCGCTGGGCTGCGCGCGCTTGCCGAGGACAACGCACTCGTCGGTGAGCATGAAGAGGCCGTTGGCGTCGAGCCTCGAGGCGTGCTCCTCGCTCTCGGCGCTCTCGGCGAGGCTCTGCATGTGGCAGAGCGCGTCGGAGAGCTCGAAGCCGGCGCCGCGCGCGGCGCCTTCGCGCTCGGCGGCGCCCTGGCCGGTGAAGGCGGCGCAGAGGCGCATCAGCAGCGTGTCGGCCGTTCCCGCACTCGGATCGGGCTCGGAGGCAGCGGCGGCGCGCCCGTTGGCCCCCTCTCGCGCCGCCGCCTCGCGCTCGCGTGTGGCGCTGCTCACCGCCGAGGCGAGCTGCAAGACGTTCCGCTCAAAGTCTTCGATGGGTACGCGGCAGAGAGCCGGACGCTCGTGCGCAGGCAGCTGTTGCCAGAATGCGCGGAGCTGGTCGTTATCGACGTTTGCGAGGTCGTCCTCCACGCGGTGGCGTCCCCCTCCCCGCGCGCGGCGGCCGCCGCTCTCGTTGGCGTCCGTGCCCTCCTGCAGGCAGCGCTGCATCCGCGCGTCGCGCTCCCGCTTGTTGGTCACGTTCGAGCCGAGGAGCATGAGGAGCTTGTTGACCATGTGGCGGTTCTCCTCCTCGGCAGCCTGCTCGATCGCATTCTCGGCGTCCACCATCTCGGCGAGCACCTTGACCAGCAGCGTCCACCCCTCTGCGAGCGCGCCGTCGAAGAAGCAGCTATCCTCGGCCACCTGAGTCACCTGTGAGGGCGGGAAGCCCTCCTCGAGCATCGCGCACACATACTCGAGGAGCGCGTCGAGTGGCAGGGCGTGCATCGAGCGGACGCCGGCGCCAGAGAAGCGCTGGAAGTGCGAGATCGAGCGCCGGTGCTGCTTGAGCGCGAAGCACGCGTCGCCCGCGACCAGCTGCAGCAGCTCCATGTGTCCGTCGTCGACCGCCCTGCAGCCGGCGCCGTCGAGGAGCTTGGTGGCCATGTCGAGCGCGCCCTGCGGATCGCTGACGAGCAAGCGGTGGCACGTGTCCGTCTCCACGTTCTGGTGGATGAGCTGCATCGACCAGTGCTCCCTGCTCGCCGCTGCGCCCGCGTGCGGCTCGCTGCCGTGGCCACCGGCGGCACCTCCGGCGCTCGCGCAGCCGTTGCTGAGCTGGCTGCAGGCGTGAAGGTAGGCGAGCTTGAAGGGCGCGCGCATGTTGGCGGAGGCGGCAGCGTAGGAGAGGTTGGCGCACCCCGCAAGGAAGCGCTGCTCCCACACCAGCCGCTGGCCCATCTCAAAGGCGAGCAGGCCCGCCGCGCGCTCCGTGTCCATTTGCTGAATCTTCGGCTCGCTGCCGCTCCCGAGGCTGCCTAGGTTGTCTTGGACGAGCTCAAAGAGCCACTGGAGAGAGCGGAGCTCGTCGTGGCCGCGCCCGGGCACGCCGTTCGGACGGAGCACCTCCTGCAGCTTCTGCATGTCGTTGAAGAGCAGCTGCTTGGTCGGCGGCCGCTCGTCGCCGGCCCGCTCGCCGGTAGAGCCGTGCTCCCGCGCGTACCTGAAGCCCAGCTGGCGCCAGCCGGCGCCGCTGAAGAGCTCGTCTGCGAAGGCGCTCCACGCGTCCTCGTCGCTCAGCCGCTGAGGCACGCGATCCTTCAGCTGAAGCTGCTCCAAGGTGGCCTTGGCATGCGCCAGCTGCTCCTGCGTGAAGATCTGCGGGCCGGGCGAGGCGCCCGCGGCGTCGCCGGCGGCCGCCTCGACGCCGGCCTGCTCCTCCTCGAGCTGCTGCCGATGGGCGCTGAGGCCATTGGGACGGTCCTGCTCGCCCGTGGCCGGGTGCTCCGCCTCCCCACCCCCCGGAGACGCCCGCGCCCTCTCCCCACCGAGCAGCTCGCCGGGGCGCATGCGCGCGCCGTTCAGGTCGAGCTGGCGCGACTCGAGCGCATCGGGTCCGAGCTCGTGCGTGTTGAGAGGGATCATGTCCATGCGGGGTGGCCAGGAGCCGCGTTTCTGTGCGAGGATCTCCACCTCGTCGTCCACGCCCTCCTCCTCGGTATCGTCGCCCAGGAACTGCCGCATGATCTGCAGCTCGGAGGGCGTGAGGTTGCGCAGCGGCACGTCGATGACGAGCGTCGTTGACGTGTACGCCTTGAAGCTGACGAGCCGCGGTGCGAGTTCCGAGTGGAGGACGGGCGTGAGCATGTCGAGGGTGCCGCGCGTCATCGCGGGGCACCGCTCCTCCGCGGTCGCGCGCAGCACGCGGAAGTAGAGGCCCTTCCACCGCTCCGCCTCGGCATGCATCGCCGGTAAGCTATTGATCTCCGCCCACCGGAGCAGGTCGAGGGCGGCCGCATGCTCGCCTCTGCACGAGGAGAGGTGCTTGCAGAAGCGCTCGACGACGCCAACGTCGTGCGTCCTGTGCTTCAGCAGCCACGCGCGCACCAAGTACACCCCCGGCTCGGGCGCCAGGCTGCGGAAGACGGACCAGAGAAAGTTCTCGCGCTCCGCGGGCGCGCGTAAGCAAGCCGACTGGAGCGCCTCGACGAGGCATTGGGGCGGGCTGGGCAAGGCGCGTTTCATGAGCTCGCCGGGCATGTCCCACGCCTCGATCAGGTGCTGAGGGCCCAGCGCGCCCAGGTAGTCGAGCAACATCTGCTCGATCATCCGCGGGAACTGCTCCGAGACGCCCGCGGGGATGTTTGACGACATGAAGGCGCGCAAGTCCTCGACGATGATCCGCAGGTCGTCGGGTCTCTCGGGCGTGACCTGGGCAGCGCACTGCTTGAGCAGCTGGAGCGCCTTGATGGCGGCGCTCCCGTGCGCGCCGAAAGGCAGCTTGCACATGACCTCGGTGATGTTTGGTATGTGCGTGAAGCGCCCCGGCCCAGTCTCGTCGATGTAGTGCTGCAGCTGCGCCTCGACGGCCACGGGCGTGTACTCCGCCATGCTCTTGAGGAGCTCCCACGTGCGCCGGTCGGGCGGCTGGCAGCAGAGCGAGGGGAGCTTGAGCACGAGCGCGTCCTTGTTCAGACCATGCTTGGCGAACATGCGGGCGATCCCGAAGAAGAGCGGCTGGTGGCGAGGGCCGGTGACGCGCGCGAGCAAACACGAGAGGAGCTTGAGCGCTTCCTTGGTACGGTGCATGTCGACGAGGAGAGTGACGGTGAGCTCGAGGGGCTGTCCGAGGTCCTCGCCGCTGTCATCGACGCGCTGGAAGGCGCTGCACAGCTCCGTGACGCTCTGCGCGGCCTGCTTCTTCATATTCAGACGGTGCTGCGCGGTGGCGAGCAGCGCGGCAGCACTCTTGTTGTCGGGCATCACCCTGAGCACCTCGCTCGAGGTCTCGAGGGCCTTGCTGTACTGCTGCCCCTGCAGCGACAGCGTGGCGCGCTGCAAGAGACACCGACCCCGCAGCTGCACGCTCCCATCCTCGGCTTCGCAGAGCTTGAGCGCCCACGAGTTCCACGAAACCTTGAGCTCGAGTTGAGAGTCCGGAACGCCGTCGCTCTGGCTAAGGCCGCGGACGACGGCCTCCTCAACGCCTGTGATCATCTGGATCTCGACCTTGGGCCCCGAGTTGCGCTCGAGCAGCAACCGCCACTCTTGAAGCGAGAGCCCCACCACCATGACGCCCCGATCCTTCATCAGGATGCACCGCTCGCCCTGCGTGACGGCTTCGACGCCCGCGAGCGCCGAGATCTCCTCCCTGAGCACCGATGGCATCGCGGCGAAGAGCTCTCGGAAGTAGAACATCTTGGGCGGCCCGTCGGGCTTCTTCTTCGGGTTCACCTTGCTCTTCACCACCGAGTCGAGCATGAAGACGTAGCGCTTGCACAGCTTGTCGCTGAGGATGCCGTGCTTCTGCACGCCCGCACGCACGATCGCAAATGCCATCTCTAGCTGCTGCAGCTTGAAGGCGTAGTCGGCAATCTTGCAGCAGGCCTCGGCCGGCTCTACACCGTCCGGCAGACCAAACATGTCCGCGAGCTCTCCCGCATCCCGTTGAGCCCGCTCAGCAGCAGCGGCCATGGCCTCTAGCTGCGCCGAGCTCGGCTCGCGTTTCTTTCTGCTCTTGACGGCAGCCAGCACGGCTGTGCCGCCTCCATTTGTTGCGCGCTCCAGAGGCATGACGTGGGCCTCACGTGCACATCCGCTGGAGGCCCGCTACACGTAGGCCGGACCCTGCCGCCGGTCCAGCGATGCAAGCACAGCTGCCTGGCGGGTGAGGTGGGTGGAGGGTGTCTGCAGTCAAGGACAGGCAGGGCAGAGATGGGCTCCGTCTTGACAGGACAGGCTGCGTGCAGGGACCGCTGCGCCCAGGCAGCCGCCCGAGTCGCCCTCTACTCTGGCGCGCCACTCGCCGCGGGCAGGGGAAGGCAGAGACCAACAACACCTGCAGGCTTCTACGCGTTTATCGCGAGGGGGCACAATAACTATGCACGGGAATTTTACATCGATCAAAAACCTTCTTTTTTCTTTTTTGTGTTTTAAAAAAACCTAGCTTTTAGCACACATTCCTTATATCCTTTACGGGCTCTGCGTTGTCACTAGTTGCCAGCAAGGATGGCCAGCTGGCTGCGCGCCTTGCGGCCCCCGCGCGGCCTTTCTCGCGGGCTCTGCACGGACGCAGCAGAGGCCAGCAAGGCCGAGCTTGAGCTCTTCTTGAAGCGTGCGTCGCGGCCAATCCTCGGACAAGCCAAAGCCAAGACGTCTTCTGGGCAGAAGGTTCTTGACCTCACCAAGCAGATGAGCCGGTTACAAGACCTCACGCTACCAGAGCTCTGCAAGGTCAAGGGAGAGGAGCTCAAGAGGCGAGGGCTGCCCGTCCAGGAGCGCAAACGGCTGCTGAGGTACACGGCTAAGCTGCGCACGGGATGGACCTGGATGCCTGCAGCTCACTCTAACCCGAATGCTCCCGACGGTGGCTTTACGAAGCATGTGTGGAGGGGATGGATACCTCCGACAAGCGAGTCGATGGGTGTCAAACCAGGGCAGTATACATGGAAGCTCAAATGAGCACATCGATGCGAGATACGGGCGATTTGTACAGTGCGCGCCGAGTAATGAATATAATAGACAAAGACTCAGAATGAATCTCGATTCTTATGGATGGTCTGAGTAGATCACAGCTGTTGATACATGCGTAGTACAGTACGGTGTATGACCATATGCGACCCATGCATTTAGGCAGTCAGCAGATAGCTCCGGCTAGTGTCTAATCCAGCAGCTTCGTCTAATAAATATAAAAATTATTATTTTTTTATTAATTAAATAAAAATATTATAATATTAATATAAGTATAAAAGTTAAAGTGTAAAGACATCACCCATCAGTTCGACGAGGCATACGCATAGGTACTATTAGTGGTTAATGATAATGCTGTGTCGTGGAGGTATCAGAGCTACGTGCTGGCCATGTGACAATAGTGAAAGTGGTTACTAAAAAAAATCAACTAATTTTTATTTTACCAACTCGAGCAACTGAGACGGGGCGATTCAAACTGAAACTGACTCGTTTTCAACTAATACAAATACTAGATGACTAGATGATATAACTAAAACGATCGCCATAATATCTACGCATAGACCAGGGCTCGATTTCATAAGTGCGCATCCGCCGCACTGCTCGACGAATCATGGACCGGATAGCGGAGCCCACGGATACACTCCGAGGGCTCACGTGCATGTAAACATGTATATGAGTGAAGATGCCATGTGCCGACTCTGCTGCGTGCGCCACTACATGCGCATTGGCATCGGACTGGTCCCAGGGGGGGGAGGCCGCGCTAGATCGCCGATCAATGCTGCCTGATCACTCTGGGGGTCGAACCATGAGATATCACTGAGGCGCGGTCTGCGCGTGCGTCCGCCATGCTGAGTGCGCCGTAAGTACGAGCCCCAGACCTCCGTCTCAGCCGTCTTGGCATCAGGCGAGAGATCCGTCTCAGAGGCCGATCCTGAGGCCTGACCAGGCACAGACGATCCGATCGTCTCTCTTTTCGACTCGCGGATCGGCGCGGGGATGCGGAGCGGAGGGGCGAGCTCACATCCCGAATGCTGTCGGGTGATGGTGGGAAGCTCCCACTCCATCCTCCCTGTTCGCATATGCTCAAAGACCAGAGAACCGTCTGAGAGGTGCTGGAATCTCCAACCTCGAGGGAGTGACTTTGAGATCCTCTGCCGCTTGAGCATCGTTTGCGTGAGCATACCCTGCGTGAGCTCTGCTGGGGTGGAGTCGAGATCGAGCCCGGCTGGCAGAGACGTCGGGATCCTCTCATACAAAAGAAGCTCAGATGGGCTCAACATGGAGCACCAGCTGCCGCCACGTGCGCGCCGGATGGCCGTCGCAGCGCGCGCGCATGTGAAGGCTTGCGCCTGCAACGGTGGCACGCGAGGGAGAAGCAGCGTCAGCACGAGGAGTGAGGGATGGGCAGAGTGAGGGATGGGAAGATTAGTGCAGGGGCAGAGCGCAGTGGCGATCGTGTGCCAAGACATGTGCACCGTGGGTGACCCGCTTTGGCACCGGCTGTGGAATGTGCTGCGCGTGCCGTTGAAGGGGGGCATTTTGGGGGTTGGCGGACCTGCGAGACAGCGCAGAGGGCTGCGTGTATGGTGCGATGTGTGGCCAAGGCCCTGTGCGCCCAGATCAAGCAGGCGCACATGCACACGGGCGCCAGAAGCAGGTTGGCAGCACCAGCGATCGCGATCAGCCGCCCTCTCCCCCGATGACTCTTTTCGTCGCTCAGCCTGTTGACGCGCCACGTTGCGAGTGCAGAGACGCCGCTCCAGAAAAAGGCGGGCGGCGTGATCCAAAACGACACGGCGGCCATGCACATCGATTCGCCCGCGCACCCTGGCGCCGTCGGGAAGGCGCGCAGGAAGAGGAAGAGCCCGACGAGGGCGAGAGCGAATTGGGCGATCGCAAGGGGCACGGAGCCGCCACTGCAGCGGAAAAAGGAGCGGCGCGCGGCATCAACGACGCTCGTCGATGCAACCACCGTCGGAAGGCAGCTTGCGCTCTCCGCCATGGCCACGACAAAAGCCGTGCCGCGCCCTCACCTCACCCGGCAAAGCCAATTTTTGGCGGCGGCGGGCCCAAAATGCAGAGAACGAGGGGGAATCGGCCGTCAAGACTCGTCAGATTCAGTCAGACTATTTCCTATACGACCACTCTTCGACTCCACGTGTGTACTCAGCTACTCACGCTCCTATCACGGCCCATCAACTCGTAATGGCATCGAGCTCAGCAATTCGCTGCTCAATCTCGACCACGATTTGACTGATCTCCTCGGCCTCTCCACAACTGGTCGCCTCTTTGCCCGTCTCGCCACCAGGATGGCTCCCACCCGCCTCGGCCGCCGTCGTGAGTGCATCGATCTCGGTCTCGAGCGCCGCCCTCTGGAGCTGTGCACGCCTGAGCCGAAGCGTCGCCGCCGCCTGCTGGTAGTGTCGCCGAGCCGCATCTCGCGAGCCGTGCTGGAGCTCGCTCATCCCCAGGTAAAACTCAATGTCGGCGAGACGCCTGTCGTCCCTTTGCAAGCGGCCAGCCTCCAAGAGCTCGCTTAGGATCTTGCGCGCCGCCGAGTACTCTTCGATGGCCCTCTCGGCCTGCTCGTTCAGTAGCGCCGCATCCCCGAGCCTCTCGCGCGCCTCCGCCTCTTGGAGCTCGCCGCCCTCTCGCTTAGCGAAGAGGGCGGCCGAGACCTCGAGCGCTTCCCACGCAGCCTCTAGGATGAGCTCGGTCTCCTGTGCGAGCGATCGGTCGTCGGTCTTGGCAGCGATCGCCTCCTGCAGCTCCTCCTCCTCAAGGTCCTCACAATCGCCATCGTTCAGCACCACCCGCCACAATGCGGGCTCCGCCTCTTCGGAAGCATCGGAGGGCGGCTGCCAAGCGATCACCACTCCATCGCAAGCGCCGTGTAGCGCGAAGAAGCGGCGCACACCCCTGCGTGTGGGCGGGTCGCATGTGGTCACATTGAAGCGGGGGCGCATCCAAAGACGGGCCCGACATTCGATCACAACATGGGGCGCCATCCCCCGACACTGCCCCGACACTGCCCCGACAATTTGACACTGTCCCGACACTGCCCCGATGCCTCGACACTGCCCCGACACTGCCCCGACACTGCCCTGATGCCTCGACACTGCCCCGACACTGCCCCGATGC
>MDSY01062168.1_pt1 | contig 18389 bp, 23 predicted proteins | sample 811131 | NCBI WGS metagenome assembly MDSY01 (sample SAMN05326643, study PRJNA326480) | marine metagenome | isolation source: seawater | place: Atlantic Ocean: South West | collected 2010
ACTATGATTACACCAACTTATAATAAGAATTATGCTGAGTTAAGAACAAGAAGAGGTGGATTAAAAAGAATAAACCCAATCACAGGTAAAGAAGAAGTAGTTGATATGGTTCCAATACCAGAGACAGGTAGTAGAGGTGATCCATACGAATACTCAGAAAGAGTTTTTAAAGCAGCAACTGGAGGTATTGCACAAGCACTACCATCCAAAACTACACACGATGAGAACGATGTAACTAATTACAAAAGAGCAGGTGGATATGTAATTGATGGTGCAGACAACGGTAATAAGAATGAAGATACTATGCTAGCACAATTAGCTGACGGTGAGTTTGTTACAAGAACTGATGGTGTATTAGGAGCTGGTATACTTGCTGGTGCAAATCCTAAAAATGAGGATGAAATGAGAGACAAGGGTGCTAAGTTTTTCTATGAGCAACAAGCAAGATTTAAAAGAATTTATGATTTATTAAATGCAAACAGAACTGCTACAGTTCAATAAAGAAGAGGTAGATTATATATGGCCAATGGCAGAAAAATATATAGACGATGCTTGCAAGGGACATGGTGGGTATAATGCAAGTGACATTAAAAGATATATTAGAGAAGGGTCAATGCAGTTGTGGATGGCAAATGCCAAAGAATCTAACAAAGTTATCTGCGTTTGCGTTACAGAAATTAGAAAATATCCAAACTTCAAAGTTTGTGACTTACGTATTGCTATCGGTCAAGAGTTTCATAGATGGGTTGATTTTATGGACAAGATATGTGAGTGGGCCAAAAGAAATGGCTGTCGTAAAATGGAGATATTCGCAAGGCCCGGTTGGGAACGAATACTTAAAAATAAAAAATTTTTTAAAACACACGTACAATTAGAGAAGGAGTTATGAGTATATTAGATAATCTAGACATTAAAGAAAAAGTAAAACTATTTAACGAATTATACTCTGAGTTATCAGGATACGGTGTTAATGGAGATACTCAACTTGCACATGTTAACGATGAAGAGATAGAGTTATTAAAAAATCATGGTGGTTCAGGAACTATAAATCCAAAAACTGGTTTACCGCAATACTTCGGAGGCGGTGGCGGAGGCGGTGGCGGAGGCGTTGAAACGCAAACGCAGATTGTTAGAGAAGCTCCTGGTGTAGAAGAAAGAAAATTAGAATTAATGGATCTTGCAAGAGATCTAATTGATAAGCCACAAGCTATACCTGCACAGCAAGTAGCTCAGTTAAGTGGTTTAGAACAACAGGCCATAAGACAGGCAGGAACTACAGGCGTTGGACAGACTGCAGTGCAGTCGGGTATTGCTTCAGCTTTATCGGCTGCCGGAACACCGAATATTAGTCAGTTTATGAATCCATACCAAAGATTTGTTACTGATGAAATCACAAGACAAGCTAACATAAGACAAAACGAGGTAGCAGCAGACGCTGTAAGATCTGGTGCGTTTGGAGGTGCAAGACAAGGTGTAGAGGCTGCTGAAATAGAAAGAGCAAGGCAAGCAAATATTGGTCAGGCTTTAGGTTCAGGATTTGAACAAGCATTAGGTGCAGCACAGAATCAACAAAGAATGCAATTAGGAGCTGGAGAGTTATTAGGTGGACTTGGACAGCAGCAACAGGCAATGTCACAACAAGATTTAGCACAGTTAACACAGGCTGGTGGATTACAAAGACAACTAGCACAATTAACAATGGATGCACAAAGACAATCACAATTACAACAACAATTTGAGCCTTTCCAAAGATTAGAGTTTGCAAAGAATATTTATGCTGCTGGCCCTACATCACAGTCACAAATAACTTTAGCATCAGCTCCACAAACTAGTCCATTAGCACAATCAATCGGGACTGGATTAGGAGCGTTTGCAGCTTACAAAGGAGCATTTGGGTAATGAATAAAGTTTTAATGCGTCCGATATTTAGAATTAAATATGTTAAGGAGCAACAGAAAAATAAATTTAAGACAGGTGGAATTGCTAACGTTCTACACTTTCAAGAGGGTGGTTTAACCAAAGGTGAAAGAACTGCACTTAAACTACAACCATTTGTTACTGCATTATTAGGAGCACAACAAAGACCGGGTGAATCAAACCTTGCACCAGTAGCGAGAGCTTTTGGTACAGGTTTTGCAGGACTTCCAGAAAACATGAAAACTATAGCAGCAATCGATGAAGCTAATAAGCCAGAGGACTCATTCAGAATTTTAACTGCAGCCGAAATAGCAGAGAGAAATAAGCAAGGTGAAAATTTAGATCCAAAAGGTACATATCAATTAAACGAAGCATCTGGTGAAATAAAGAATTTATCCAAGAGAGAACTTTTTGCTGATCCATTCATATCAGCGATGTCTTCACCTTTAGCCAAAGATTATACAGACACCATAGCAGCAGGTAGCACGGCTCAGGGTAAATTAGGTGATTTAGAAATACTTGAAGCAATAGTTAACAATCAAGATGTTACTCTGGGTCAATTCGGGCCTTTATCACAAAGAGTACAAAAGTTTTTAGTAGGTTTAGGTGCTGATGAAAAAGGTTTAACAGACTTAACCGGTGCTGAAGTGCTTCAAAGATTTGCAGGTAAATCTGTGCTTGCTGACTTAGGACAATTAAAAGGAGCTCTTTCAGAGAAAGAGTTAGCTTTTATTCAAAGTTTGAATATTGGTGTTGATACTCCAAGAGAGGCTTCTATAATTTTAATAGATCTTTATAAAAAGGCCACACAACGTGCTATTGCAAAATCTAAATTATACAGTGATCACGTTGCTAATTTTGGAAGTCCTTTAAATAAAGATAGTGACGGATTAACTTTACAAGAAAAGGTTAATAAATTAAATGAAAACTTTGAACTGCTTTCACCTGAAATAGAAAACAGATTAAAAGGATTAACTGAAACAACATCATCATCAAGCAGTAAATTTGAAAGAAAAATTATTACTGTTAGTGAAGGAAACATTGAGAGACTTAAAAAATTATTTCCAAATAAAGAAATTAGTATTGGTGATAAATTTGAGTATAGAGAATCTGGAAGTAAGAAAAGACCAATATTAATTCCAATAGATTAATATGAGTGAAAGAGATAAAATACTTAAAGAATTATTAGTTGAAGAAGGCCTAATTCAGTCCGAGGATGATAAAATTATTGCTGAACTTGTAGACGAGTCAGGTAAAACTGAAGACGAAGGCGATAATATTTTTGATACTATCAACGATATTTTTACAGGCACTAAAAGAACTGAGTTTGCATCAATGAAAGAAATTGGTGAGGCTGAACTAGGTGCGGGTGAGGCGGCTAAAGTAGGTATAGGATTGATGTTGACACCTAATCAAGAGTCTCAGGCTGACATTATATTAGCCTCTGTCCCTGGATCTGCAATAAGGGAGGACAAGTACGGCAACGTAATTGTGAATATGCCTGACGGTAAAAATTTTTACTTAAATAAACCTGGTGCATCATTTCAAGACTTCATACAAACCACAGGTCAAATACTACAATACATTCCAGGTTACAGCATGGTTGCAAAAAAATTAGCAAAAAGTTATTTTATGAGAGCATTAGCACAAACTGCTGTAGCTAGTGGAACATCAATAGCACAGGACTTAGCAGCTAAGGGTTTAGGTGCTGAGCAGACAATTGACGTTCCAAAATTAGCAACGACTGCAGCTTTAACTCTAGGTTTTGAGGGTGCACTATTTCCAGTTGGTCAAGCAGCTTTTAGAGTTTTAAAAAGAATTTTTAAAAATAAAAAATATTACACTGTAGGTAAAGATGGTAAAGTTACTTTAAATGAGAAGGGCAGAAAAGCTATAGAAGAAGCAGGTCTAGATCCTAATACAGTCACAGATGATTTCATTAGAAAATTTACAGAAAGATTAAGTGCTGGAATGACTGATGATTTTGCAAAGGCAAGAACCGAAGCAGATTTTGGTATAGATTTAGCAGCATCACAAACTGGACTACCAAAAGATAAAATAAGTTTAGCAAATTTATATGAAGCAACAAAAGGCACGTTTGGTGTAAATGCTCAAAAACAATCTATCGAATTTCTTTCTAAACAGAATGTGCAAATTAGAGAGAGTGTAGAGAAAATAATTGAGAGATTTAATAAGGGCCAGATAGATACACCAGATCTTGAGTCTGCTGGTGCAAGAATATTAGACTCAGTAAGAAAAAGATTCCAAGCTGCTGATGACAAAGTACAGACAGCTTACAACCAAGTAAATAAACAGGGAGTGTTTTTAGGATTTGGCTCAAACATAAAGGTATTAACAAATTCAATTAGAAAAGGAATAAATGATGCTGTAGGTAGTTTTGATCCAAAAGTAATGCCAGGAACTGCAGCTGCATTAAATTCTCTTGATGATTTAGCAAGACAAGTAGGTAAAGGCAAACAAAAAGAAGTTGATCAAGTTGTTTTTGATACTTTTGAGAAGAGAAGAATGTTCATAAATGATTTAATTAACTCAGCTAAAAAAGAAGGTGGCCCTGATTACAGAGCTTTGATTAATATTAAAAAACAATACGATAAATTTGTTAATGATGCTGTTGATAATGCGTTATTTTCAGGTAGTAAAAAAGCATTGAAAGCAATTGGTGACGCAAGAAAAGCAGTTATCGAGCGTGAAAGAATGTTCGGATTAAATCCAGTAATTAAAAATGGACAAGTCATAAAAGATAAAGCTGGTGAAATTTTAAATAAAATAATTAATGATCCAGACATCACACCATTTGAAGTTATTAATTATGCCATAGGTTCAAAAAAATTGGTGTTGGGCAAACTCCTTTAAGAGTCATAAGAAGATTAAAACAAATTATTGGTGTTGATAATATATCAAAAGGATTAAGTAACAGAGATTTTGTAGGATTAAGAACAGCGGTTTTTGATAGGGTATTAAGTAATGCAATTATTAATAACAAATTTGTGCCTGCTAGAGTTGTAAAAGAGTTTGATGATATATTTAAAAACAATAAAGAATTTATGAATGAATTGTTTACATCGACTGAACAAAAACAACTACGTAAATTAGTTGAAGTGATTAGAAAAACCTTAGAACCAAAGGATGTGGCTAACCTATCAAATACTGGTAGTGTATTATCAAGAGCCTTACAACAAGCAGGTAGAGGTGTAGTTGGTGCAGCCGCTTTAAAAACTGGTGGTATAAACTTTTTACTTGCAACTAGAAATGCTTTTGATCGAGCGGTTGAATTATTCCAACAAAGACAAGGCCGTGATCTAGTTTTAAAACAAATAGGTGATGTAACAACAGATATCCTGGGTGCAGCTAGATCTGGATTACAAGGTAAGAGACCAGGGATAAACGTGGGTAGTGGTCGAGTTGATGTAACACCTTCAACTGTTGGAGCAGCTAATGTATTGGTCGGGAGATCAATTGATAATGTAAGAGCACCACAAATAAGTGAACAAGAATTAAAAAGAGGTGAGCAATCAAGTTTACCAACTTTAGATAGAAATATGTTTGCAACACTTTTTCCTACAGATACTTTAGGGACTGCTATATCGGAGAGAAAACGTGGCTAACGGTAAAGATCCAAAAACAACTGGAGAGCACATTATTGCTTTGTACGGACACATATCCGGATTAAAAAAACAACAAGATCATATGCATAAAGGACTTGATGACGTGCGTATGAAAGTTAATTGGTTCTTTGTTGCCTTAGTTGGTGGCATGGGTGCAATTATTTTGACATTGGTTAATTTATTGGCTACTTAGACGAATGCGTCTAATAAAAGAAAAAGACCAAATCACAATCACAGATCTTAACAAACTAAAAAAATATCCTTACAAACAATACAATCGTTACTCTGGTGAACAGGGCCGTAGATATTTAGTAGATGAAAAGCCCGTCCCGTCTGTTACAACTATACTTAGTAATACAAAAGATAGAAAATTTTTAGATGATTGGATTAGGCGGGTAGGTAAAGATCAGGCGGATAAAATTACAAAGAACGCTAGTGACATAGGATCAGAGATGCACTTATGCCTGGAGCATTACCTAAGCGGTGATGTATATTATAATCTTACACCATGGGCTGAGAAACCACGAACCATGGCCCATAAGATATTAGAGAATTTAGAACCATTACAAGAAGTATGGGGTAATGAAATAAGTCTAGCATACAAAGACAAATATGCCGGAACTGCAGATTTAGTGGCTCTATATGATGGTGAGCCCACAATCATTGATTTTAAACAAGCAAATAGGCCCAAAAAAGAGGAATGGGTTGAGGATTATAAGCTACAGTTGGGGGCCTATTATTTAGCCCATAGAGAGGCCTACGGGCCCATTAGACGAGGATTAATATCCATATGTACCAGAGACCTTACATATCAGTCTTTTATGCTTAGAGAGCCTGATTTATCAGAATATAGTGAGAAATTCTTAGAAAGAGTAGATAAATATAACGATTTAATTAAACAATCCAGCTCTTAATTTTTTCACCCAACGTTTCTGCTGCTAAATTAAGTTTTTTATCAAGAGCCCCTACAATCTTCTCATCTACTGTATTTTTAACAATTAGGTCAATATATGTTACATTTTTTTTCTGTCCAATTCTGTGGGCCCTATCCTCAGACTGAAGCCTTACTTCTAAATTATAATTATTAGAAAAATAAATAACATAGCTGGCAGCGTGCAGTGTTAGACCGTAACCACCAGTTGTTGGATTGGATACAAAAAATTTGACTGCTGGATTATTTTGAAACTCATGGCAAGCCTTTTTTCTGCCATCTACACTAGTGGCCCCATACATCTTAACGAATGAATTAGGCCCATATTTCTCGCCAAGTTTTTGACATATTTGATCTATGTTTTTAATATAATTTGCCCAGATAATTGCTTTACCATTTATCTCTTCTAGTATTGCCATCATTTCGTCAAGTTTCGGGTTATCAAGCTCCTCAATTTTGCCATCATTACTTTTAACAAATCCATTAGTGACTTCATGTAATTTAATCAATTCTGTTAATTTGTTTTGAAATGAAATCGTATTGTCGTTTACAATAGCAATTGCATTGTCCCTAAGTCTTTTATATACGATGCCCTGTTTTCCACTGAGTTGTACATAACGCTGTTCATAAGTTTTTGGTGGTATGTCTAAGCAATCCTCTTTTTTAACACGTGTTGAAAACTCTTTAAGTTTGTATTCTAATTCGTCTAAGTTCTTGTAGTATTTTGGTATTGATACCTGTGTATTAACACCTGTAAAAATTGTATGCATCTCTGCATACCTGGCCCTGAATGCATAAAAAGAATCATAGCCTAATAACTTTGGGGATAAAAATTTACATTGAGTGAATAAGTCTAAGGGTGATTTAGTAACTGGTGAGCCTGTTAAGATCCTACGAACCACGGCCAATGGCCCAAGTTTAAGTATGTTCTTTGTTCTTTTGGCCTTCATATTTTTTATGGTAGTAGCCTCATCAAGAACAATAGCTGCTTTCCTACCTAATAAAAATTTATGTGCTTTTTCAAAGCCTTTCTTAGTAGACAATGCCTCAACATTTATTAGAAAAAAATTTAATTTATTATCGTCAAAATTTTCTTTTTTAGAAACGTTCCAAACTACAATATTTCTTTTTATTTCATCAGATAAATGTGTTTCTATTTCTTTATCCCATATGGTATAAACAGATTTAGGAGCAATTATTAAAGCCGAATCAATATACTTATGTGAGTATAAAATTCCTAAATTATCAATTGTGGTTTTAGTTTTACCTGTTCCCATATCCATAAACAGAGCCCAGTTAGTTTTAAACTTACAGCTATTAAGAGCTGATAACTGATGCTCATATGGATCAGTTTTAAATTTGTATTCCATGCATAATCTTTTTACATTTTCTTTTTGACTTCATCAACATATTAATTTATGAGTTGAAGTGCATGGATCTGGAAAAAATATCAATAACCATCAAGGATGATGATGTTAAAAAAATATCTAATAGATGTAACGAATTATTAGAAGTACAAAGAGTAGTAGAAGATTTAGAGAATCAATTAACGATCCACAATAATAAACTAAAAAATTTACAGGAAAGAATCATTCCTGAATTAATGCAGCAAGCTGGTGTTTCAAAAATTAAACTTGCTGATGGTAGTGAGGTAGAAGTAAAGCCTGCCTACTATGCAAAAATTCCTGTCGACAAACAGGATGAGGCCTACAGTTGGTTAAGGTCTAATGGCTATGACAGTCTAATCAAAAATACTGTAACAGCATCATTTGATAAAAAGCAAGATAATCAGGTGGCGAAGCTGATACAAGTTTGTGAGGAGAACAACTTTAGTTATCAAAGAAAAGAAAAAGTTGAACCCATGACTTTAAAAGCCACAGTACGTGAAAGAATAGAAGACGGTAAAGATATACCAATGGATTTATTTGGAGTGTACATAACTAACAAAACAAAAATAACGAAAAAATAAGGAGTAAAAATGTCAATAGCACAAGGAAAAAATGCAGAGAACATGAAAGCCGTTGCTAAAAAAGCTACAGGTCAAGTTGCAACATTTGACGCTGAGCAGTTTGCAGATCAGGGTTTTGAAAAATTAGGGCAAAAGGATTTAGCCTTACCTTTTCTAAAAATTCTGGGCGGATTATCACCACAAGTAACACAAGGCGATGCTAAATTTATAGAGCAAGCTAGACCAGGTATGATTTACAACAGTGTAACTGATCAATTATACAATGGTGAAAAAGGTATTAAAGTAGTACCTTGTTTCTATAAGTTAGAATATGTCGAGTGGCAGGATAGAGATAAAGCCAGTGGTGCACCTGCTAACATATACGGGTCAGACTCTGACATTATGTCGAAGACGACACGTGACGATCAAAATAAAGATAGACTTGAAAACGGTAATTACGTTGAAGAGACTGCATCACACTTTATTTTAATTGTTGAAAACAACGAACCAAAGGAAACTGCTCTTATAACTATGAAGTCCACTCAAAGAAAAAAATCTAAGAAGTGGAATTCTATGATGGTTTCAATCAGAGAGCCTAGAAAAAATGGTAAAGGTTTTTACAAGCCAGCACCATTCACACAAATTTATACATTGAAATCTGTGTTAGAGAAAAATAAACTAGGATCCTGGTACGGTTGGGATATAGAATACGATGGTCTAGTTCCTAATCAAGCAATCTTAGATAGTGCTCATAGTTTTCATCAATCTTGCTCTGGCGGAATAGTAAACGTCAAACATGATAACGAAGAACAGGCTCCCAAAACTGCTTGGTAATGATCGATCATGCAACGACCTTGGAGCAGTTCCAAAAACTGTTCCAAGGGTCAGCAACTTATTATGGTGAGAGTAAGTCCACAAATAAAAAAAGAGCTGATGGTAAAACGGAATTTAGGTCTTGGATAAACGCAAGACCCGCAAGTATACAGGATTGGAAAGATCATATTAATGGATCAAGACATATTGGTATGGTTCCAATTCGTGATAACTCTACTTGTTCCTGGGGAGTCATTGATGTCGATAAATATAATTTAAATCATTTAGAATTAATTAAAATAATAAGAGAAAGAAAATATCCATTAGTGCCATACAGATCTAAGTCTAATGGCTTACATTTAATTTTACATATTAGTGAGCCAGTTGATGCAAGTATAATGAGATCCAAACTTATAGAGATAGCAAGTGACTTAGGTGTACGTGATGAAACAACAGATATTTTTCCTGCACAAGATGAAGTAGATTTAACACCAGAAAATTGGGATGATAAACGTAAAGGTAATTTTGTAAACTTACCATACCAACACGCAGCACGGACAACTCGAATGGCCCTGTATGACAATGGTATGGGTGTGCCGCTTACTGATCTTTATTCATTTGTAAGTAAATTTATTATATCACCGGCACAACTAAAATCATTAAGCCCTGATAAAAACATAGATCCTATATTAAAAGATTACCCACCGTGCGTAGCAAAATTTATTAAGAACAAAGTTAGAGAAGGTCATGGTAGAAATGATGCACTATTTAATTGTGCTGTGCTATGTAAAAAAATAAATCCTGATGAGGATGAGTGGCCAGAATTATTTAGAGAGTTTAATAAAAGTATAGGAGTGCCTCCATTACTACCAAAGGAGCTAAATATACTTATTAATCAACACAAGAAAACTGATTATAATTATAGATGTAATACTTCCATAGCCAAAAGTCACTGTGAACAAAGCAAGTGTTTAACTAAAAAATATGGAATAAATAAGAATGAAAGCATGCCCGAAGTAGGTAGATTGATTAAGTATAATGTATACCCGGAGCCATACTGGGTGATACCGGTCAACGGAACAAACATAAAATTAGATAACAAAGAATTATATAGTCAAAGATTATGGGCTGAGAAGCTACAAACAGCGGACATAGTTTGGAGAACATTAAAAGCTAGTAAAAATAATCCAGATCCCTGGTCTGATTTTAAAGATGAATTAATTAAAAATAAAATGGATATGGAAGGCTATGATGCATTAGCGGATAAAGAAGATTTATTTAATTCTAGAATGGTGCAATTTTATGAAGATAGTGAAGTACATGAGGAGTTCGATCAAATAGATAATGGTTATATTTGGATAGATACAGGCAATCCAAACGAAGCAAAAGAGATGAGATTTAAGGTGCAAACCTTTCAAAAATTTATGAAAAAAATGGGCAGTAATTGGAGCTTTAGAGAGTGTACTAATTTCTTGCAAACAGGCGGAGGTGAACCAAAGAAAAAATATGCTAATATACAAACAAGACATTGGGTATGTAAGATGCCTAAAATACCTGAATATAAAACTAAGGATGTGAAAAATGATGTCAAAATCCCTGCTCCATGGTCGGACAATTAAATTATTTGGCCCACCAGGGACTGGTAAAACTTATCAGTTATTAAATCGAATAAAATATTTTTTAAAGAAAGGTGTGCAACCTAACAGAATAGCATACTTTAGTTTTACAAATAAAGCCGTAGACGAGACCATAGACAGATTAAAAACCATAAATCAAAATTATGATGAAGAAACATTTCCATATTTTTCAACAATACATAGTTTTGCAAGGCAACAGTTTGCAGAAATACCAGTATTAGATCCTAATGAGGATATGTTTCAGTTTCATTCTGATTATGGAACAATAAAAATTAGAGCAGTAAAAGGTTTTGAAGAACAGAAAATTTTAAATAATTGGTCTTTAAGAGTGTATGACAAAGCACGAAACATGAAACAAGATCCAATAGATGCATATAAACAACAACAAAGAAAAGAAGTAAGACTTCCACAATTTATTTCAATTATTAGTGCTTATGAAAGTTTTAAAAATTATGAGTCTGAACCTGGAGTGTTCAAACAAGATAAACTTGATTTCACTGATATGATAAAAAAATTTATTGACGATGGCATAGTGCCTGATCTAGAGGTATTGATGGTAGATGAGGCCCAGGACTTAACACCTTTACAATGGGATCTTATTAGTAAATTAGCAAAGCAAACAAAAATTGTTTATTTAGCTGGTGACGATGATCAAGCTATTTATGAATGGAATGGTGCGGACGTAGATTTTTTTATACATTTTCCTGGTAAACATAAGATACTTAAAAAATCTAGACGAATACCAAAAACAGTGCATATGTTTTCTAAGTTATTAATGGCTCCAGCAAAAGGTTATAGAGTAGAAAAAATATTTGAGCCTAAAGATGATGAAGGCACAGTTACAACATATCCAGATATTAAAAAAATTACTTTTAACAACAAAGAAACTTACATGATTTTAACTAGAATAAGAGATGTAAAGGGTGAAGTAGAGAAGGATTTAAAAGCTATGGGTGTTTACTATCAAGATGTTCAGGGCGTTAAATCTTTTAAAGTTGAGCAATGGCAAGCCATAAATTCCTGGTCAAAGATTATGAATGGTGGTTCTATAACAAGAGAAGAGGCTTGTATTATGTATCATTATATACAAAAGATTGATCACGGTTTTAGAAGTGCAGATAGCTCCAAGTGGTCTTTTGCACATGAGAACCAGCCATTTAATTATGACGAATTACAATTACGTTGTGGTTTAAGAGAAGATAAAGGTACGTGGCAGGACATGTTTAGAATAAGATTTTCAAATAAAGAAAAAGAATACTTTATAAAGTGTATTAACAATGGTTTTAATTTAGATTTCAAATCTAATATTATTGTAGATACTATGCATGCAGTTAAAGGTGGTGAGGCTGACAATGTAATTTTATTAAGTAAAGCTAATTGGCCATCACATTACGAAAGAAAAAATTTATCTGAAAAGATAAAGGAGTGTAGGGTTTGGTATGTTGGTGCAACACGTGCTAAGAAAAATTTACATTTAGTAAATACACATCATAAATATCACTTCCCATTAGGATCAATATATAATATTTATAGGAGAAATTATGAGCATTACAAAGGATGATATGGAAAGTATCTTTCCACAAGATAAAGGGCCCAAGCATTACAAAAATTATAAAATACAACCTTATGAATTTATCTCTAAAAATGGTTTATCGTTTTTTCAAGGTGTATGTATTAAATACATTGTTAGATATACGATGAAGGACGGGATAAAAGATCTAGATAAAATTATTCATTACTGTGAGTTAGAGAAAAAAAGACTGAGAGATAAATGAGTCATCAATTAAATTTTATATTCCAAGAGGCAGACTGGGTGTGTCCATCAGAATATCCTGATTTAAGAAATGCAGATGCAATAGCCATAGATTTAGAAACAAAAGATCCTAATTTAAAAACACTTGGCCCAGGCTGGGCTAGATTTGATGGTCATGTGGTTGGTTTTGCCGTGGCAACTGCTGGTCAGCAATACTATTTTCCTATAGCTCATGACGCTGGTGGTAATATGGATGTAGGTATTACTTCCGCATACATAGAAGACATCTTAAAATTACCATGCCCAAAAATATTTCATAATGCAGCTTACGATTTAGGTTGGCTTACAGTTAACAATTTTAAAGTTAATGGGCCCATAATAGATACCATGATAGCTGCAGCCATAGTAGATGAGAATAGATGGTCTTATGCTCTTAATTCATTATCTAAAGATTATTTAGGTGAAATAAAGAATGAAACTTTTTTAAATGAAAAAGCCAAAGAGTGGGGCATAGATCCTAAACAAGATTTATGGAGGCTACCTGCTGGGTACGTAGGTTTTTATGCTGAGCAAGATGCTGCACTAACATATAAATTATGGCAACAGTTAAAACCAATAATATTAAAACAAAATTTACAGGATGTCTGGGACATGGAAATGGAGCTTCTTCCTATATTAATTAAAATGAGACAGAGAGGAATTAAGGTTGACTTAGAAAAAATACAAACTTTAAAAAAAGATTTTATACAAGACGAGAATAAAATATTACAAAGAATAAAAAAATTAACTGGTGAGAGTGTGGATATATGGGCCAATAGATCAGTTGCTAAGGCTTTTGATTATTTAGGTATTGACTATCCACTATCAGAAAAAGCGAAGGAGCCTAGTTTTACATCTAATTGGTTACAAAATTGTGAGCATGAGATAGCTAAATTAATAAGGAACGCTAGAGAAATAAATAAGTTTCACTCAACATTTTTAAATGCAATAGAAAGATATCAATATAAAGGTAGGATACATTCAGAAATACATCAGCTTAGATCTGATGGTGGAGGCACAGTATCTGGTAGACTAAGTTATTCTAATATGAATCTACAGCAAATACCTGCACGTAATAAAGAATACGGAGATAAAATTAGAAGTTTATTTTTACCGGACGAAGAAAAACAATGGGGTTCTTTTGATTACTCACAACAGGAACCACGGCTAGTGGCTCATTACGCTGCAAGTATTGATCAGGGTTTTACAGGTGCTAATGAATTTATAGAGGCATATCAAAACGAAGCTGCAGACTTTCATCAAATAGTTGCAGATATGGCAGGTATATCAAGATCCGCTGCTAAAACAATTAATCTTGGAATTTTTTATGGTATGGGAAAAAATAAATTATCAAGAGAGTTAGGTATTTCTAAAGTTGATGCAGAAAATTTATTAAGACAATACGATACTAGAGTTCCATTTGTAAAAAAATTAGCCACAGAAGTTATGAATAGTGCAAATAAATATGGATACATTAGAACCATAAAAGGCAGGAAATGTAGATTTGAAATGTGGGAACCAAATACATTTGGTATGCACCAGGCAATGAATTATGAAGAAGCAAAAGCACATTACGGAAATAATATAAAAAGGGCTTACACTTACAAAGCTCTTAATAGATTAATTCAAGGTAGTGCTGCGGATCAATCTAAGCAAGCCATGATTGATTGTTATAACAATGGCTACTTACCGCTGTTGCAAATTCATGATGAGTTGTGTTTTTCTATTTATAACGAGAAGGACACAAAAATAATAAAACAAAGCATGGAAAATTGTATTGACCATCTTAAAGTTCCATTTAAAGTAGATATTGCTTTAGGTAAAAGTTGGGGAGATGCAAAAGAATAGGAGAAAATATGATTATATTTGGTAAAACACCAAAGGACTGGAAAGCCTTAGAATTATACTACAGAGCTGAATGGATTATATTTGTAGTAGGTTTTGTATTAGGTGCAATAATATTTTAATGAAGTTTTTTACAATGGAGGATGTGGACTTGGCAAAGGAGCTAAAGCCATATCTTCCAAAAAAATTCTTAATTAAACAATTTGCATTCTGTAATTATAAATTAAGACGTGGCTGGAGTATGGGCAGGCTAATAGCCTACATAGAAAATACGAAAAATTTTACGTTAAAAAAATTTAACTAATCTTCTTTATTTCTTTGATCAATAACACTTTGTTCATTGATCTTAATTTTTAAATCTTTTAATTTAATATCGATCCATCGCATATCAGGTGTAACTCTACCCTGTTCTAGAGCCTGCGTTGCCCACTTCGACTCCAATTGCAACTTTTTCGATATCAACGCTTGCAGTGACATTTCTATCTATCTCCTCATACGTTATATGAAGTCCTTTATCTCTAAAGCCTTCATCTTTCGGTAAAATCTTTTTGGAGGTAATCATTTCCGCAAAGTTTTCAGCCGCATTATCAGCATCAGATCCTAAAGATATCCCATCAAAATATAGATTGCTATATCTTACTTGGAATCTATATGCTTTCATAATTATATCGTATCCGATCCCTTTACGCAATACAGTTGTGCTTGAATTACTGGTATACCAGCTTCCTTGTATTGGAGCACAATATCATCGAGTTTTGCAGGTGCAAGTCTCATACATTCGCTATGTTTATAATAAGTTCTTGGGTTTTCTTCGTGTGGATTACAGTCTATTGAAGTTTCAGTCATAATACAAACAAATGCAACCATAAAAAATTCTGCCATGATAAGGCAGATTATCATTAACAGTTATTAATAGATAGAATCAGCTATTGTCTTTTTTCATAGACTCTTTGCCGCTCTCATCATGGTAGATAATCCATAGATCTTTACCATCAAAATAATAACCACTAATCATTTTCTTTTTTTTCCTCATGTTCAGTGATTCTATTTATTATAAAGAAAGCTGCAACAGCTATTATTAAAATTAATATTGATCCAGCGAGTAACATTCCTAGTCCGTATTGGGGTGTCATAATTTATGGTGGTGGGCCCGAAGGCCCAGCCACTTACCTTTTCATCTCCTTACCCTCTTTTAACATCTGATCACGTTGCTTAGAATGAGCGATGCCGTTTTTCTTAGCGACTTTAGAAACTTCTGAGTCAACGAGTTTTGCAATCATTGCCCCAGGCTTTCTATAACCGTGCTTACAAAGAGCTCGGAGGATGTGGTAACTGTCAGTATCAACTGCAACAGATTTCCACTTGTTGATGTCCATTACCCCTCCTATTTTTTCTTCTTCGAGTATTGGTTATGACCAGCTTCTCTAGCAGCTCTTAGTCTATCGGTAACTTCGATGTAGGCCCTATCCTCTACCCATCTAACAAGTTTAATCTTTTTAAACTTTCTGCCAGATAAGTAACTATTGTAAACAGACTCAAAAACTTTGATGTAACTCATTCTATCTGTTGCACCTAAAATTTTAGATCCGTTAACTTTTAATGCATGGATAAATCTTTTAAACTCAAACTCTGGATGTTTAAAAAATATTAAGAATGCATTTAGGAAGGCACGACTTTTGGCTTGCTTACCTAACAACCTAATTAGTTTTAAGTAAGACTCACCAACTTCGTTAGCCCAAGATAGAGCCGACAATCTGTAAGATCCTAATTTAAGATCTTCAAAAATATCTGATGCTCTATTCACACGTTTTTGTCCTACGATCACAGCAACGTCTGGATTAAAATTATATTGCTTAATTAAAAATTTAAGCAACTGATAATCTTTTTTTCCACGCTGAGCATAAAAGTCTATGTAATTAATCGTAGACCATTTAACACTGTTAGTGTTAGCTCTAGCTGTATCGAGGTCTTCACTAAATTTACCGATGTAATACTTGACCGGCAAATTTAATTGCTTACGTGCCTCTAGTCTATGTTGACCGTCCAATACAAACATTTCACGATCAACAATTATTGGTATGTCTAGATCCTGCTCACTTATAGCTTTCACTAAACGTTTTACATGATTAGGATCAACATCTCTGTTTCCTCTAATCTTTTTAAAAACAGAATAGTCTTTAGTTACATATACTGAACCTTTGACTTCTGTTCCGTTTTTTTTAATAACCATATTTTCCTCCTATGGGTTAGATGGTTAGTTTAATTTAGACTCAGCTAATGCTGAATCTTTATCTTCCTGATCCTGCCGGGCCTCCAACTCATCGTACACTAGCATCGTTGCCAGGTACTCAGACAATGGTTTGAACTCAGTAGAACCAATTATGATTTTTAAAGAACACAATCTTGATACAGCATCTTTAAAAGTTGTATCGTCTTCATGTGTTGGGTTACCCCTGCAATCATGAGTATGGATCTTTGATAGTATCTCTTGAACACTATCATTGAAATCATTCCATACATCAGAACTACACTTAAAAAACATGATTCGATTTATATATTATTATATCCCATTGTCAAACATTAAATTTTATATATTGACATAAATCATATTATGGGCTTAAATGGGACAGATTTAATTTTAACCAAAAGGAGGACATATGTTAAATCAATTAAGAAAAAGCAGATTAAGTGTTAGAGACAATAAAATAATCTGTAACGCACATTCTGTTAAATCGTTAAAGTCACAATACGATAAAAGTTGGAATGGACTTAAACCAGTCTTGGAGGAACTAAGGGTTAAAAAAAATGTTAACCAATTAGTTGGAGATGTAAACGATGGTTTAGGTTTAAGAGGGTTTTTATTCGTACCTAAAACCAGGAAGTTTTTTGATCAAAAAAAGTTTGCAGAAGATAATCCTGTACTTTACGAAAAATATATGAAAGAAATGACATATTACGAGAATAAACCAATCTCGTAATCCAATGTAGTAGGTAGGCGATCTCTTAATGCTTCGGATTGCCTACCTAAATTTTTTAAGCTATTATACAGCATGCCAGCACCATTAGCAGGAATAGTACCAATATTAATGAACTCAGCACGTGGTTTAAAAATTTTACGTGACCTGGGTATAGCTGTTACATCAATACCAGCTATTGAAAAAACAATAAATGCAATTCCAGAAGAAAAACAAAAACAATTAGTAGAATTAATTGTACAGGGCCCAGCGTATGATTTTGTAAACGAACAAGTATTTAGAAATGTAAAAGATACACCATCTGGAACTGTAATAGGCCCTGACGCTGATGAAATAGAAAAACAAAAAGAACAAATACAAAAAGATTTAAAACCACCTAAAGCGGGTGAGCCACCATCAATTGAACCACTTATAACTTTACCACCGGAGCCAATGGAAACTAAGGAAGAGTTTCCTGCAGAGGAAGATGATAAACCATTAATAGAAACTTTCCCAGCAGGCACGGAACAAGGCCCAGTAATTTTTACAATGGATGATCCAAGACAAATTAAAACAACAGGTCAATACGTTGGATTACCAGAAGGCACAGATACAAAAGAAAAGTTACAAGAAATTAGAGATGAGGCATACAAACAATTTGATAGTGGTAAAGAAGGACGTTACTGGTACAGAGATAGTGCAAAAACTATTTTAGACTCAGTTGGTGGTAACGTAGCTGAAGCAGATAAGATTGCACAATTGATTGGAGTCTTTAGTGCCGGGTCACCTGTAGGAACAGATTTAAATTATGCATTACAAGCGTATGCAGCTCACAAGAGAGGTGAGGATATATTTACTGGAAGATTCCCAACAGCACAAAGTCAAAAAGCAAAAACTATTTTAGAAGGTGGCACATGGGAAGGTAG
>MDSY01017730.1_pt1 | contig 18382 bp, 21 predicted proteins | sample 811131 | NCBI WGS metagenome assembly MDSY01 (sample SAMN05326643, study PRJNA326480) | marine metagenome | isolation source: seawater | place: Atlantic Ocean: South West | collected 2010
AAAGCAGTTGTTGGCCTTCTTTCAGGGCATGGAAGTAGAAGGCATTGGTCCAGGAACGATCACGAAGTTTGTGGATCAAGGATATGATACCATAGAAAAAATAGTAGGTATGACTACGGAGGATATAAAACAGTTGGATGGATTTCACGATAAATCCGCGACAAAGGTGCGTACGAGTATCCATCAACAACTTAAACACGTGTCTCTTGCCACCTTGTTAGGGAAAACCACGATATTTGGACGTGGGTTTGGACAAAAACGCATAGAAATGATCTTAGATCATTATCCTAGTATATTTGCAGAAGAAACGCCTACTCGTACGGTACTTCAAGAAAAAATTGCCAGTCTTTCAGGGTTTTCCACAAAAACAGCATCCGCATTTGTAGACAATATCTATCGCGTACGACCATTCTTAGATTCGGTTCATCGCCCCTATAGCGAGACAATCACTCCTTCTACGGTTAAGCAACACAAGTTCACCGGAAAAAAGGTGGCGTTTTCCGGCATTCGGGATAAACATCTTGTAGCACAAATGGCGAATTATGGAATTCAAGTCACGGAGCAAATAACAAAAGAGATCGCATTGCTTATAGTAAAAGATAAAACAGATATTACAAGCAAAGTAGAGAAAGCAGTTCGATATAACATTCCAATAGTAACGATAGATGAGTTTATATTATAGCAAACTCCTGTATACAGCTAGTTTGATTCGTTCAACGGTGGTTACTTTTGAAAATTTAGTCCCAAGTATATTTTCATTATATTTTGACAGTATCTCACTATATTCATCGAGCGCATATTTCGGATTCTCTTGTTTCCACTGTTTAAATAACTTAAACAGTTTAAACTGTATCACATCAACAAACATTTCAAATTGTTTATTCTCGCTAATAGACCATTTGTTTAGTTGATATACATACAGTTGATTTTTTTTACTATGATTGATCTGTATAGGTGGATCAAGAGATTGTTCTATTAATGCACAGAGTATAATAGACATTCCCTGAATATATCCTTGGGATAATACATGCTCTAGATGTTCACGTGTAGGTTCAAGACTTTTTACCCAGTCTATAAAAGAAATGTTTGGCGTATGAAATGTAGGAGGAGATGGTTTTTGATGTTTTAGTTCTTTTGCTTCTAACACACTCATCTTAGTTTCTAGTGCGATAATTCTATCTAAAAGCATGGATAGACTAACCGATTCTCCGTTAGAGGACATTATACTTATGCATGAGGATTTGTTGTTTATATTTCAATTTATTAAAATACAATATTAGTATACTATAAATGGCGTATAATTCAACCACTTGCTATATCTGTAATGTGCAAAAATGCAAAACAACCAATTGCGTGGAAAAAAAATACGTATTTAAACAAATCAACGGTGAAGTACGTCAATCTAGTTCTCAAAGATTGATTGGTTTAGGTGCATCTCAAGTGGGAAGATACTATTGTGATAAATGTGCCTCTCTAGAATGGAAACAATCCAGTGACCGTGAATATGCAGCAGGTTCTGGAATACATATGGGAATGAAATTAGGAAGACCTGGTTCGGGTGTAACAGAACCTACAGGGGGCGGAGTAGATGTAAAACACGGCAGTTATCAGCGTAGATTACGTAAATTACAAGCAAAAGTATTATCTAGTTAATATAAAAGATGTCGTTTCTCGGTAACATAGGTACTAATAGGATGAATCGAGTAAAAATACTTCAACAAGAAAAACTACGTAATCTAGAAATACGCAAATCAGGTCACAGTTCTGTTGCATCAAAACAAACAACGAAAACTCCAGTGCAACCTACAACTACATTAAACTATACAAAATGCCCTTATTGCAATCAACAAGTGTTAAGTACCAATATCCAACACCATATTGGTTATTGTAAGGATGCATTTAAACCAAGAACAAAAGGCAATTGTACGGCGTGTGAAAAATTTAGGCAAAAATAAAGTATGGCCTTTACGAGAATAAATTATTATCATCTTGCCATCTTTTATCTATGGGCAGTGTTGTACGATATGATTTTTCCGTAATCGTTTTTAAATATGTATTCATATCAATGCCACCTCTCGTACTGGTACCAAAGGTATTATTTCCACCACCTCTCGTCTTGGGACCAAAGGTATCACTTTTTCCACCCGAAAAGGCATTTCTATTACCCTCGACCAAAGGTTGTTGAAATATAACATATACACTTACAATTATAACAGTAACAAAAATAGATCGTGTAAGTGATTTACGCGGGGATAATCTTAAGTCATATCTAAAAAATATAAAAAAAATACTAGTTAGTAATACTACATGCATTATCATAACTAGCATACACGTAATTATATATAGCTTAGTTATTTTTTCTTCTTCTTTTTCATTTTCTTTTTACTATCCTGTTCGACCTCCTCCTCCTCGTCTTCGTCTTCGTCTTCGTCATCGTCCTCGTCTTCGTCTTCGTCTTCGTCCTCGTCTTCTTCCTCCTCTTCGCCATCGTCATCGTCTTCGTCTTCTTCCTCCTCTTCGCCATCGTCATCGTCTTCGTCTTCGTCCTCGTCATCGGCGCCGCCGCCGCTGGAATTTTCCATTCCTTCCTTCTTTTTCTTTTTCTTCTTTTTCTTCTTTTTTTTCTTTTTCTTCTTTTTCTTCTTTTTACTATCGTCTTCATCGTCGGAATCATCTGCCGCCATCTCAGACTTATCGGCAAAATTAGCCGGGGTGTCGTAATAATTACTAGGTGATCCTACTACTGCCCCTTCTCTATATGGAAAGACTACATATAGTACACCAATCACAATACTAAACAAGATGGCATTATAGAAGGAGATTTTCTCTGATAGTCCTAAATCATATCGTAAACATAAATAAAATAAGAAAAACAATACAAATAATTGTACAAAAAGTATCATTGTATAAATAATTATATAAAAGTTATTTAAAATTCTTGAAAAGATACGCTATTATGATATACCATCCAATCATCAGGCACTTTTTTAGTTCCTCCGTCATAAGCAACCGCTAAATGATTGTCTAGCAACCATTGATTTACACTTTTATCCTGATAATAGACATCCGCCAACAATCGCCCGTATTTTTCCATACTTATATGTTTAAAATGAACCGTGTTACCCAACAACAAATCACTTACCTTTTGTTTTGCTATCTGTGAACATTGCTTTTCAATCGTATTTTTAGTTTTTAGTTCTGGACAATCTAAACCATTTAACCGCACGGAGATTTTATAGAGTGCCGACTCTTCATAAGGCAATCTAAATTGTACGGTAATGGTATCTCCATCATACACTTTAATGACTTTACCAGAGGTTATAGGGATTACAAATGGCACTGGTGTTTCTTCCTCGTCTTTATCTTTGTTATCTTCTCGAGGTATGCGAACGCGTCGTATGGGATATAGTAAACTACAAAATATGCAAGCAGTCATTTATGATTTCTTTTTTATTTTAAAAAATAGATTCAATTTATTGTATTTGGTATATATAAATGGGTGTAACCAAAAAAGTAAATAGTTTGTTACAACCAGTTGAAAAAAAAATTCAAAATCATTTGGTTCAAATGAATGTTTCTTGTCATAGACTTATTTTATTTGATTCCATATTATGGGTATTATTTATAATTTATTATATTGGTCACTTTTTCTATAGCAAACAATTTAAGCAATTTCAAGAAGAACACAAGGAATATGAAAAACTCGTAAATGAAAAAGATATGATTATTCTTGTATTTTTTTGTTTAGCAGCATTACTATACCTCCATTTTTTTGTATTATCTAAAAATTGAAAGTTAACTATAATTTAATCAAGTATTAACATATGACCGAATCGCCTATTCTTATGACTACACGTTACAATCAAGAGACATGGCTTCAATATAAAAAATGGCGAGAAAAATTCAGACTAAAAAACTCCTATTATTATAGTTGCCCCTTACCTATATCAGAGTCAATCCCTATAGGTTCCCGGCTCTTTATCCTAGAAATGCATAATACATTCAACAAATTAATGGGAATGGGTGTCATTGATTTAAAACCTCAAGATTCTCATATACATTACAAAATATATGATAATGATACGTTTAATCGGTATCATTATCATTCCAAAGTGTATATTTCACGAGACGATCTATCTAAGCATACCCTACTTTTACCTAATGGGATATGGTTATCTTTACTAGAACTATTAGAATTAATTTGTTTTAAAGGTAAGCGACATTCAAAACGTCACATGACGATTGCTAGAATTCCTAGTATTTATTTTCAAGGCTCTATTATGAAAAAAGTAATGAAGTATTTAAGTAAACTTGTAGAGGAAAAAAATATATGAAAATAATAACTAATAATTCTATATGAGCAAAAGTGAACATGATAACTTTGATTTAGATATGAACCATTATAGTGTACACGATTTATTAGAACTTTTTTCATTAGATTCAACCGCATCCTCAGATACAATACACAAACAAACGCAACAATATATTGATAATGCAACCAAATATAATCACATAGCCTTAAAACAATTTTATATAGAAGCACAACATAAACTATTACATAGTTATACAAAAGAAAATGCCCATCATGCAGTTAATACTAACTATAGTAAGCATTCAGAAACAACCGAAAATGTTGGGAATCTATATAATGTCAATTCATTGGAAAAGTCCGGACCTGATTTTACCCATCAAAAAAATACTACCGTAAATCAAGTTGATTATTATAAAGGAGATAAAAATCCGATATTTAAAAACACCTATCACTCTATCGTAAATATTGATAGCGCGTTTAGAGAAGAAATTTCTACTAGTCAATCCTTAAATACTACCAGTTTTAAATCTACACTTACATTTGCCTTAGCAAATGTAATCGAATATAGTGTTTATAGTATTGAATTACCGTATGCTTGGTATAATTTTTCTAGTAGTTATGGAAATACTAGTCTAATTATAAATCATACAATAATTACTATATCGGACGGTAATTATACAACAACAGATTTAGTAAGCACCATAAATACAGAACTATCTGATAATGGATTTTCCGATGTAACCTTAACTTTAAATAGCACTACAAATAAAATTACAATTACGAATAGCAGTACTACTACAGACTATTCTATTACATTTTATGACATAACTGATCCTATTTTTATAAATAGTTTAAACGATCTCCATTTAGGGATTAATCTTGGATTTACGTTAAATAAGTCGATTACTGTTTCAGCAAATAGCAGTCTTACTGCTACAGCTACTATTTATATTTATGGTAGTAAATATTTATTGCTTAAAATCAATGATTATTCCTTAAATCGTTCATCCAGCGGTATTATTGGTACCATGTTTAAAGACAATAAATGCGATTATCCTAGTTATTTATCAAGAGATTTACCTACTACTAGTATCGGCAACAATTCAAATAGCGTAAATGTAGTTAATGACTCATTGCCTAAGCGTCTTACTCAAGCAAAAGCATATACAATAAATGCTATCTTAGATGGTCGAAGCAGTAATACAAATACAAATGCTTCTGCTTTGGATATGTCATCAGATATTATGATGAAAATACCTATACCAGATCAAACCGCCGTGTTAACTCATCCTAACAAAAGTTATGGAGAAACCGGTGGATTTTTATCCAACTATAAACGAGAATTTTTTGGTAAAGTCAATATATTTAAACTACACACGGAATTACTCGATGATAAAGGTCGAATCATAAATTTAAATGGACAAAATTGGTCTTATACGCTTCTTGTAAAACATCTTTATCAACTCTAAAATTGTATACTTAATCCTAATTGACTGTACAATTCTACTATATAACTTTGCTGTTCATGTACTTGCTTTAATTGTTCGGCACGATGCTTGTCTATGATGTTTTTTTGCTTATTGTAGTTTCTCTTTAATTTCTTACCCAACGCTTTAAACATAGTTACAGCTGTTTCCAATTTTGTATCTAATGTTTCCTGACGTAAAACAATATGAAATAACTTAAATGCTAACTTTATATGGTGCATTTGATTGCGTGTATGATGTAAGTAAACCACTGGTTTGCCTCCTACAAATTCCATATGAAAATCTTCTTTACCACATATTCCAGAGTCCAAACTAATCATGACACCACATTGAACATCTTTATTTGTTTCTAATTGCATGTCCCTATGAAATTTTTCTATCTCCACCAAAGGGACGTTTTTTTGATATTGTTTTGCTTCAACCATCATCATACATTCCTCATTATGTAGTATAAAATCTCCTCTAGCATCCGTTAAATGTGTATCCTCAACTTGAAGTTTAGGAAACAACAAGTTAAGTTGATGATACGTATACTCTTCGCCTATTTGCCCTTTTACACTGGAATTTTCTGAAACCGTCATATACTTTAACACCTTATCTCGCTCTTGTTGAAGTTTATCTTCATATGTAGCACGTAAAGCATCCATTTTTTCATCCAACGTGTTTTGATGCTGTTTAGTCAATGTCATGCAAACACTATCCAACTGTTCTTGCAATGTTTTACATTTAGTATGTAACTCCTCCATCTCTAGGTTATATTTCGCCATGGTTCGCTGTTTAACCTCTTGCGTTATCTGCCCAAGTTCTTCTACATGAGTTGTCGTAAGACGATCCATTTGTTTAGCTTGTTGTGTTAGTTTTTCTTGCAAATCAGAGACTTGTTGATGATAATCAGATTTGTCCCACCCTGATATCATTTGTTTACAATCTTGATATAGTGTATATCCCAAATAAATCATTTTACTTTTAATATCCGGTGTTTCTTTTAAAAAAGACGTTAGTATAGAATTATCTTCTATTTGTAACTGTACATCTATAGTACTCATCAATTATTTATTCTAATAAATAATATTTATATTGTTATACTATATCTATGTGCGGGATTGTTGCTGGCATTTCGGTAAATTGTTACATAAAATTGCTACAATGCTTATATCAAATCCAAAATAGAGGGTACGATTCTGCGGGTATTTCAACTATTGAAAATAATCAATATTACACTGATAAATTTGTATCTACAGAACAAGTTTCTGCTTTAGAGAAATTAAAAGACAATAAACACCTACATCAAGGACATACGATAGGCATAGGGCATACGCGCTGGGCTACGCACGGACCCAAGACGGACGCTAATTCCCATCCGCATGTAAGCAGTGATGGTAAGATTAGTCTAGTACACAATGGTATCATTGAAAATTATCAAATCTTAAAAGAGTTTTTAATAGAAAAAAACTTTCAGTTTAAAAGTGAAACCGATACTGAAGTGATTAGTAATCTATTAGCGTATCATTATGGACAATATGTAAACATAGACGAAGATTACAGCGAAGGGAGTTATCGTATTTTTATGCAAAAAGCAATTGAAAAAACGATTCAACAATTAGAAGGGACCTGGGGATTGGCTATTTTAAATGTAGACACTCCTAATACCTTATATTGCACACGTGTTGGTAGTCCGCTTTTAATAGGTAAAAGCGGATCTAAGGTAATGGTTACCTCTGAACAAAGTGGTTTTAATAATGAAGTAAGTAAATATATGATACTTGAAAACAATGATATTTGCACTATAGGTAGAAATGGTTTTGATATTCATATTCAATCTAATTTTCATTACACCTTACACAAAGTAATTGGATCTCAAAAAGTGTTTTCACCTCAACCTTATCCCCATTGGACCCTTAAAGAAATCCACGAACAAGTGGATGCCGTATTACACGCCACGAAACTGGGATCTCGCATATTATCCAATGATACCGTACGACTGGGCGGATTACAAAGCAACAAAGAACTATTACTACAATTAGATCATATAATACTATTAGGTTGTGGCACTTCATATCATTCTGGTTTAATTTGCATGCGAATGCTCAAACAATTGGAACTATTTACTTCTGTTCAATTGTTTGATGGAGCGGATTTTTCTAGTGTAGATATACCTACTACCGGCAAGAGCGGCGCAATTCTTATTAGTCAGTCCGGTGAAACCAAAGATTTACATCGCTGCATTAAGATTTGTCGGGCTCACAGCATATTTACCATTGGTGTGGTGAATGTGGTAGATAGTTTAATCGCACGTGAAGTAGATTGTGGTTGCTACTTGCATGCTGGACGTGAAGTGGGCGTGGCGTCTACCAAGGCGTTTACATCACAGGTCATTGTGCTTACCTTAATAAGCATATGGTTTGCTCTAGAAAAAAATAAATCATTGATAGAACGTAAACAAATGATTTATGATTTACGAAAATTACATGAAGATATACAAACGACCATAGACACTAGCAACGAAAACATAGAAAGTTTGCTCGCGATATTTCAAGATCAAACCAGTTGTTTTGTTTTAGGCAAAGACATGGGGGAATCGGTGGCGAGAGAAGGTGCTTTAAAAATCAAAGAAATATCCTATATTCACGCCGAAGGGTATTCTACTTCTAGTTTAAAACACGGGCCATTTGCATTATTACAACAAGGTTTTCCTGTAATCATACTTGCACCGGAAAATAAATGGTATGCAAAATCGGAAAATGCCTATGAAGAAATTAAGTCTCGCCATGCTTCTATTGTTTTTATTACCGACAAACCACAACAAAATAAAGAAAATGTTATTTATATACCTAATAACGAGACATTTGCTGATCTATTATGCATTATCCCCATGCAACTTTTAGCCTATCACTTATCCGTATCCAAAAACATCAATCCTGATATGCCTCGAAATCTCGCCAAAGTGGTTACCGTAGAGTAAAATATAATTTTATATAATAGAGTCAATTAAAAAAATATATTTTTCACAATCTATATTTTGACAACAATGTATTTTAAAATATTTTAAACAATTATTTAATAGTAGTGAGTACCATATACTTTCTCTATTTACATCTTTTATTGTATTTTTTATTATATTAGGATAAATACTAAACAATACATTTAATTTTTTAGATGCGTCATTAAGCGATTTGTAATCTATTAATTTATCATGAAGAGGTATACACAAACAGTATGTATTAACATTATATCTATTACCATATATAGCTACATTTGGATATCTAAATCCAGTTTCACATAATTCAATATAAGATGTATTTTCTTTCATAAATGATATATGAACATGACTACTGCCACAAGCGGCAATGACATGATTATAACGATAAATTAAATTTATTTGTTCTTTTATAGATAAATTTTCCATGTAGCAAATGTTTACTTTATAATTATGTTTATTTAAATGTTCAATTAGTTTATTTAAATTTAATAATTGTCTTATTTTTTTTCTATTAACAATTAAAATTTCATTTTCTATTGTTTTTGAAGTATCAATTATAAAATAGTCTAGTAACTTTTTTCTCATTTTTAAACCATAATATTTATTTATATCATTACATATTCTTCCATTATATAGATAGTTATTAGGTACGTCAATATTTAATTGTGAATGCGACAAATATAATTTATTCTTACATGTATTTATTTTACTACCCATTACTATACCAATATCAATACAATTATGTAAAGGTTTTTCAGTAATAATATTTTTAAATAATGCTAAATAAAAATCTTCTATAAAAGTATTATTTTTTTTAAGATTATTAAAATTAGAAATATGTATATTATTTATTGTACAACTATACTTTTCCTCCAGATAACATCCTATTTTATATAACATAAATAGATGATCTAAGAAAAAATGTCCAAATACATTGTAATATGGTATTATAATTTTATCAGGTACAGTAATAGATATAGTTATATTTTTCATTTATACTCTAATTATTTAATTTTCCCGCAAATAGAACAAAAATAATATCCTCGCTCATAAATCGCTGGTGATTCATATTCCCACCGATGACAACAATTATCTACTATTTCCTGCTCAATACTAGATAATTCTATTTCTAATTGCTTTATTTGTTGTTTATGATGGTTTATCTTATCTATTTTTTCTTGAAAACACTGCTTTAAACTATCAATTCGTGTACTTGATTTTTCTAGTTCATTCATTAACCTATATAACGATATTTATTTATATATATTTCCACATACTAAATCGTACCAGGGATTTTGTTTCCTCTATATCAAACATACTTGGTCCTTCTATATGCAATCTTACTATATCCTCAGTACCGGATGGTCTTATAAATACCCGACATCCGCTTTTCATGATATCATCCAATTGGAATTGTAGATCCAATGGACTAATCAACCGACTTTGATCTTGATTGGTTTTAAAGATATCCTTGTTTTTTACAACCATTTTATACGTTTGCGCTGGCAACTTCTCAAATAAACCATACCATTGCTTTGGCGAGATATCTAATTCCTGCAACACATAACAAATGGCAAATACATCCGCCACACCATCTCCTATCAATGGATTTATAAACTGAGATAAATCCTCATCCATATAGGGTTCTTTTAATAACACTGTTCCGTGTCCATTACTCTCAAAATAAATTCCTATATCGTATTCTTCCGCGGCGCGATGAAGATGTTTTACTCCGGTTGCCGTACACCGTGTTTCAAACCCTAAACTATGAATAAACGACAAAAAGCGAGAATTGGCGTAACCTGTATGGACTACCCCAACTCGCAACCCTGACGTATTGACTCGTTTGTAAAAATAATAGGCAAATAATGCACTAATATAATCCCCATCCAATAACCTAAACAAACCATTCTCGCTATAATAACACACGATACGGTCCGCATCTCCATCCAATGAAGCGTGCAAGACATGGTCCATCATGCAAAACGTAGAATCGCCATGACTAACCACAAAATCCGACCCACATTTATGATTTAAAACGCTAGCTTGCGTGGTATCCGTATGATGCAATATAATATTGTTTTGCAGATCATGCTTATCTACTATATCACGCATGCGTAATGCACCAACACCGTTAGCGCAATCAACGACTACGTGAGGATATTCTAACTCAGGTATTTGCGAGAAATAGGCAGTTAAATAAGGAGCAGTTCTAGGATAAGTATGACGATACGTTTCATGATGTAGTTCAGGGGTTGTCACTAAACCTAAATCAACTATAGTTGAATCTTCATCCGCGGCGTGTATACCACGAATAATAAGTTGTTTGATTTCTTCACTGGTTTCTCTTGTATCCATGCCAATTACGAGGGTAGATTTTCGCAGTAAACATTTATAAGCAATCTTTTTTTCAACAGATTCAACCATAAACAATTCATCATCAGGAGATAACATGGTACCATCGTAATACATTAGTTTTACCCCATTGTCAGTATATGGATTATGGGAGGCTGTAATCATGATACCGATTGGTTTTTGCTGTTGATGAGAAAGGACAGCGCATGTTTGACCAATGTTATACGCAATACCAATGATAACTTGTGCTTGATATCTAAAACCAGCGGTACCATAACTGAGTTGCATCTATATAGTTATAAGTCATATAATTTTAAATCCCATTATATATATGAAAGACATAGAACATATATATGTAATAAATTTAGATAAAGACACAGAAAGATTACAACATTTTAAAGATGAAGTAGGTGACGCCTTTACTTATACTAGAATTAAAGGTGTTGAACCACTAAAGAGAAATAAAAAATTAAGAATAGGACAATTAGGGTGTTTAAATAGTCATATACTAATTCTAGAAGATGCTATAAAACATAATTATAAAAACATTTTAATATTTGAGGATGATATTATAGTTAAGGACAACTGGGATAACATTAAAACCGCTATAAATGATTTACAATATTTAAAACCTAATCTACTTTATTTAGGGTGTTCTCAACACAAATGGAAAGGTGTAAGAACCCCGGGTGGTAAAAAAGAAGATGTCGAAATAAAAGATAATTATTATCATAGTTTACAATCTTTCGGATCATTTGCAGTAATAATAAACAACTCTATTTATGAAATATTATTAAATATGTATAATAAAAAAGAAAAACCAGTAGACAATTATTTAATGGACTATCAAAAAGAAAATAAAAATAAATGTATTGTTATGTATCCTAATAAAGTTATTGCGGATGTTACTTCTAGTAATACCGGTAAACCAAGAGATCAAAATAAAATGGCAAAACAATTTAGATGGATTTAGCAAAATTCCACGCATCTTTACAAATATCTTCCAATGATTTCTCTGCTTTCCAACCTAACGCACGTTCTATTTTACTAGCATCGCAATACACTATATCTCGATCACCCTCTCTCCTTTTTGTTTTTGTAAAGGGTACTTGAACTTGATTGACCTGTTGAAAGGTTTCAACCAATTCTAATACACTTGTTCCTACACCAGTGCCTACATTATACACTTGAAATCCTCCTTGAGTTTCTCGCAAACTACATACGTGTGCTTTCGCGAGATCGCATACATGGATAAAATCACGTATACAAGTACCATCAGGCGTTTGATAATCTCCACCAAATATAGTTAATTCACGGTATGCTTCTCCCGGATCATTTTGAGTATTATGTTTAGCAGCTACACGAATAATGTATGGCATAAGATTTGTAGGAATACCATTTGGATTTTCCCCTAAAAGACCCGATGGATGCGCTCCAACTGGATTAAAATACCGTAAACAAGTGCATTGAAATAGAGGATGGGCATTGCATACATCTTGAAGAATTGTTTCTGCCATGTATTTGGTTTGTCCATAGGGACTGGTAATTCCGATTCCCGGTGGTGCAGTTTCGTTTAAAGGCGCGATTGCATTACCATACACCGTAGCAGAACTAGAAAAAACAAAATGATTAACGTTGTTTTTCAAACATAAGTTAAGGATAGTAATAAGACCCGTAATGTTATTATGATAATAGTCTAATGGTTTTTGTAAGGATTCATTGACCGCTTTATAAGCAGCAAAATGAATCACACTATCAATATCATGCTTCGTAAAAATCTCTTGCATTTTATCAGTATCTAGAATATCAGTTTGATAGAAAATCACATCACAAGTAGCGAGACGTTGTATTTTAAAAAACACATCTAGATTAGAATTGGATAGATTATCTACCAAAATAATAGGTTTTTCTTGTTGAGAAAGTTCAACTGCGGTATGAGAACCTATAAATCCAAGTCCTCCGGTGAGAAGAGTATAATTATTTGACATTATATTAAATATTATATTATTTTATATGGTTTTTTATACATTAATATGTTTTGGAACAAGACCTGAATATATAAAAGTTAAATCATTAATAGATAATTTACAAAATATAAAAACTTGTTTTACAGGACAACATGAAGATTTATTGAAAGATATTAATGTTGATTATAAATTATCAATGAATAAAGAATTATCAGAAAATAGATTAAATAATATATTTTCAAATATTTTATCTTACAATATTTTTGATGATATAGAATATGTAATGGTACAAGGTGATACTTCTACTGCATGTGCTATAGCTTTATCTGCGTTTAATCATGGAAAAAAAATTATTCATTTAGAAGCGGGATTAAGAAGTGGTAATTTGAAAGATCCATATCCTGAAGAAATGAATAGACAAGTAATTGGTAGATTAGCAGATATTCATTTATGTCCAACTGAATTTAATAAACAAAATTTAATAAAAGAAAATGTATCTGGAAAAATCTATGTAGTTGGTAATACAGGCTTAGATAACATATCAAAAGAGGGTTGTGAATACAATAATAAAGTATTAATAACTATGCATAGAAGAGATAATCATCATAATATGGATAAATGGTTTGAAGAGTTAGAAAATATAGCAAATAAATATTCTGATATTGAATTTATGATACCATTACATCCAAATCCAAATGTGCAAAAACATAAACATATTTTTAAAAAAGTTAAAGTAGTTGAACCTATGAATCATAATGATTTAATAGAATATGTAAAAAAATGTAAATTTGTAATTAGTGATAGTGGTGGATTACAAGAAGAATGTAGTTATTTAAATAAAAAAATTATTGTATGTAGAAAAACAACAGAAAGACCAGAAAGCATTGGAACTCATAGTTTTATGTGTGGTGAACCTGAAGAATTAGAAAATTTGGTGGATAAGATTAATGAAGATTATGAAGTAGATGCTGAGTGTCCATATGGTGATGGTAAAAGTTGGGAAAAAATCATTAATTTTTTCTAAATTTAAAATTAATAAAATATATATTATATAAATAATATATATATGTTTCAAGTTAAGAAAGAAAATATAAATACTCCTCCTCCTAATTTTGAAAGAATGTATTTACAAAATAAAGATAATAATGGAAAAAATAAATTTTTTAATTTAAATTCTAGAAATATTTCTATACACACATTTGAACCTATAAATGATAAATTTGCAATAAACTGTATAAATTCTCATAGATATAAAGGATCTCTTAATTGTCCTGTAACTGTTAATTTTAAATTAGATTTTTTAGATTTTAAAGATAATGAGTGTGGTGATGTTTATAAAGAATTTCCATTACTTCATTTATATTTACATAATATAAATAGTCTATTTATATCAAAAGATAATAATAATTTAAAAATACATAATAATATTATTAATGTTATTAATTTAAAAGCACGCCCGGATAGAATGGAAAATATATTAAAATATAATTTTACAAGGTTTAGAATCAATAGATTTGATGCATTTCAAGCTAGACAAGGGTTAGGATGGGAAGGGTGTGCTAGAAGTCATGTTAATCTAATAATTGAAGCTAAAGAAAAAAATCTCCCATATGTAATTGTAGCTGAGGATGACTTCATTAATACAATAAATTTAAAAGATTGGGAAGATAGATTTTACTCAATTCTGTCATGGTTACAAAATAATAATGATTGGGAAATTTTTAATGGATTACCAACTGGATTGCTTGTGGATTCAGCGACAAAAATCTTAAACAGAGATTTAGGAATAATAAATATGATTGGCGGATTTAATACACATTTTATAATTTATAATAATACGAGTTATGATAAAGTTATAGAATGGTACGATTATTATGATCCAGAAGGTCTAAGATTTCAAAATAAATTCCCTGATATTAAAAATCGTTCATTTGTTGAAAACCATCTTTTAGCTATTGATGTTTATTTAAGTAATAATTTTAAAATGATAACAACTATCCCTCACCTAACATGTTCAAATATCGATGATAGTGATATTGTTGGATGCCATACAGATAAAGCATTGAATGATAAACAATCTAAAGCACATTTTGAATATCAATCTCAGAAACTAGCTCACTTTTATGATTCTTATAAATTTCTATTAAAAACGCAATTATTATTTGGTAACAGATTATATGATGAAAACAGTGATGTAACATTTGTATGTACTTCTTGTAATAGATGGACTTATTTATATAATACTTTATCTTCCTTTATGAAATTTAATAGCCATCCTGTTAAAAATATAATTATTACAGAAGATTCTGGTAATAATAAAATGGCAGAAAGAATTAAAGAGTATTTCCCATTTGTAGAATTAATTTATGATGGTATGAGAAAAGGACAACTTACAAGAATAAAAGAAGCATGGTCAAAAGTGGATACTAAATATGTATTTCATATTGAAGATGATTGGGAATTTTTAAATCCATTTTTTATAGAACAAAGCAAAATATTATTAGATAATAATCCAAACTTATTAAATGTTTGGATTAGAGATATAGATGATACAAATTTGCATCCTATTGAAGAACAATTATATTATTCAAATGGAATATATTTTTGGAAATTGCAACTAAACTATAATAATCACTGGCATGGTTTTACTTGGAATCCAACTTTAATGAACCATAAAATAGTTCATAAAGAAATCTTAAAAGTAAAGGAAGGTAGTACAAAGGGAGTAAACGAAGATGGATTAATGGTTGAAATAGAGATAGGTAACAACTGTAAAGAATTGGGTTTAAAGTCTGCTATAATTCCAGGAGGATATGTTAGGCACATAGGAGAATTTAGCAGTCTTAATAAAGATACACAAAAACATTTTTAATAAATTAGCACTTTTTTAAGGAAATTAATTAAAATTATATTATATTTTAATTAATAGTAAATTTCATATTATTTATAAGTTTTTCTATTTCAAAATTATTTTTTTGTTATTATTATTATATATTTGTTATATATATATATGTCTTATAAACCAGATTTAGTCTATGAATCAAATAGCTACTATTTAGAAGAAAAGTTATTAGTCTTTAATGATCCAACAATTTATCTACAACAGTATATCGACATACCAGATGGGTGGGAGAGCGAGACCCCTCCATCACATCCCGATGTAATCCGATACTTAAAAAACATTGAAAATTCTGAAAATATCGCCCTCGGTTTTTATAGAATGTATTCTGATGCAAAAAAAGTAGCAATAGATTTAGGTTCTTGGATAGGATTTCATAGTGTGGTGATGGCTAAATTGAATAAGAAACTTATAAGTGTTGAATGTGACCCAATCTCAATGCGTAATACGAAGTATAATTTGGATTTGAATGACTGTTGCAACTATACAATATGGGACAAACCTATTTCCAAAGAACATTCTATAGTTACTTTTGGTGCAAACACCTTTGCGGGAAGTCAAGGTTGTTGGAATGGTTCTTGTAGTATGGTACAAACAAACCCGATTCAATATGAAAAAACAAATCATGGATATGAAGCACATCCTCGTGAAATGAGTACCATAACTTTCTCAGATATTGTAAATGACTTGAATCCGGACGAAATATCGTTAATTAAAATTGATATAGAAGCATCAGAAGAGTTTGTGTTGCAAGATATCCTTGAGTTCTGTAAAAGAAAAGTGCCTGTACTTTGCAGTTTCCATATTAAGAGAAACGATGATGGAAATGGATGGTTGGATTGGTGGCTCGACCAGAACCTTGAGAATAAAAAATTCTTGATGGAGTACGATTACTATGAAGTAACTTGGGAAAACGGAGTTATGTGTGAAATACCGATAAGTGACATAATAGCGTATTTATATAAATTTCCACTTTGTGAAATTATAATTAAATAATCACGCATTAAAAATTTACCAAAAAATATAATATACATATATATATTATAAATGGAAGAATTAAGAGTAAAATACAAAACAGATTTATCTTACGATAACTCAGCGTTTGATTATAATGAAGACGGTAGTCTGAAACAAAATGAAATAAACCATATTTGTGATGGTGCATACCCATTTGATAAAATAGGTCATGTCGGTGGAGATAAACCTAAACAATTAATTGAAATGTATGAGAATTTAATGAATAAGAAAAAAGATGAATTTATTAACTTTCTTGAAATAGGTGTATTTCGTGGACAATCTCTTGCAGTTTGGTCTGATTATTTTAAAAATGGCTTAATATATGGAATAGATGGAAATACTAAACCATATCATAAATTTAAGTCAACTTTGGAAAATTTAGGGGCTTTTAAAAATAACAATGTATCTGTTTTTGAAGATGATGCCACCAAAGAAAAGAGCGCTGAATATTTTTTAAAAGAGAATATAAAGTTTGATTATATTATAGATGATGGGTGTCATGCTACTGGTTGCATTATGAAAACTTTTGAAATTTACTTCAAATTACTGAAACGTGAAGGAATTATATTTGTTGAAGATAATGGAGAGGCAGTTATTAAACTTAGAGAAAAGTATCCACATATTAAGAATGAAGGGCACGCTTTTTTTAGACCTTTGAACATTTAAAACGCCTAAATATTTATATGTATGCTATTAACACATCATTCTCAATATGTCCATTTAATGTTGAAAATTTATAATTTTCATTTATTGAAAGTATTTTATTCTTAATTTGTTCCAAAAAATTTATATTACCATAACTTTTTTCACCCCAAGGGAATTTATGGTTTATAATACGCAAATCATCTATCAATATAATATGATCTTTTCTTTCAAGATTTCCAATTGCTGATAATTCTTCAAATAAAGGACATTTTTTTGTATAATTATGAATATTACTATTATCTACGTGTGCATCTAAAAAAAATATAGTTTTATCTTTCCATTCATCACCTGTTAAATAATTTTTCATATTAGTGCTGTCATCTAAATATAAATTATATCTTCCACTTTCTATATCTTCCTTAAATATTTGTTGTCCTAGTTCTACCCAATCTTTTCTAATTTCAATACAAAAAACTTTATCAAAGTTACATTTAAGAGCTTGTTTTGATGATACATTTAAACGAGGGTCAAATAATCCTGTTTCAAAATAATTCATACAATTATGAGTTTGTCTTATATTTTCTAAATCAAAACTAATAGGCATATAATATATATATATATATAATATATATAATATATATATATGGAATTAAACGCAGATTAAATCAAAATATCTATATTAAGTCGGCGTTTTAAATGTTCAAAGGTGTAAAAACATTA